>Ga0079226_10002419_pt1 | contig 14402 bp, 18 predicted proteins | sample Poulit2014_FD_76345 | JGI IMG/M metagenome (GOLD analysis project Ga0079226, IMG submission 76345) | Agricultural soil microbial communities from Georgia to study Nitrogen management - Poultry litter 2014 | ecosystem: Environmental > Terrestrial > Soil > Agricultural land | place: USA: Georgia... | reverse complement strand
CTTAAGGGGTGTTTTTGTATTTAAGTTAGCTGTTGTAAAAGAATATTTAAATGGCGAAGAAGGATTCAAACCTGTAGTGAACAGATTCAATGTAGCTGCTAAAAGAACAATTGAAAAATGGGTAAAAAATATATAGAGATTTTGGAACAGAAGGACTTGAGCATAAATGGAAGAAGAAATTTATACTGTTCAATTTAAACTATATGTTTTAAACAATAAATTAAGAAGATGTAAGTCTATCAAGAGGTTGCCACTCATTTTAGCGTGTATGAACCATCTTTACTTGCTAGTTGGTATCGGATAAGGAGTAAGGAGGGCGTTGAAGGGTTTCCACACCAAAGGGCGTCCATCTATGGCTAAAAGGAAATCAAATAAACCAAGGGGAAATTTAATACGTTAACAGGCACTTGAAAAAGAAATTGAACTACTTCTCGCGGAGAATGCTTACTTAAAAAAGCTCCCAACTTTAGGAATCGATATACTGAACATACTGCAAAAACAGAATCACGAATATTCAAGGAACTCTGACTAGCAGTTTATCTTTAAAGCAATCAATTTTCCTAAGCCTACGTATTTATATCGGTAAAAGCGTTTAAATGAAGCTTATCCTGATGAAGAAAGAAATCAGTGAAATTTTGCAAGAACATAAAGTTACTTATGGCTATCGTCGAATCACTCTCGAACTAAAAAAACATGGTTTTATTGTAAACCATAAGCGAATCAAATAAAAATTGACTGGAATGAGTCCGGTATTCTACCGGACTCATTCCAGTCAATTATCAGCTTAAATATTTAGTCTAATTTTTGGGGATCAGTAGATTTTATTAATAAACAAGACCCTTTTTTACTAAACATAAAAAAACATAGCTTAATTACTTGTAATTTTCTCTGCAATTTCATAATGACTCATATCGCTCGTTAATTTATGATCTCCTAATTGAATGAATCTGCTATAATTATTTTGAACAAGATAGTTAGCAAATTCAGTAGCATTTTCGACGATTTTGTTATTCTCCAAGAGTTTCCCTACATCAGGTGCTAGCATATTTTCCTTCACAGTTAGGGTGTAGGAATGAACCTCTTTCTCTCCATCATTATTGTCGGTATTGTTTTCATCTGAATTTTCCTCTTCATTATCATTACCGTCATTATCAGGTTCATCTTTATTTTCTTCATTTTCATTATTGTTTGAGTCTTTATTGGAATCCTTGTTTGATTCTTCGTCAACATTTTTATCAGAGTTATCTTCATTATCTTCTGTGCTATTCTCCGCTTCGTTATCTTCCTCATTTTGTTTAATTTGTTGCTCTCGTTCAAATACCGCAAAGGAAATATATTCTTCCTGAGTAATAACGTGATAGCCTTCCGTTTCTAAATAGGCTGATAAATCTTCTATAGATATTTCATCTAAATTAGCTTCTTTATCATTAAAAAAGTAAAGTGTGATAGAAAAAATAATAGATGCAGTTAGTAAACCTACACCGAAAAATCTAATTGGCAATTTCATATTTATCCCCTTATTTACTATTATTAATAATTGATTTTATAGTATCTTGATCTAAATTCGTTTGACTAGAAATATCTTCAATTGAAAGCCCTTGTTCAGATAATTTATTTACCTTTTTTATCATTACGGGCTGAAATTCTCCATTAGGTTGTCCTAAAGAACTATCTAATAACAACTCTTCTTCCAGTACCTTTATTTGTTTTTTCATTTGATATGCATCCTGCATTGTTGTAATTGATAATTCCTCATATTGACTTTCAAGTTGATCGATTTTATCGGTCATAAAAAAGGAAATACCGATGAAAACGATTGATATAATAATTAATGTGATTATTGAAGCAACCATTCTTTTTTCCCCCTAAAATTTTCTGTATAATTATTTATAACATATAATATATTTTCTGAAAAGAATTATATGTAAAAGTCCTTGATTGATCCTGGAAAATTTGCTATTATTGATAGGTCAGAAACACAACTTGTTTTTACAATTACTATACTAAGTGGAGGGATTTCAATGCGTGAAAATATAACATTAGCTTGCACAGAAACAGGCGATCGTAACTATATCAGTACAAAAAATAAAAGAAACAACCCAGAAAGAATTGAATTAATGAAATATAGTCCACGTCTACGTCGCCATACATTACATCGTGAAACTCGCTAAAAGGAAAACTCTTATCAATAATTGATAAGAGTTTTATTTTTGCTATTTTTATTATAACATACAAGTAGGATATTGATGTTACATTTATGTTTCAAAACGTGTTAATAAAAGGAAGTGTTTTTTATGAATAAAAATGAATTAAGAAAAAACACCATTAATCTTTTAACAGAAATTACCGATGAAAAACGTATCGAAATTGAAAGGAAGATCGAAGCTAATTTATTAGAGCAAAAGTATTGGCAGGAATCTTCGATTATTGGTATGACAATTTCACAAGATCTTGAATGGGATACTCGTGGAATAATAGAGGCTGCTTGGAGACAAGGAAAAAAAGTGGCTGTGCCAAAGTGTTTGCCTGAAACCAAGCAAATGAATTTTTACATTATAGATTCATTCAATGATTTAGAGTTGGCTCATTTTAATCTTATGGAGCCTATTCCAAGTAAAACTAAGATAATAGATAAAAATCAAATAGACTTGTTGGTCGTTCCTGGTTTGTTATTTGATAAAAAAGGATACAGAATAGGTTTCGGTGGAGGCTACTATGATCGTTTTTTAATGGATTTCTCCAATAAAACTGTATCAATTGGAAGTACTTATCAATTAAAGGATAAAGTACCAGTGGAGGAGTATGATTTGCCTGTACAGCATATAATTACAGAACTAGGTGAAATTACAGTTTCCGGCGGTGAATAAAATGGAAAGATATTCAAGACAAATGCTATTTGCTCCTTTTCAAAATGAAGGGCAAGATAAATTATTAAATAGTTCAGTCCTTGTTGTTGGTGTCGGTGCTTTAGGTACTTCGGTTGTCGAGCAATTGGCAAGAGCAGGTGTCGGACATATAACAATAGTTGATCGAGACTATGTAGAATTAAGCAACTTACAAAGACAAACACTTTTTACAGAAGAAGATGTCAAATTAATGAAGCCGAAAGCGGTTGCTGCTCAAGAAAAAATTAAACAGATTAATTCATCGATTAAAGTGGAGTCTTACGTTGAGCATGTGTCTAAGGAAAATATTGAAAAGTTTATTAAGGAAAAGGATATTATTTTTGATGGGACAGATAATTTTTCTACCAGATATTTATTAAATGATATTGCTTATAAATATAATATACCTTTTATTTATGGTGGTGTTATATCCTCGAGGGGAATGTCTGCAATTTTCATACCCAATAAAACTCCTTGTTTCCGATGCCTGATGAAGGATAACTACTCGGAAGGACAGACCTGTGATACTGTGGGTGTTATTAATCCAGCAGTAAACATTGTTACTTCTCTACAAGTTACTGAGGCCCTGAAGTATTTAACGGGAAATATGGAGAGTTTACATGGAGGACTAATTTCCTTTGATGTGTGGAATAATCAATTTAATAAGATTAAATTTACAAAAGTAAATCCGGAGTGTAGAACGTGTCAGTTAGAGGAATTTCCTACATTATATCAAAAAGATGATATAGAAGAATCAGTTTTATGTGGAAGAAACACCATCCAAATTCAACATCATAAAACCTTTGACTTAACTCTATGGAAGGAGAGATTGTCTAAAGTGGCTAAGGTGACGGAGACTCCTTTTTTATTAAAAGTGGAAGTTGCCAGAGATATTACTTTTATTCTTTTCCCAGATGGTAGATTATTAGTCCAGGGTACAGAAGATGTTGTTAAAGCAAGGAGCTTGTATGATCGATATATTGGAACCTAGTAAAGAAAGGAGGGGAGCTTGTGTACATAAAAGAACAACTAATTATGAATCATATTGCCTTTGAATTAATTCGTTATGATCATTATGAGATTCTGCATGTCAGTGAACAAAACAATGAAATATGGCTAGAGAAATATGAGAATAAAACTTCTAAAGTAATAAGAGTGACTACAAGCGGGTTTGATTGGACAAATGAATTAAAAAGAGACATTACACATGTATTTAATAAAATTAATTCTATGGGCAATTTACTTGTTGGAAAAATAATTGATATTAGAAATATCTACGTTTCCGAGCACCCTCCTGTAGACAGTTGGGAAGTTTTAAAAAAGCCTATTTCTTTAAAGTCATCTAAACAAATGCATATGAAGGTTTATTACGTTAATGAATCAGATTATGAAAATGAGATGAAAAGACTTTCAGACGATATTTTCCATGTTTCTATGCCAGAAACGGATCAAGATCTAGAAACATTGGAATCAAATTTACATAATTATCAAATGTATATTAATAACTCTTTGATTAATAAGAGGAAGAGGGCTGAAGAAATATTTTCCTTTGGGAAGCCAGTCTTTACATATTTATTAATAGCCTTTAATGTAATATTTTTTATGATTATTGAAATGCTTGGAAGCAGTATGGATGTACCACATTTAATCCAATTTGGTGCGAAATTTAATCCTTTAATTATGGACCATGAATGGTGGAGAATCATAAGTTCTATGTTCATACATATTGGATTTTTCCATTTGTTTATGAATATGCTGGCCCTATTTTATATAGGTAATGCTGTCGAACGGATTTATGGACCTATGAAGTTTTTATTTATCTATTTATTAAGTGGTATAAGTGGAGGTTTAGCTAGTTTTGCCTTCACATCTAGTGTATCAGCAGGAGCTTCTGGGGCTATCTTTGGACTCTTTGGTTCATTATTATTCTTTGCTTTACATGAACGTAAAGTGTTTTTACAAACTATTGGTCGAGGAATCATTTTCATTATATTATTCAACGTTATATTCGGATTTATTGTTCCGCAAATTGATAACGCAGCACACATTGGTGGTTTAGTTGCAGGTTTTATAAGCTCTGCTATAGTCCATCTGCCTAAAAGAAAGGATATCGTTAAACAATTACTGGCCTTTGTTGCTTATATATTATTAATCAGCGGATTTATCTTTGCAGGCTTTAGCAGTAAAACGAATATTATAGAATATAATTCTTACCAATTAGATTTACTTACTGAAAGTGGTCATTTTGAAGAGGTGCTTCAATTAGCTAATGAATCTATTGACCTAACAGAAGATGAACTTTTATTATTTAAGCTTAAATTTCAGCGATCTATCGCTTATATAGAACTAGGGCAGTATGATTTAGCAATTGAGGATTTAAAGTCTACAATTGAATATGATGACGAATTTCATCCTTCATATTACAATTTAGCTTTAATTTATGATCGGATCGATAATTCTGAAGAAGCTAAGAAATATATTCGAAGGGCTAATGAACTTCATCCAGACGACACTAAATATACAGCTTTATATATAAAAATAATTGGTAACGACCCCGATCGTGAATAAAATATAAGTGCATAGTTTGGTGATAGATTATGAACAACATGTATGATGTTCAACAATTATTAAAAAGATTTGGGACATTTATTTATACAGGAAACCGAGAAAGCGACTTAGAACTAATGAGCCTAGAGGTATTCGAGCTGTATAAAGCCAAATTAATAAGTTCTGAAAAATTTATCAAAATTAAGCATGTAATAAACAAAGAATTAACTTCTTATCAAAGGAGGACTCAGAAGTGAAAGAATCGCTGTATTTAGGTATTGATATAGGTGGTACATCAATCAAGTTAGGTTTGATTAAAGAAACAGGCGAAATTATTATTAATTGGGAAATCCCAACAGATAATACCCAATCAGCCCTTGCCTTTTCTAACTATATATGGAATTCAATTAAATCTACTCAATCACAAGAAGATTTAGACGAACATAAGATAAAAGCAATTGGTATTGGTTCAGCTGGCTTTGTAAATGATGATACGGGAATGATCTACGAATCTGTAAATATCGGATGGAAAAATATATCCCTCGGCGAAAGTTTATCAAAGCTTTCTGGTATTCCTGTCTATGTTGGTAATGATGCAAATGTTGCGGCCCTTGGAGAACTATGGCAAGGCAATGCTAAGGGAGAGGACAATATTATCACAATCACACTTGGTACTGGTGTTGGTGGGGGAATTATAGTTAATGGTAAGATTATTAATGGTGAAAATGGTGTAGCTGGTGAAATAGGTCACATTATTGTTGATCCACAAGGTAAAACTTGTAATTGCGGTCGAAGGGGTTGTTTAGAAACAATAGCTTCAGCTACTGGTATTGTAAATGAAGCCAAACAAATTATGAAGAAAAAATCACATAGTCAATTAGTATCATTTTTTGAAGAAAATGGTACGATTTCATCCAAGGATGTATTTTATTTAGCGGCAGAGGGTGATGAGGGTGCTATTGAAGTCCTTGAAAAAATTGGTGATGTTTTAGGCTTAGCTATTGCAAACTTAGGAGTTATTATTAACCCAGGAATGGTACTTATAGGTGGTGGCGTATCAAAAGCTGGAGAGCAATTGTTAAGTGTTGTACGAAAGAGCTTTAATAAATATGCACTAGCCCGAGTGAAGAACGCTTGCGAAATCAAGATAGCTTCCTTAGGAAATGATGCAGGCATTATGGGGGCTGCCTACCTAGCTAAATCAAAACATACTGAATATTCATTATAAAAAAGACCTATTTACCTTTAATTAAATATATGTTATTATTGCATACTAAAATAAATATATATTAAATGAAACTTTTTAAGCTTTTATTTCGTCTTATATATAGACGAAAAAACAAAACATAAAGTAGGAATTTTTTATAGGAGGAATAGTTAATGAGATTCTATCAAAAGAACATTCCACCCTTCGTAATAGTTAGCTTGTTGTTTGGATTAAAATCATATATTGTATATCGTTTTGCTTTTGAAATTTCTTTAGACAATGTGATGCAAGAGGTTATTCTGGTAGTGAATTCTTTTGTAGCTGCGACTGTGCTTTTTGTATTTAGTACATTATTTAAGAAACAGTCAAAGCAGATTGCTTATTTAAAGTATGTTTCGTTAATTGGAACTTTACTCATTTATTTTAACCTAGTATTCTATCGATCCTTTACAGACTTTCTAACTTTCCCACAATTATTCCAATTAAATAATATGGGGGATTTAGGGACAAGTATCTTATCATTAGTGCATATTTTTGATGTCTTCATATTTGTTGACGTCATTATCGTTTGGTATTTATCTAAACACGTCTTTAAAGACTTTTCAGCAGATTATACCAAAAGACGCAAGGCCTTTATTTTAATAGCTACCTTATTCCTTGTATCCTTTAACTTTTTATTAGCTGAAATTGAAAGACCACAGCTTTTAAAAAGAGGATTTGATCGGGAATTAATTGTTAAAAATATAGGATTGTTTAACTATCACTTGTATGATTTAGCAGTACATTCTAAAATAACAGCAAAGAAAGCTTTAGCAGATGGAAATGAATTAAATGATATTACTTCTTACATTCAGGAAAAAGTTAGAAGTGATAAAAAATCAGATTTATATAATGTTGCAGATGGTAAAAATATAATCTTTATCTCTGCAGAGTCCTTACAAACCTTTGTAATAGATAATGATGTAAAAGGGCAAGAGATTACTCCTTTCTTAAATGCTTTAAAAGAAGATAAGGACACTTATTATTTCGAAAACTTCTACCATCAAACAGAGCAAGGTAAGACATCGGATTCAGAATTTATTACTGAGAACTCCTTATATCCAACATCTAGAGGTGCTGTATTCTTTACTCATGCAGAAAACGAATATCATTCTTTGGCAGAAATGATTAAGGAAAAGGATTATAAATCAGTTGTATTTCATCCAAATGATGGAAGCTTCTGGAATAGAAATCAAATGTACGAGAGTTTAAATATCGATGACTTTTATGATCAAGAGTATTATGATATAACTGAAGAAAATTCAATTGGATGGGGTCTAAAAGATAAAGATTTTTTTGAACAATCCATTGAATATCTAAAAGAATACAAAGAACCTTTTTATACAAGAATGATTACTTTAACAAACCACTTTCCATTTGATTTAGAAGAGGAAGATCAATCTATTGAACCTTATGATTCTAATTCTGCTGTATTTAATAATTATTTTCCAACAGTAAGATATATGGACGAGGCAATAGAGGAATTCTTTGAAGACTTAAAGAGTAGTGGTCTTTATGAAGACTCAATAATCATTATTATGGGTGACCACGATGGGATTAGTTCTAAGCACCATAAGGCAATAACAGAATATATGGGGAAAGATGAATTCACAGCCTATGACTTCATGCAATGGCAAAGAGTTCCCTTATATATTCACATACCAAATCATGGTAAAGGTAAAGTAATGTCCAAGGTATCTGGGCAAATTGACTTAAAGCCTACACTACTCCATATGGTTGGTATAGACACGGAACACGATATTTACTTTGGTAACGATCTATTTCATGACGACCGAAAAGAATATATCGCCTTTAGAAATGGTGATTTTGTTAGTGATGATTACGTATTTACGAATGATATATGTTACGACCGGGAAACGGGAGAAGAACTGTTGTTAGAAACAGCCCCTGCTACAACAGAAAGTGAGTGTAGTGAAATAGCAGAACAAGTTGAATATGAGCTATTACTTTCTGACGAAATCATATATGGTGACCTGTTCCGTTACGTACAATTTTATAAATAAAAATAGCCCCATTGATATTTAATCAATGGGGCTTACTTTTCTGCTTTTATGTACTGTATAAATTATGTACAGTAGGCTGCGCTTGCTGCAAAATTACAAAAAATTGTAGAAAGTGAGAAAAAGCCAAATACTAATGCAGAAACCGCAGAGAATCCAATAGCTAATAAATTTCTAGTTTTAATTTGTCTTACAAATCCAACTGCTGACAAAATAGCTACTACCAATAAAAGAACCGCTAATACCATTGAGTATCCTCCTTTAAAAGTTGCTAATACTTGTTAGATAGATCATATTTGTATTATCATTATTTTACTCGTACATATTTATATTATACGATTTTATATTATTTGTCGAGTGATTTCTTTTAATGTGAAAAAAATAGGAGGATTATATAATTGAAAATAGCAAGGTTTTCTTTAGGTCCCTTAGGGACAAATTGTTATATACTTCATAATGAGGAGAATGCATTAATATTCGATCCTGGTGCAGAAGGGGAGAAAGTCATTCATTATTTAACTGAAAATAATTTAAAACCCTTAGCCATATTGTTAACTCATGCCCACTTTGATCATATCGGCGCTGTAGATTTACTGAGAACAACTTATAAGATTGATGTGTATGGACATGGATTAGAAGCTGATTGGTTAGTCGATCCAAACTTAAATCGCTCTAATCGATTTATTGGACAAGAAATTTCTACTGCAAAACCAGAAGTATTATTAAAAGAAGAAAAATACGTTATAGAAAATTTCTCTTTTGAAGTTCTTCATACACCAGGCCATTCACCAGGAAGTATATCATTTATCTTTCATGAAGAAAAGTTCATGGTGAGTGGGGACGTATTATTTTTACAAGGAATAGGTAGAACAGATTTGCCAGGTGGAGACCCTGATGTTCTCAAGCAGAGTATTCAAAAGAAGCTATATAATTTACCGGATAATTATGTTATATTACCAGGTCATGGTGAACAAACTAACATAGGATTTGAAAAAGAGAATAACTTATATGTACGAGCCGAATAAAAGGCATCAAAAAAACCCTGCGATTAATTTATGTAAGCAGGGTTTTTTGAATTAGTTTCCGAAACCAGGAACTAATATGAATTCTGAATACCATGTAAATGCGATAAAGAAAATAGTTAAATAAGCTCCAAAGAAATACATATACATACGTTCAGATAATCGTAAATAACTCAGTGTTAAGAAAAATGCAGTTTGTACGAGGAATATAATAGCCGGTATTTGCATGTCACCAACATAGAACATTACGGTAAATATCCCTGTCCAAAATGCTAGAACACGAAACATTCTTGACATGTTTCATCCTCCTTTAGTTACCTTATCATAAACATTATATACAACAATGTTCAGAATGTAAACTAAATATATTACTTATTTTAATTCAGCTGTATAGCGACAGTGATTACAACCCTTTAACATATTTTCCTTCTCAACTAATTTAACTTCAGGAAAAACCGATGAAAGCATACCTTTAAGAAAATACATGTGGGTATTACATATAATTGATGTATTTGTTTGAGCTAATTCTTTAAAGGGACAGTTAGTAATAGTGAAATAAATTTCCCTTTTTGCATCATCATATTCAAATTTTGGATACATACCGAGTAGGGTACCAGTTTCTTCAAGCATTTTTACCTTGTCCTTAACATCAAGGGCAGTAGAGCTTCTTTGTTGTTCATACGTGATTTGCATACCGTATTTTTTTCCCGTATTAAATAAAGCCTTTTTTCCCAACTCACCCATACCGGCAAAAGTTTCTAACATCATTTCTGCTAACATTTTATAATCTCTATGGGGAAAGGTTAATTCAATGACCTGATCAGATAATTCATAAACCCTGCTAGGGCGTCCACCTTTACCAGTCTTCTTAAATTGAGCAGTAATTACATTAATTTCTGTCAACTTTGTCAGATGTAAGCGAGCAACGTTAGGGTGAATATCAAAAAGTTCCGCGACCTCATTAACAGTTAAAGGCTGATTTCGCTTTAGAAAGCTTTCATAAATGCTATATCTTGTGGGATCTCCTAATACATTTGTTACTTTTAACGTTTTATCCATTCCTTATCACCTCTAATTACTATGGATATATTGTAAACTATTATTTACAGAGAGAGGTGAGATGAAAAGAAATGTCGTATAATATACATAATTAAATGTCATTAATTTGTTAAATGAATATAGGCCGCTCTATCAAAATTTAAATCTTTATTCGTTGTAACATACAGTTCTAAGTTATATTCATTTTCAGATCGCTTATGAGTAACAACTTTAACATGACCAGTAGGGAAGGAGTAATGGATGGTCTGAAGGTTTTTATCATCTCTTAAATCCCTTTTTATTTGTATTAATGTCATTTGAACAAGCGTTTGATAATTTAACTGTTCTATATGATGATCGGTCATAGTTATATCTTGTTTATACAGAATGACATTTTTAAAAAACAGTATGATAATTACGGAAATAATTAATACAACTAAAGGATAGGTAAAACCTGATTCAGAAGTTATAAAACGAGAAGCTCTTTCCATAAATATCACCCTTTAGTGTTTCAATAATTATTTTAAAACCGAAGTCTAATGGTAAAATTAAAAAATCCTTTACATCCCGTAAATATATTTCGTGTCCTCTTGAGTTAACTTGTTTTCTAATGACATTATTGTACTTCGAAAACTTTATCTTTTCATCAGCAGTAGATAATATGGTAAGGGAATCAGAATGAATATTGTAGTCTTTTGCTATTAATAATTCATTTTGAATTAAGTAATAAAAGGAGTTGACAGAATGATGGTCATACATATCATCTATGAGATTCATTTGTAATACAGATATGAGTAGGGGAATGGTGATAATTGCTGTTACTAATGATAATAATAGTGATATAAAGGTAAATCCTTTATCATTTTTCAAATATACCATAGAAACATATACCATCCTCTCGAGATCGTTTATTGGTCCATTTCGCACACCCTTTAATGTAAGAATCTTCTTTAATAAATGAAAGGCTTATTTCTTTATTTTGAAGTCTTTCTATATATTCTAATTGGGAAGATGCTGGATCATCTTGAAGAGTCTGCTGCAATTCATCATGGAGGAATGAGGAAATAATTATTCGATCGGTTAAGACTTGTCTTTCAGCATGAATTATTGACATAAGTGGAATTAAACTAAAGACAATTAAAAATGTAAGGGAAAGTGAAAATAAAGAATCGAATATTATAAAGCCTTTTTCATTCAAAGTAACACCGTCCTTTCCCAAGAGGACATATATATCGATAGGTTTGATTGTCAAAGATTAAGCGAAAAGTACTAGGTTGTCTAATCGTTCCTTTGTAGTTGAATGATATTCGATTAACTGCATTTTTATCAATATTTAAGTGGGTTGGATATGTTCGTTCGTATTTATCATACTGATTTCCAAGATTTACACGATAGTGGTCATCAAAAAATTGAAGCTGTAATATGTTTCTAGAAACTAGAGATGTATTTTGTAAAAGTAGCACATCATAATGAAGAGTTTCTAGAAAGCTACGTTCATTTATTTTTTTTAATAATTGATTATGAATAGGGACGGCTAGTAGTAATAAGGTTGATAAGACAAAAAGTGTGAGAAGTAATTCTATAAATGTAAAGCCATTAGAGCTATTTATTTGTTTGTTTCTCAACAACTTGACCATTTTCTAAAATTAAATCCTTTCCATTTTTACATTGAAGTTGATCTTCAGTGATATATTCATCAACTAAGGCACCTATCTCTTTTGGTTGTGCTCCTTTTTCTAATGTATAAAGATCAACCTGGGCTTGTACAACTGTTTTCAAGGCGTCACATCCAGTATCATGCACACTGTCGCTCCTTTTGCTTAAAGAGGGAATGAATAACATAATTAATACTGATATAACTAATAATACAAAAAGCATTTCGAATAATGTAAAACCATGATTGTTTCTCAACATAAATATTTCTCCTTTATAAGTGATTTATTAAGTCAAACATAGGCCATAAAATTGAGATGTACATCAAGATAATGAAAATTGCTAACAAACTAAAGAAGATTGGTTGAATCATTTGTATGATTTTCATTATTGAATGTTCAAACTCATCAAATAGAATTTGATTGTAAACGGCTAAATCTTTAGCTAAATCCTTCATGTTCGTTTGATTCTGAAATAATAATGCTAATTGCTGATCAATGAGGGGAAAATGATGAAGTAAATGAACAGCATCACCTCCTTTTCTATAGTCTTGGATTAAAAGTTTTGAGTAATGAGAGATGATTGGCATTTGCGATTGCTTTGCCAGGTGTGCTAATGTATTTTTTAATGTTAATCCTGATTTTAATAAAGTGCTTAATTGGGTACTGAATAAAAATGTTGTATGAAGTGTCATCAAATAATTAATTAGTGGAATCTTTTTTAAATGGTTAATTCTTTGTTCTATGGTAAAGGTTTGATTGATTCGATTTTTAAACAAATATAAAAAATAAAGTATAGAAATTATTGTCGCTAATATAAGTCCTATCGATTTTATGATATTCATCACAATATACATAGAAAAAGCTGAATCATCAGAAGTTATCATTGATTCAAAAGAAGGAAGAACGAAGTAGTTAATAAGGGAAAATAATATAATAAAGAAGACTAATAAAATAATGGGATACCTAATAACTCTTTTAATTTTTTGGGTGTAGGTTAATTGTTGTTCTCCAATTCGAATACAGGTTAAAAGGTTGTTTTTTAAATATCCAGTAGTTTCAACAGTTGTTAAAAAACTACTAATTAGAGTGTGAAAATGAAGCTTTTTAAATGCTGAACCTAATGTAGTTCCATTAATTAAAAGTTCTTCTAGGGTAGAGGAGACGACTTTAAATTTCTTTTCTAATTGAATTAAACGTAAACTATGAATAAGTGGATAACCATTATCTAATAATTGATGAAGTCTTTTTAAAAATTGAATTTGAAGAGTCAAGGAGAGTTCCTTTTTATTTTTCTTGAAAAGCATCTTTTTCAGTGAGATATCCATATGCATAAGCCTTCTTTCTTAAATCATTAAATGTTTCGAAGTAGACCTGCTTTCTTTTTATATGGTTAATAAGTTTTTCCGTCTTTAGTATTTCTGCAATTGCTGTCCTACGAAGTTCACTTCCGGCAGAGATTGGTAATAACTCTAAAGAAACAACTCCAATTAAGGTTTGTATTAAATCGATGGTCTCAATGTCCATAGAGAGCAAACGGTCAATTGTCCCTTTGGCATTTTTCGCATGTAAGGTGCTTAATACTAAATGACCGGTTAACGCTGCTTCTATAGCAAACTTTGCAACCTCTTCAGTTAAAATCTCACCGATTAAAATGATATCTGGATCATGTCTTAAGACAGCTTGTAAAGCTTTATGGTAAGTTAATCCTGCTCGCTGATTAATTTCAATTTGAAGGATATTTGGAATATCCTTCTCTATGGGGTGTTCTAAGGTAACGGTTTGAAGGGATTGCTCTTTTTGAATTGTTTGTAATAAACTATACATAGTCGTAGTTTTTCCGCTTCCTGTTTTGCCACTAAACAAAATAAGTCCATTTTTTTTATATAACAATTTGGTCATGACTTTAAACTGTTTAGGAAATAAAAACAAATGATCTATGGATAATTCATTATGTTGGGGAAGTATTCTAAGGGCTAAACTTTCGATGG
>Ga0079226_10002418_pt1 | contig 14404 bp, 7 predicted proteins | sample Poulit2014_FD_76345 | JGI IMG/M metagenome (GOLD analysis project Ga0079226, IMG submission 76345) | Agricultural soil microbial communities from Georgia to study Nitrogen management - Poultry litter 2014 | ecosystem: Environmental > Terrestrial > Soil > Agricultural land | place: USA: Georgia... | reverse complement strand
TACATGAATGCCACCGCCCAGGCATTGACTGGCGAAACTGCCCTGCGCGGCACAAGCCGTTCCTTTGATCAGATATGCCGCCTGCAGGACAGCCTCAACGACGATCCGATCACCGGTCTGGTGCAAACCTGCATTGAAAATGAACGCGAAATCAAGCTCCACCAGGAAGTCACTCTGCATAACGCCCGAGAGCAGCGCAGCTTCGCGGTGCGAATCAATGTGTCACCCATTCGCGACGGTCAGAAGGAAATCATCGGCACGGTGGTGGTCTTGCACGACATTACGGAATTGCGCGCGATATCGGATCAACTGGCCTACCAGGCGACGCACGACAGCCTTACCGGCCTGGTCAATCGCCAGGCCTTTGAACAGCGGCTGGACAATTTGTTGATGAACATCCGCCATGGTGATTCCAGCCATGCCTTGTGCTATCTGGATATGGATCAGTTCAAGATCGTCAATGACACCTGCGGCCACGCGGCTGGCGACGAGCTCTTGTGCCAGGTCGCCACGCAGCTCGCCAGCCAGGTGCGCGAACATGATGTCATTGCCCGCCTGGGTGGTGACGAATTCGGTGTGCTGCTTTACAACACCACCACAGAGCAGGCGACCCGCACCGCGGAGCGCATGCGCAAGCAGATTGAGGAATTCCGTTTCGATTGGCAAGACAAGATGTTCCGCCCCTACGTCAGCATCGGTCTGGTGCCTTTGACTCGCGAGAGCGCCGGACCGGCCGAGGTACTGAGCGATGCCGATGCCGCCTGCTACATTGCCAAGGAAAGCGGTGGCAACCGCGTGCATGTTTATTTTCCCGGCAGTGATGAAGTCGCCAGCCGCCACAGCGACATGGAGCGCATGCAGTACTTGACCGAGGCCATTGATCGCAACGCTTTTCAACTTTATGGTCAGGTCATCCGCTCGGTCAACTGGCAGCCGGGGGACCGCATCGGCCTGGAGTGCTTGATTCGCATCCCCGATTGCGAAGGGAGGCTGCTCGAGCCGGGATCATTCCTGCCGATCGCGGAGCGCTACCACATCATGCCGCGCATTGATCGCTGGGTGCTGGAGCATGCCCTTGCCGTGATTGCCGATTCGGAGCCCGCACACAGCCAGATTGACTATTTCAGCATCAACTTGTCGGGGCAGTCGGTGGCTGATGAAGACTTCATCACTTTTGCCCTGAACTTGCTCCGCCAGAGCGAGGTTGATCCACATCGGTTGGTGTTCGAGATCACTGAGACCTCCGCGGTCACCAATTTTGGCCGTGCCGCGCATTTGATCAGGGCATTGCGAGACATGGGCTGTCGCTTTGCACTGGATGATTTCGGCAGCGGCCTGAGTTCGTTTTCGTATCTGAAGAACCTGCCGCTCGACTTCATCAAGATTGATGGCGCGTTCGTACGCGATATAATCTCCGATCCGGTCGATCTGGAAGCAGTCAAGGCCATCAACCAGGTTTGCCAGGCCATGGGCCTGAAAACCGTGGCTGAACACGTCGAGAGCGAGGCCGTGCTCAACAAGCTGCGTGAAATCGGTATAAATTTTGCGCAGGGCTATTACATTGCGCCGCCCAGGCCGCTGCTTGGCGGCCATTTCGAGCGCCGAAAAGACGAGGGCGAATTCACGCAAGAGCATACACCGTGAGCAATTTGCGCTCTGTATGCTGCTTGCCGCCGTGGCCGCAGCTGCCTCGGCCTGGATCCGTCAGCAACAAACAGCAAAGGAAATAACATGAAAGTGATCAATGTCGTCGGTGCCCGCCCCAATTTCATGAAGATGGCCCCGATTGTCGAAGCCATGAATGCCTATCCAGAGGATTTCACGCACCAGCTGGTGCACACTGGACAGCATTATGATGCGCGCATGAGCCAGTCATTCTTCGACACCCTGGGCATGCCCAAACCGGATCTGGATCTGGGTGTCGGCTCCGGCAGCCATGCAGAGCAGACGGCACGCGTCATGGTCGCCTTCGAGCAGGTGTGCCTGGACGAGCGCCCCGATCTCGTCATCGTGGTGGGTGATGTCAATTCCACGTTTGCCTGCACCATCACGGCCAGGAAACTGGGCATCAAGGTGGCGCACGTGGAAGCGGGTCTGCGTTCGCGCGACATGGCCATGCCGGAAGAAATCAACCGCCTGTGCACCGATGTTCTGTGTGATTACCTGTTTACGACAGACGAGATTGCCGGGCAGAATCTGCAGGCCGAAGGCATCCCCGAAAGCAGGATCTTCTTTGTCGGCAACGTCATGATCGATACCCTGAGCAAGCACCTGCCCATGGCCGAGGACTTGCCGCTGAGTCGCGAACTCGGACTGCAAGGGAAGGACTATGCCACGCTGACTCTGCATCGCCCTTCAAACGTGGATGACCCGCACATCCTGCGCGGCATTCTGGAAGCACTGCAGGAAATAGCCGCCGAGTTGCCGATTGTGTTTCCGATGCATCCGCGCACCCGGAAAATGATCGACGAATATGGCTACGGCCATTTTCTCGCATCCGAAAAACCTGTGCGCGGGATCTGGGTTACGCAACCCATGGGTTATCTGGAATTCCTACACTTGAACATGAACGCGCGCATGGTGCTGACTGACAGCGGTGGGTTACAGGAAGAAACCACTGTACTCGGCGTGCCCTGCATTACATTACGTCACAATACCGAGCGCCCGATCACCTGCGAGCAGGGCACCAATCGCATTGTCGGCAATCGCCGCGAGGATATCGTCGCCGCTGCGCAGGCAATTCTGGCAGGCAATGCAAAGCAAGGCCGACGCCCCGATAAGTGGGACGGCAAGACTGCAGAGCGTATTGTGCAGGTTCTGCAAGAGGTGCAGCTCTGATTTCAGGTCATTCGCACAGTCGTGGAATGATATGGTTGCGCTCGTTGGAGTGCGATCCTGCGACTGCACTCGCTTGCGCGGCCTAGTCGCCGATCCGACCATAGACATCATCCAGGCGCACGATGTCGTCCTCACCAAGATAGCTGCCCGACTGCACCTCGATCAGATCGAGATTGATCTTGCCCGGATTTTCCTGGCGATGAACGCTGCCCAATGCAATATAGGCGGACTCGTCCTCGGTCAGCAGTTTTTGTTCATCGCCACAGGTGATCAGTGCAGTGCCGTTGACCACGACCCAGTGTTCGGCTCGATGGTGATGGCGCTGCAGCGATAGCTTGCCGCCCGGACGTACCCGGATATGCTTGACCTGAAAGCGCTCGCCCATGGCAATTTCTTCGTAACTGCCCCACGGACGATACGTGCGCTTGTGCTGTGTTGCCTCGGCGCGGCCCAGGCTGCGCAGCCGTTCGACCAGCGTTCTAATGGTGCCATCGTGCTCTTTATCGACCACCATGACCGCGTCATCAGTCTCGATGATGACCTGATTGGATAGGCCTACAGCCGTCACCAGCCGTGACGTGCTGTAGATCAGACAATTGTCGCTATCGCTGACCAGTACATCACCCTTGCATACATTGCCGGAGCTGTCCGCGGCACTGGCATGGGCCAGGGCAGACCAGCTGCCGAGATCGCTCCAGCCTGAAGCGTACGGCTCGACAATGGCGTGCTCGGTATTTTCCATCACCGCATAGTCGATGGAGTCGGCCCGACAATCGGCAAATGCGGTTGCCTCCAAGCGCAGGAAATCAATGTCCTCGCTCGCATTCTGATGCGCCGCGCGCACCTGTGCGTAAATGTCGTTGGCATGGTTGGCGAGCGCGTCCAGGTAAGCTTGCGCACCGAACAGGAAAATACCACTGTTCCAGTAATATTCGCCACTGTCGACGTAAGCCTGCGCAGCCTTTCGATCTGGCTTTTCGACAAACTCGTCGATGACGAATGCCGTTTCCGAATAACTCGCGCCGCGATGAATATAACCGTATTCCGTCTCCGCATGCGTCGGCTGAATGCCAAATGCCACCAGCTTGTGTCGCTTATCGGCGCTGCGGGCGCGGTTGACCACTTCAGTGAAAGCATCCGCAGAATCGATTTTATGATCCGACGGCATGATCAGCAGTTGGCAATCGGGGCCATGGCGGGCAATGGCTTCCAGTGCACCGGCCGCAGCTGCGGCCGCGGTATTGCGCCCCATCGGCTCCAGCACGATGCGCCCGCCCAAGCCGGCCTGGCGCAGCTCTTCGGCAAGCAAGAAGCGGTGCTCCTGATTGCCGATGACGAGCGGCTCGGTTGCTTCTTCGAGAGCAATGATGCGGCGCAGTGTGGCCTGCATCAGGCTGATATTCTCGCTGCGGTTGCCGGTATTGCCGGTATTGGCCAATGGCAAAAACTGTTTTGGTCGAGCTTCGCGTGACAGCGGCCACAGCCGCGTGCCGGTGCCGCCGGCCAGCAACAAGGGTACGAGCATTTTGATTCGGATAATTAGTTGATTTGCCGCATGATGATAACGTAACTGGATTCCTTATGGAACGCGGCTGGGTGTGGTCTGCACGTCAAGGCTGGTGCATGAACCAGCTTGATTATGCATGCGCCTCAGCCACCCGCCTTGAACTTCGACACTTCGACTGGAGAGGGCCTGCGACCAGCATGGAGAAATCTCTCTTCATCAGTCATTTGCATCGAAATTGCTGCGCTCCGTGCTTCGCGCTACGATCTAGATGGCAAGACTTTACTTGATTATGTATGAGACTCAGCCACCTACTCTGAGCTCTGTCATTTCGACTGGAGGGAGTCTGCGACCGGAATGGAGAAATCTCTTTTCATCAGTCGCTTATATCGAGATTTCTCCACTTCGTGCTTCGCACTACGGTCGAAATGACAACCCTGTTTTGGCGTAGCTGAGACTGATACATGATCAGGAGACTTTATACCATAGCTGTGATTGGTACATATCAGATGTTCAGTGCAGTCTTGCCGGTAGAAATCGGCGAGACGCAGGCATAAAAAAGCGGCGAGCCAGGCTCGCCGCCAGTAGATGTATTGTTGTTTTTGTCTTGTTTTTTATTTTTATTATTGGCGCTCGATTAACTTGAACGTAAGTAAGTCATGTGAGCAAGAGATCCTGCCCGACTAGGCCCAGCTCGAGCGGCGGCGCCGGACGCCAGCACCCATGCCGATCAGCAGCACGCCGAAGGCGAACATGCCGACAATTGCAGGCTCCGGGACAGGCTCAACTGATTCAATAAACACCAGGAAGTCGTTGTAGTCCAGGTCGGAATTGGCCCACGGCGTATCTTCCCAGGCCAGCAGGAACTCATTGGCCATGAAGGTGCCCTCGATGCCGAGGCTGTCATTCTTTAAATAGGTGCCATTACCCTCGAATGCGACCATGTGCGGCATGCCATTGGGATAGGTGCCAGCGGCATCTTCATCCCAATTCAGACTCGGGTCGGAGAAGAACAGGCCGCGCTCGCCTGCATCCAGATAGAATCCGAACAGTTTGCCTGCTCCGAATTGTGCTGTTACACCATCAACTTCAAACTGACCGCTACCATTATCCCAGAGGGTGGTGCGAGCTCCTGCGTTATCACCGGCGCCAAAGATCTCCAGCTTGTTTTCGCTATTGGTCGGGTCAAAAATACCGAAGGAATTGAAGGCCGCATTGTCAGCAATTTCCATGACAAGCCGGGTTACAGCGCCGCCGGAGACACCGATCCGCCAGTAGGAACTGGGCGAATGTTGGTCGTTGTAGACATCAATGTCACCGGGGTTGGGGGTCATGGAGTCAAGCGCATCTTGCAATGAGCTTCCATCCCAACCTTCTTCTGCAACGCAAACATGCGTGCCATGCGTGGCCTTGCCAAGCGCTGGCGATGTCGGACAGCTCAGCGCGAAGGCCTGCCCGGCGAACAGGGCAGCAACTGCCACCCCGATGAACCCCATATATTTATACGTTTTCACTTAGCACCTCCTAGTGCGTTATCAGATTACGATTACCCGCAGAACGAATGATGCAAGGAGCATGCCAAAGAAATAACGCGCATTTTGTCAATGAGTTATAATTTGTGCACATATTGAAATTAAAATAGTGTAAATAAAATCGACATGGTTCCCATGAGTTTCCTTTCATTACCGCATGCGCGGGCAGTGTCCCGTGTTGCCCATGCCAGCAACAGCAGACACTCTGCTTGTGGCCGCTGCTGCATAAGTTTGTGGATGAAAAGAAAAAACGAAGGCGCAAGATCGGCAAAGGGGGATTTTGCTGCAAAGCGCAAATACCTAGGGAATGTACTAATCAAAGTGTAATGTTGTTCGACACAACAGCTGTGCGATTTAGTATGATTGGGGCGTTAACAAGTCAACCGAGTCGTAAGTCTGCAAGTGGGTCTTGGGCGGGTGGCGATGGTGGAATATGCCAGTCGCCACGTCGGAGACCCAAGAGGGAGGCAATGCTGTGTACAATAGGATGATTATGGCCGTGAGGGGTCACCTCGGGCACGCATCCCGCAGCTTGTCCATCATTGTTGGGGAGGGGGAGCCGTGAGTACCCTGCGTTTTTTCAATCACTATATTCACGCCCGGGTTCTGCTGCAGGTCTTGCTGCTGGCGCTGTGGGTGGTGGGCGCGGTTTATGCGGCGGTCCACCTGCGCCTTGGCCTGCATCCGCAGGCACCGCGCATGTCAGGATTCCTGCTGTTGCTGCAGGCCATGGCGTTTGCCAGCGTGTTGCTGCTGTGCATGTTTGCCATAGGCGCAGGTCATCGCCCGCGCGATGGCGGGCCGCTCAGTGTCATCCTGCGTGTCGTTGCCGGCTTTATCCTGGCCGGAATGTGCCTGCTGGTTTTGTTTTCGCTGTTGCCATCGCTGCATCCGGGGCGCGGCATCACCATTCTGGCGTTGCTGTTTGCACTACCGGGAGCGCTGGCAGTTCAGTTCTTCGACTACCACGCAAGCAAAAAGAGTGAAACCCGCTGGCGCGTCTTGTTTTACGGCGCAGGTGCTGATGCCGCAGAGCTGCTCTCTCGCTTGCGCCGGCGCAGTGATTACCGTTTCTTTGCGCTGATCGGCTGCGTGCCGGTGCCCGGTGAGGATGTACAGGTCAAACCCCAGCAGTTATGTGAAGCCAAGGGTTCCCTGTCGAGCATTGTCCGCAAGCAGCATATTGACGAAATCGTGGTCGTCATGGATGAGCGCCGAGGCAATTTTCCGGCCACGGAGCTGATGGATTGCCGCATCCACGGCATCCATGTCAGTGATGCCTTGACGTTTTACGAGCGCCAGACCGGCAGGATCAAGACCGAACTGCTGACACCCGATTGGCTGATCTATTCGGATGGCTTTAATCAGAGTCTGCTCGAGGATGGCATAAAGCGGGTGCTTGATCTGATTTTCGCGACTATTCTGCTGATCATCTCGGCGCCGATCATGCTGCTGACAGCATTGGCCATTCTGCTCGATGACGGCTTTCACGGCCCAGTGTTTTTCGTCCAGACGCGAGTCGGTCGCGATGGTCGCGAATTCCGCATCATCAAGTTTCGCAGCATGCGCGTTGACGCGGAGGCTGAACAAACGGCGCAATGGGCGGAGCGCGATGACCCGCGCATCACCCGCGCTGGTGTTTTCATCCGCAAGCACCGGCTGGACGAATTGCCGCAGCTGCTGAACGTGATCAAGGGCGACATGAGTTTGGTGGGGCCGCGCCCGGAGCGCCCGGAATTCGTGCCGCAGCTGAATAAGACACTGCCGTACTATTCGTTGCGGCATCAAGTCAAGCCGGGGATTACCGGTTGGGCACAGCTCAAATACCCTTATGGCGCTTCGGAAGAAGATGCCAACGCGAAGCTGCAGTATGATTTGTACTATGTAAAGAATCGCAGCACGTTTCTCGATTTCCTCATTCTGTTGGGCACGGTCGAAGTGGTGCTGGCGCGCAAGGGTGCGCGATGAGGGGCTTGGCCGACGCGGGGGATAAAACAACATCATGACCGAATTCGCCCTGGTCAACACCGGCATATTCAGCTACCTCAGCGGTGGCCTGGGATTCCTGGGCCTGGCGTTGTTTTTGTTGCTGAACTGGGGCGGTCGCACGCACGGCGCTCTGCTGACCCTGGTATGTGCCCTCAATGCCATCTGGTGCTTCGCCGCGGTTGCCGGTTTGCTGCGCGTGTTGCCTGTCCTGCCCGTGGTGATCGCGGAAATCGTGCGCGATGGTGCCTGGCTGTTGTTCATCGCCTGGGCGATGCCGAGTGCGAAATCCGATCGCACCCGCTTCGTGTTGAGCCTGCCTGCAATCATCCTGCCGGTGGGCATGCTCTCCTACTTCGCCATGCGCGCAGGCGTCCTGGCGCTGCCGAATCTGATTCGTGTCGATCTGCTGGTTTTTGTGCTGGGTACCATGCTCATGTCGCTCTGGATCCTGATTCTGGTGGAGCAGCTGTTTCGCGATGCCAGGCAGAAGGAGCGCTGGGGCCTCAAATACATGTGCCTGGCCGTGGCGACGCTGTTTGTCTACGATTTTTTCATGTATTCGTACTCGCTGCTGGGCCAGCAGATTCCTGCCGCGCTGTGGAATACGCGCGGCGCAGTCAACGCCCTGACCGTGCCGCTGATCGTGGTGGCGGCAGCGCGCAATCAATCCTGGTCGCTGGATGTGCACGTCTCGCGGCGGGCGGCGTTTCATACGGGGGCGCTCATCGTCTGTGGCGGCTACCTGCTGGTGATGGCGGTTGGCGGTTATTTCGTGCGCAATCTGGGCGGCACGTGGGGCGAATTCCTCGCCATCCTGTTTGTTGCCGCAGGGTTGCTGCTGCTGCTGATCATGCTGTTGTCGTGGCAGGTGCGAGCACGAATCAATCTTCTCATCAACAAGCATTTCTTCAGCTACAAGTACGATTATCGGGAAGAATGGCTGGGTTTGACCGAGCGCCTCAACGACAGCGAAGAGACGGTTGATCCCTATCAGCGTTCGATCAAGGCGGTGGCGCATGTCATGGAAAGCCCGGCCGGGGCGTTGTGGCTGCAGCGCGATGATCACTATATATGTACGGCGCATTGGAACATGACCCAGGCCGTGGCCACCCTCGACTCGGCGGCGCCCCTGGCAATGCTGCTGCGCAGCAGGCACTGGATCGTGGATATCCAGGAACATCGGCGCGAGCCAACGCTCTATGACCATCTGCAATTGCCGCAATGGCTGGATGACATTCCACGGGCGCGCTGGATTTTGCCGCTGCTGCGCGAACAGGACCTGCTGGGCTTCATCTTGCTGTCAGCGCCGCGGGCGCCCCATGATCTGACTTGGGAAGACCTGGACTTGTTGAAGGCCATCGGACGCCAGGTGGGCAGTTTCCTTGATCAGCAGGAAAGCAGCCAGGCACTGTCCCAAGCGCGGCAATTCGAGGCGGTGAACCGCTTTACTGCATTTCTCATGCACGATTTGAAGAATATCGTGGCGCAGCAGTCGCTGGTGGTACAAAATGCACAAAAGCACAAGACCAATCCGGAATTCATCGACGACATGATTCTGACCATCGACAGCTCGGTGACCCGCATGAAGCGGTTGCTGCAGCAACTGCAGCGCCCGCAGCCGGGCCAGCAGAGCAGGCGGCGTGTCCGAGTCGACCGGATCGTGGCAGGCGCCATTCGCAGTCTGGATGCAAGGCAGCCGCAGCCAGAATTGATGCTGGCCGCCGAGGATGTATTCGCCGTGCTTGACGCGGAGCGGCTGGGGATGATCGTGGGCCATGTCGTGCGCAACGCCCAGGATGCCACCACCGCCGATGGCCGGGTCGAGGTGCGGGTAACGGCCGACATGGACTGGATTTACATCCGGGTCGAGGATGATGGCACCGGCATGCAGCCGGAATTCATTCGCGATGCCCTGTTCCAGCCGTTTTACACCACCAAGTCCAGCCGCGGCATGGGCATAGGCGCGTATCAGGCGCGCGAGTTCATGCGCATGTCCGGCGGTGATGTGGAGGTCAGCAGCCTGCCCGGCGCGGGCACGGTATTCACGCTTAAACTGCCGCGCGCCGCCGACAGCGCGACACAGGAGGCATTACCAACAGACGAGGTCACGCATGCATGACAATACATCCACATTGCTGATTGTGGAAGATGATTTGGCGCTGCAACGGCAGTTGCGCTGGGTTTTCGAAGGGTATGAGCTGTTGTTTGCGAAAGATCGTGATACCGCCATCACCCAGCTGCGCCGGCATGAGCCGCAGGTCGTGCTGCAGGATCTCGGGCTGCCGCCCGATGCTGATGGCGTCGACGAGGGGCTGCGCACGCTGGCCGAAATTCTGCGCCTGGCGCCGGATACGAAAGTCATCGTCATCACTGGCAATGGCGACGAGGACAGCGCCCTGCGCGCGGTCGAAATGGGCGCCTATGATTTCTATCAGAAGCCGGTTGATACGGACATCCTGAGCCTGATCATGCGGCGCGCCTTTTACCTGCACAACCTGGAGGCGCAGAATCGCAGCCTGCGCCAAACCGCCAACAAACCGCTGGAAGGCCTGATTGCGGCCAGCGAGTCCATGCTCAAGATCTGCCGGCTGGTGGAAAAGGTGGCACCCACCAACGCCAGCGCCCTGCTGCTTGGCGCAACCGGCACCGGCAAGGAAGTGCTGGCTCGGGCACTGCACGATCTGAGTCCGCGCAGCGCTGAGCCATTCGTGGCCATCAATTGCGGCGCCATCCCAGAGAATCTGCTCGAAAGCGAGCTGTTTGGCTATGAAAAAGGTGCATTTACGGGTGCCACGCGGCAGACGCAGGGCAAAATCGAGCATGCCGATCAAGGCACCTTGTTCCTCGATGAAATAGGCGACATGCCGCTGCCGCTGCAGGTCAAGCTGCTGCGTTTTCTGCAAGAGCGGGTAGTCGAGCGGGTCGGCGGGCGCAAGGAAATTCCTGTTGACGTGCGCGTCGTGTGTGCGACCCACCAGAATCTGGGCCAGCTCATCGAGGCCGGCGAATTCCGCGAGGATTTGTATTATCGCATCGCCGAAGTCATCATCAACATTCCGCCATTGAAGGCGCGCGGCGAGGATGCCGCGCTGCTGGCGCGCGCCTTCATGGAAAGAGCCGCCACCAGCCACGGCAAATCCGTCAAGGGGCTGGCGCAGGATGCCGCGGAAGCGATTCTGCAGTACGACTGGCCCGGCAACGTGCGGGAGCTGGAAAACAAGATCAACCGCGCCGTTATCATGGCCGAAGGCAGCGCCCTGACAGCCGCCGATCTCGGCTTGCCCAGTGCCGCGGATACATATGCCGGTTTGCCGCTGAATCTGCGCCAGGCGCGCGACAAGGTGGAGCGCAATGTCCTGCAGCGCGCGCTGCAGTTGGCCGAGGGCAATATCTCCAAGGCCTCCCGACTGTTGGGCGTGTCTCGGCCTGCCTTGTATGACTTGTTGAACAAGCATGACCTGGCTGCTTCCTGAGCCTCTGCAAAGTGTACTTCTCGACAGGCGCATCATGACTAACTTCACTGTTCGATTCGGGTTGCCGCCGACCTTGCCGTCGGCAACCGCCATTGCGGGGGCATAGCATGTGTTTTCTGCGTGACACCAGGCTGGTTTGGAGCGCAATCCTCCTGTTTGCGATCGCTTTTTTTCTGGCTGCATGCAGCGGTGATGACGCGGCCGAACGCATGGAGCGCGCCACGGCTCATATCAATGCCAGTGAATACCGGACGGCGACCATTGAGTTGAAGAATGTGCTGCGTGACGAAGCGGAAAACCCGCGCGCGTGGTTCATGTTGGGACAGGCCTCCCTGGCTCAGGGCCTGTATGCGGATGCCGCCCATCAGTTTCGCAGTGCCCGCCAGCACGGTGCCAAGCAGCAGGATCTGGATCGTTTGCTGGCCAAGTCTTTGCTTGGAGAGGGCAAGCCCGCTGATGCGCTGGAGGTGCTGCAGCCCGAAGACGAAGGCGCTGCCGACGCCCGTGCCGAAAGCTATGCGCTGCAAGGGCGGGCCCATCTCGGCCTGCAACAGGAGCAGGCGGCGCAGCGGGCTTTTGCCGCCGCGCTGGAGGTGCGCCCGGATTTTCCCCCGGCGCTGGTCGGCCAGGCGCAACTGGCACAGTTGGCGGGCCAGGATGGGCGTGCGCGCCAGTTGTTGCAGCAGGCCATACAGGTGGATCCGCAATATGGCCGCGCCTGGGTGGTGGCGCAGCAGTACGCCTTCAATCAGAAACGCTGTGACGACGTCATTGACCTTTTTGCCAGGATCGAGGCGTTGCAGAAATACACCGTGCCGCCGGCGCAAGTGTTTTTCACGCGCGCACAAGCGGCATTTTGCCAGCTGCGAGGGGACCAGCTCGAGCAGGCGGCAACCAATATCGACATGTTGCTCGAACAGAATGCCAAACAACCTTATGCCAATTATCTGAAGGGGTTGCTGGCGTACAAGAACAAGGATTATGAACTGGCCACCACGCATGCACAAAATGCACTCGCGCGTTCTCCCGACAACCTGTCCGGGCTGATTCTGCTGGGCATGATCAAGACGGCACAAGGTGATTTGAAAGCCGCGCAATTGCAATTCACCAATGCCGTTTCGCAGGCACCGGACAGCCTGCGCGCGCGCCAGCTTCTGGCAAGCATATACATGCAGCGCGAGCAGCCCAAGCGGGCGATTCAGGTGTTGCGCGGAGCACTGATCCGGCATGAATCCGACCCGCGGGTTCTGGCACAGCTGGGTGCGGCTTCGCTGAGTGCCGGACAAAGGGACGAGGGGCTTGCGTATCTGCAGCTCAGCAGCAAGCTTGCGGGCGAGGACAGCGCCTTGCAAATGAGCCTGGCGCGCGAGCTGGCCCATGCCGGTGATGCGGGCCAAGCGCTGGCGTTGCTGCAGAGAATACAGCTCGATGAGGACTCGGACGAGGCAATGGCACTCAGATTTGCCTTGCTCGAAATCGCACTGTACATGCAGAACGAGCAACCGCGGGAGGCGATAGCGACGGCGCAGGCACTGGTCGACGAGAACCCCGGCAAAGCGCGCTTTGTTCAATTGCTGGCACGGGTCTACGCCAGTGCCAATCAATTGGACGAGGCACGGGAAACGCTGCAACAAGCGCTGCAGGAAAACCCGAACAATATCGACCTGCAGCTGGAACTGGGCTGGCTGGCGCTGAGTGTCGAGGATTATGCGACTGCGGACAAGCACTTTCAGGCCGTTCTCGAGACGGAGCCTGAAAGCGGGCGGGCGCTCATGGCCCTGGCCGACAGCGCGGCCCGGCAAGGGCAGTCGGATGCAGCCATTGGCTGGTTGGAACAGGCAACCGAGTATCACCCCGACAGCCTCGATGCCGGCATGGCGCTGGCGCGGGCTTATCTGGCGCAGAATCGTACCGCCGATGCCTTGCAGACGAGCAAGCGTTTGGCTGAGCAAGCGCCAGAAAATGCATCCGCGCACCGGCTGCTGGCCATTGTGCTGCAGGCAAATGAGCAGCCGGAAGCGGCGCTGCGCAGCCTGCAGGAAGCCGTATCGCTGGCACCGGATGCGCTGAACCTGCACTTCGACTTGGTGCGCCTGCTGCTCGTGCAACAGCAGCTTGACGAAGCGGCAGCTGAATTGCAGCAAATACGCACACAACACCCGCAATCAGTGCGGGCTGCCACACTGCTGGCGCAGATCCAGCTGCAGCAGGGTGACGAGCAGGCGGCCATGGAGACGGCGGACAGCCTGCGCGACAACGGCGGCAGCGACCTCAACGCTTATGTGCTGCGTGGTGAATTGCTGCGAACGCAAGACAAATACGAGGCCGCCGAGCAGGCCTATGCCAAGGCGTATGCCATTCAGCCATCGCGCGGGCTGGCGCTGCGCATGTTCGAGATGCGGCGTCGTGGGCAATTGCCCCATCCGCAACAACCCTTGCAAGTCTGGCTGCAACAGCAGCCGGACGATGTCGAAGTAATGACGACCTTGGGCGATTGGTATCAGGCCACCGGCATGCTTGCAGCAGCGGCGGAGCAATATCAGGCGGTGCTGGAGATCGCGCCGGAAAACCCATTTGTGCGCAATAACCTGGCGCTGGTCTATTTTGCCCAGAATGATGAGCGCGCCGTGCAGCTGGCGCAACAGGCGCATGAAGCGCAGCCGCAGAACCCGGCAATCCAGGATACCCTGGGCTGGATTTTGATCAACAGCGACCAGTTGGATCGCGGCCTTCCCTTGTTGCAGCAAGCACAACAGGCTGTGCCCGAGCATCCCGAGATTCGCTATCATCTGGCAGTTGGCCTGGCGCAATCTGAGCGCACTGGCGATCGCGCCAGAGCACAAGATATACTAACCGAGTTGCTGGCTGCAGATGAAGACTTTGCAGGCCGCAACCAGGCGCAAAGCCTTCTGCAGGAAATAAGAAAATAATGCACGCAGCGCAAAAGTTACTAATTCTGTTGGCGTGCCGCATACGCTCAGGCTGCAATCCAGTGGTGTTTTCCGGCCACTGCGCGCCAGCGCCCGGGGTACTTTGCGCAGGCGCGGAATCGCAGGGAGTGCGAAGGC
>Ga0079226_10002417_pt1 | contig 14407 bp, 14 predicted proteins | sample Poulit2014_FD_76345 | JGI IMG/M metagenome (GOLD analysis project Ga0079226, IMG submission 76345) | Agricultural soil microbial communities from Georgia to study Nitrogen management - Poultry litter 2014 | ecosystem: Environmental > Terrestrial > Soil > Agricultural land | place: USA: Georgia... | reverse complement strand
TCAAAATAAGGAAAAAGTTTTACAGATTTTGGATATTCATATATGCTGTCATACATATAAAATATCTTAAAAGCATTTGGGTTTTGTTTGCTAAATTCTTCAAGAAAAAAAAAGGGAATACTTTCTCCTTTAATTAAAAGTAGATAATCATATTTTTTATTTTTGATTTGCTGAAGTATGTTTTTATAATAATGTTTAATAGAAATTTTCATTACACCAGGAGCTATTCTTATGATTCCTTTTGTAAGCAAAGAATTTGAAGGCCTTTCATTAAAAAAATCAACTTGTGCATGAGATTTTTCTAATTCCTTTACAATAAGGTTTTCATACTTAAAGAAATTAGCAGATATAAATAATATTTTTTTGTTTTTAAATTTCATGCTTTCAGAAATAAACCTTTTTCTTTCATTATTTTCAAAGATTTTTGATAATCATTAGTGGTGTTTTCTTGTTTTATTGCCCATTTTACAAGTTTTTCTATACCTTCTTCAAAAGAAATTCGAGGTTTAAAATCTAAATGTGTTTTCATTTTAGAAATATCAGCAACATTATATCTAATATCTCCCATTCTAAAATCACCAGTTATTTTCCAATCCGCTTGAGTTTGAAAAGCTTTCTCTAATGTTTTTACTACTTTTAAAACCGTTGTAGGATTTCCTGTTCCTATATTTATAATTTCTCCGTTTGTAGTTTCAGCAATAATACATCTGCTGATTGCTTCTGCCACATCATGTACTTCTATAAAATCACGAACGGGTTTACCATCTTCAAAAATATTGATTTTGTTTTTTGATAAAATCTGTGTTGAAAAAATAGATAATATTCCAGTGTAAGGATTTTTTAAGGATTGCCCAGCGCCATACACATTTTGAAAACGTAAAATAGTGTAATCTATTTTTGAAGTGCGACACACCGTTGCTATAATTTGTTCTTGATAATATTTTGTTATAGCATAAACAGAAGTGGGTTTTATTAAAGCAGATTCTTTTGTTGGAGTAGGCGTAAGAAGTTGGTTTTCTTGATTAAGAATATCAAAAATTCCTTTTTTCATCAATTGAGGATCTCGAGAATTAGGAAAAATAATTTGATTTTCTTTATTAAGATAACTTCCCTCTCCATAAACAGCTCTTGTAGAACCTAAAATTATCTTTTTTACTTGATGAGAATGATTAACTAATAAATCAGCTAAAATAGCTGTTCCTTGACTGTTGATAAAACTGTATTTTTCTACAGCATACATGGATTGACCAGTGCCAGTTTCAGCAGCCAAATGAATAATGCAATCAATGTTTTTTAAAGCTTTTATCCAATCTTTTTTCTGGGTAACATCTCCTTTTATAAAGTTTACTTTGTCTTTTATTTTATGATAAAGCGGAGAATCTTTCTCTGGATTTTCTCCATGAATTTGAGGAGATAAATTATCAAGAACTGTTACTGAAAAATCTTTTTTTAATAAATTAATAGCCAAATGACTACCAATAAAACCAGCTCCTCCAGTAATTAATATATGATTGATTTTTCTTTTTCTTTTCATTTTCCTATGAATTAAAATAAGCTTCTGATTTGTAATAATAGATATTTACAGTTTTGAAAAAATATAAAAAAATAATATTTAGGTTTATTAATCCGTTGATCAAGATAGAGTTTCTTTATATTTTTTAAAAAACCTTTCTGCATTTCTTTAAGATTTGCTGATAAACCAGAAATTCCAAAAGATCGTTTTCCATCTCCAGCAGTAACCCCATTTTTATCTAAAATATATAAATGATTATGTAAAGTTGCACGCATCCAATAATCTACATCTTCAGCATATCTTCTTTCAGGTTCAAAAAAACCTGTATTTTCAAATACTTTACGTTTAAAAATAACTGTGGAAGGCAAAAGTTCATTTCTGATAAGTAATTTATTTAAAGTAACTTTTGTAAGTTTTTCTTTACCAGAAATATAAGGCCATTTAATTTTATTATTATTTCTTCCTGTTCCAAGTAAATCGATATTTTCATTTTTATTGAAAACCTGCATTTGTTGTTGTGTTTTATAAGGCAGCCAAACATCATCTGCATCTAATAAAGCAAACCATTTTCCTTTTCCTTTTTTAAGACCTTGATTTCTTGCTTCAGAAACTCCTTTGTTTTTTTGATTGATCAGCTGAATATCAAAGTTTTTGTTTTTAGCAATATAAGCTTCTATGATTTCTTGACATTTATCAGTAGAACCATCATTAATTATTATAATTTCAAATTTATAATCTGTTTTTTGATTGATAACTGAATTCAAACATTTTTCAATACTATGTTGAGCATTAAAAACAGGAATAATTACAGTTATCATATCATCTAAATTGAAAAAATTATTGTTTTAATGAATTTTCAAAAGGAATTCTATTGATAATACTTCGTCCTAAAGTTACTTGATCAGCATATTCTAATTCATCTCCAACTCCAATTCCACGAGCGATTGTTGAGGTTTTCACTGGGAAATTTTCCAATTGTTTATAAATATAAAAATTAGTAGTATCTCCTTCCATAGTACTGCTTAAAGCAAAAATAATTTCTTTGATTTCTTTGTTTTTTACTCTTTCTATTAAAGAAGAAATATTTAATTCTTGAGGACCAATTCCATCCATCGGACTAATTTTTCCTCCTAAAACATGATAAACTCCACGATATTGACTGGTATTTTCAATAGCCATCACATCTCTGATGTCTTCAACAACGCAAACCATATCTTTTTCTCGGTTATGATTTTTACAAATTTCACATAATTCTGTATCGCTAATATTATGACATTTTTTACAAAATTTAATTTCTGTGCGTAAATTAACTAAGGCTTTTGCAAGCTCAACAGTTTGATCTTCAGGTCTTTTTAGTAAATGTAAAACCAAACGCAAAGCTGTGTTTCTTCCAATTCCTGGAAGTTGTTTCATTTCTGATACAGCGTTTTCTAAAAGTTTTGATGAAAATTCCATAGCTGCAAATTTAAGGTTTTTTAATTGGCTTGCTATTATTTCTTAAGAGTTCGTAATTTGCAAAAAAAATATTTTGTATTTAACTCTGACTAATAACTTATGAAACCCATATATATTCTTTTATTAATTGCTATTTATTTTGGCTTGCTGATGTTGATTTCTTATTTCACAGGAAAAAATGATAGCAATGCAGCTTTTTTTAAAGCAGAAAACAAAGCTCCTTGGTATTTAGTAGCTTTTGGAATGATTGGCGCTTCACTTTCTGGGGTGACTTTTATTTCCGTTCCTGGTTGGGTAGAAGATTCTCAATTCAGTTATATGCAAGTGGTTTTAGGTTTTGTTTTTGGATATATAGTCATCGCTTTTGTGCTTTTGCCAATTTATTATAAACTTAATGTAACTTCTATTTATGAATACTTAAACCATAGATTTGGAAAAAATAGTTATAAAACTGGTGCGCTTTTCTTTTTTATTTCAAGAATTATAGGTTCCTCATTCAGGTTGTTTTTAGTAGCTGCAGTTTTACAGCATTTTGTTTTTGATAATTGGGGAATCCCATTTTTTATCACCGTGATTATTTCCATTGTATTAATCTGGCTTTACACTGCAAGAGGAGGAATGAAAACTATTGTGTGGACAGATACTTTGCAAACATTATTTATGCTGATTTCTGTGGGCGCAACAATTTATATCATCGCTTCAGAATTAAATTGGGGTGTGAATGATTTTTTTATTGCTGAAGAACTAAAACCTTATACTCAAATATTTTTCACCGATGATGTTTTATCAGAAAGATATTTTTGGAAATCTTTTATCGGTGGAATTTTTATCACGATTTGTATGACAGGATTAGACCAAGATATGATGCAAAAAAGCTTGGCTTGTAAGAACTTAAAAGAAGCACAGAAAAACGTTTTGTCTTATAGTATGGTTTTTGTTCCTGTGAATATTTTATTTCTATTATTAGGAGCAATGCTGTTTATTTATGCAGAAAAAATAGGAATGATAATTCCAGAAAGAGCAGATTTATTATTTCCAGAAGTTGCTTTAAATGGAAATGTAGGACTCAGCGTTGGAATTGTATTTTTAATCGGTTTAATAGCTTCAGCTTATTCAAGTGCTGATAGTGCTTTAACAGCTTTAACCACCAGTTTTTGTGTTGATTTTTTAAATATTGAAGAAAAAGAAGCTCGCCAACAAAAATCTTTGCGTAAAAAAGTACACATCGGAATTAGTGTTTTAATGATTTTTGTAATTGTTGCTTTCAATTATTTTTTAGATTCCAGTGTGATAGATCTTTTATATAAAGCAGCTTCTTACACTTATGGACCTTTGTTGGGATTATTTGCTTTTGGAATTTTTACCAAATGGAAAATTTATGACAAATGGGTTTTGCCTATTTCTTTATTAGCCGCAGGAATAACTTTTATGTTAGGACAAATTCCTCCTGAGTTTTTCGGAGGATATCATTTCAATTATGAATTATTGGTTGTAAATGGTGCCTTAACCTTTTTAGGATTAGTATTGATTCGTAGAAAGTAAAACTAAAGTACAAGCAATTTCAGATTCGATATTGTTTTCTTTAAGAATTTTATATAATTCTTCATTTTCTGTTCCTGGATTAAAAATCACACGACGAGGGTTTAAACTAACGATATAATCATAATATTCAGATTGATTTTTAGGCCCAAGATATAAAGTGATGGTATCTATATTTTCAAATTGTTTTTTCTCTTTATCAAATTCTACATCTAAAACTTTTCCTTTTCGCGGACCAATAGCTACAACAGGATGATCAAATTTTCTCAACTGATGAATAGCTTTATTAGAATAACGATTTTCTTTTTCAGAAGCACCAATAACAAGAGTTTTTAAAGACATTTTATATGGATTTTTATTTCTATAAAAATAAATAATATAAAACTCATAAACAATAAAAAAACTTGTTGATTTAAATGTTTTTGATTAAAAAACAGTTAATAAATTAAAATTTACTTTTTAAAAATTATATATTTAAAGTTCAACTAAACTTTAAAATTTATATTATGGATAAAAAAAGAATTTCTGATGAAATGGAAAAAATTCTTAATAAACAAGTAACCAATGAGGCTTGGAATGCTGAAATATATTTAGCTTATGGATCTTGGGCAGATGATCAAGGCATGTCAGGATTATCAAATTATCTTTTTCGGCATTCTAAAGAAGAACGCGATCATATGATGAAATTCATGCAACATATTATGCAAAGAGGAGGAAAAGTAAAAATCAATCAAATTCCTGAACCATTAGCAGAACCAGAAAACTTAAAAGATTGTTTAGAAAAATTATTTCAAGCAGAAATAGAAAATTCTGAAGCGATTTATAAAATTATAAATTTAGCTTTAGAAGAAAAAGATTGGGCAACTTGGAATTTCTTACAATGGTTTGTAAAAGAGCAGATTGAAGAAGAAAATTTAATTGAAGAATTATTAGATAGATAAGTGGAGGAAAAGAAATTAATGGTTCTGATTTATATCAATTTGATAAAGATTTAGCTCAAGAAGAAGATGAAGCTGATATTGCAAGAGATTCTTCTATTGAAGAACAATAAAAATACATCATCAAAATAGTTGAGTTTATCATCAACTATTTTGATTTTTATATTTTTTCCTTTTCAAGTGCTTCCAATCCTTCTTTTAGATTAAAAGTATTTTTAAAACCATTAAAATCCATAACCATACAAGCTTGTTCTCCACGATTTCCTGAATTGCAATAAATATAGTAGTTTTTATTTTTGTCAAATTGATTGATTTTATCCATAAACTCCTGTGGATTTTTCACATCAACTAAAATTGCACCAGGAAGATGATTTTCTTCATATTCATCTGCTGAACGCACATCTAATATCTTAGCATCATTATCTTTTTCAATAGCTTCTTGCCAATCTTTTTGAGTGAAATTTTTCATGAAATAATCAATATTTGAAATTTATACAAAAATAGGATTTTCTTCTAAATCTTTTGGTTTATTTTAAAAAATTAAGTGTTTTTCACATCTTAACATTAGACAGAATTAATCACATAAACTTTGATAAATAAAGACATTAGCAAGCTTAAGTGGTTGATTTTCAGTTATAAAAATCATAAAAACAATTAAAATTATTTGTTTTTGTCAGAAATGTTGTAATTTTGCACCCTAAATTAGAGGCATTCTAATAAATATTAGAAGCATAAAAGTCCTCTTTAAAAAACAATTTGTGAAGAAGAAAATCATTAAAATATCAGTGTTGCCAGCTGTTGCAGCATTAGTTTTTTTGAGTTTTTCTAATAAAGAAATTGAAGAACCTATACCCGATGAAATTCCTATAGAAAATTCATCGTTTTCAGATTATTCAAAACTTGATTTTACGGTTGATACTACTCAATTGAATACACCTTTATTGAAAAAAGATTTTTTCGGTTTTAAAGAAGCTATCGGCTACACAGAATCGCGAGGATTTTACAACTTAGTCAATAGATTTGGCTATATGGGGAAATATCAATTTGGAAATAGTGCCTTATCAACCATCGGAATTTATGATAGCAAAGATTTTGTAAATAATCCAAAATTACAAGAAGAAGCTTTTCATGCTTTTACTTCTCGAAATAAATGGTTGTTAAAAGATTTGATTGCTGAATATGAAGGAGAAATTATCGACGGAGTTTTAATCACAGAATCAGGAATTATTGCTTCTGCCCATTTGAGTGGTCCAACTGGAGTAAAACGCTTTTTACAAAGCAATGGAACAAGAAGTTTTTCTGATGCTTTTGGAACACAGGTAAAACATTATATGCAAGAATTTGGCGGATATGATTTATCAGCTGTAAAAGCAGATAAAAATGCAAAAGTGAAAATCATTTCTGCTGAAAAACAAGAAGCTTAAAATTCTTTTTGTAAAATAAAAATGGCTGGTTTTTTATGTAAATCAACCTTTTCTTTTTTCCAAGATTTAATAGTTTTTGTTTTTATAAATTCTGTGGGAAGTGTAATTTCTGAAGCAATACATAATTTGGTAAGCGGATGTAAATACTTGATTAAATCCTTAAGTAGTTTTTCATTTCTATAAGGAGTTTCAATAAAAATCTGTGCTTGATTTTTCTCAAAAGAAATACGTTCAATATTTTTTAAAGTGTTTTTTCTTTCGTTTTTATCGATGGGTAAATATCCATGAAAAGTAAAGTTTTGACCATTAAATCCACTTGCCATCATAGCTAAAACAATAGAGGAGGGGCCAACTAAAGGAACAACTTGAATTTCTTTTTGGTGAGCAATATCTACAACTTTTGCTCCAGGATCAGCAATTCCAGGACAACCTGCTTCGCTGAGTAAACCTATATTAATTCCTTTTTGACAAGCTTTTAAAAAACTTGGAATTTCACTTTCTTCTGTGAATTTATTAAGCAGATAAAACTTTAATTTTGGTTGAGATTTCTCTGGAAGTAATTTTTTTATAAATCTGCGCGCAGTTTTTTCATTTTCAACAATAAAATAATCTAATTCTTCCACTTTTTGTTTTACATAAACAGGAAGAACTTCTTCTAAATTTCCATCACCTAAACTGGTAGGAATTAAAAATAATTTTCCGAAATTATTGTTTTTATTGCTCAAAAAAATAGAGTTTTAGAAATATAAAAATCAATGATGAAGCTTTTTAGCTATAATTTTTGTGCTTTCATCTAACATTTTATAGACATTATCAAAACCTTGATCTCCACCATAATAAGGATCGGGAACATCTTTGTTTTCTTCAGGATAAAGTTCGTTTAAGATCAGTTTTACTTTTTTCTCATCTTCAGCATTTCTGGCTAAATTGATGACATCAGCAAAGTTTGAATTATCCATCACATAAATATAATCAAATTCGTCAAAATCAGCAACAGAAAATTGTCGGGCTTTTTGCTGAGAAATATCTAAATCATTTTTTTTAGCCACAGCAATAGAGCGTTTATCTGGGGCTTTTCCAAGATGATAATTAGAAGTTCCAGCTGAATCTACTTTTACTTTTTTAGGATCTACTTTTTCTTGTAATAATCCTTCAGCTAAAGGAGAACGACAAATATTACCTAAGCAAACCATTAAAATTTTAGTCATTATTGTGTAAGTTTTGCATTGAGATCTTCAACATATTTTCTGAATTGTCTATCTGTTGAAGAAAGATTATCAACAGTTTTGCAAGCATGTAAAACTGTAGCGTGATCGCGTTTTCCGATTTGAGAACCAATACTTGCTAAAGAAGCTTTGGTAAGTTTTTTAGAAAAATACATCGCAATTTGACGCGCTTGAACAATATGTCTTTTTCTTGTTTTAGATTGTAGCGTTTCTACATCCATTTGGAAATAATCACTGACCACTTTTTGAATGTATTCAATAGAAACTTCTCTCTTTGTATTTTTGATGTGATTTTTTAATACTCTTTGCGCTAATTCTATAGTTATTTCACTTTTATTAAAGGAAGAATGCGCAATAAGAGAAATAATAGCGCCTTCTAATTCACGAATATTTGTTTTGATATTATTTCCTAAATATTCAATGATTTTTTCAGGCATTTCAACTCCATCTTGATAAAGCTTATTTTTTATAATGCTTATACGTGTTTCATAATCAGGGTTTTGCAACTCTGCTGATAATCCCCATTTAAAACGTGAAAGCAATCTTTTTTCTATGTCTTGCATATCAACAGGAGCTTTATCACTGGTCAAAATTACCTGTTTTCCATTTTGATGCAAATGATTGAAAATGTGGAAAAATACATCTTGCGTACCAACTTTTCCTGATAATAATTGAATATCATCTACAATTAAGACATCTATGATTTGGTAAAAATGAATAAAATCATTTCTATTATTTTTTCTAACAGAATCTATATATTGTTGTGTGAATTTTTCTGCAGAAATATAAAGCACAGTTTTATCAGGATGTTTTTCTTTTATATCTATCCCAATTGCATGGGCTAAATGTGTTTTTCCTAAACCAACCCCTCCAAAAATTAATAAAGGATTAAAAGAAGTTCCACCAGGTTTATTAGCCACAGCTTTTCCTGCAGATCGAGCTAAACGATTTGAATCTCCTTCTAAGAAATTTTCAAAATTATATTTATGATTGAGTTGAGGATCTATTTCTATATTTTTAATTCCCGGAATTACAAAAGGATTTTTTAATTCAGGACTTTTATTTTTTATAGGAACATCAACTGCTTGCGAAGAAACTTTACCTCTTTGTGAACTTGGAATTTTTTCTGTGAAAGGTTTTCTCTTTCCAGAGTTGTTTTCCATTTTAATCATATAGACTAATCTGGCATTATTTCCTAATTCACGCGTTAAAGAAATTTTTAAAAGACTGACGTAATGTTCTTCTAACCACTCATAAAAAAACTTAGAAGGAACTTGAATGCTTAACGCATTACCTTCTAATTTTACCGCTTCAATCGGTTTAAACCAAGTTGTGAAAGCTTGCTCAGAAATATTATCTTTGATAAAAATCAAGCAATTGTTCCAAACCGATTTTGCAGCGTTATTCATAGTGTTTTCTCTTAATCAGAGGATTTAAAAGTTAGCGTAATAATTTTGAAAAATAGTTCAGAATTAGAAAATTTTTTGATGAGTATATTTTCCTAATCTGGAACAACAAAGATGTGAACAAATTGTCTAACAAAAAAATTAATTACCCCTTGAAATATTACTTTTTTATTTGCATATTATAATCTTATTTGAAAAAAGCAAATAATCTTTATTCTATTAAAAGTTAAAGTTTTTTAGCTGAATAAATAACAGTTAAATTGTTTGTTTTCAGCGTTTTATGTGTTTTAGCTTTAAGAATGTAATTGTAAATGCTTTTGCTGATTTGTAAAATATTTGTAATCAGAATTTTAGAAAATCAGCAGTACAAAAAATAACAAAATAGCTGGATTTTCAAAATATTTTTCAGGTTATTTTATAAAATTTAAAAAATAATATTTTTTTATTTTTCGCTGTTCAAAATAGCGAAAATAATCTTTAAAAAAGAAAATAAACTGGGCTATTTTTTTTAATTATAAAGACTTAAAATAAGAAAATGAAAAAACACCAAATAAATATCAGAATAAGATATGGAGAAACCGATCAGATGGGAATTGTTCACCATAGTAATTATGCACAATATTTAGAATTTGCCAGAATCAGGTGGTTAGAAAATTTAGGAGCTTCTTATAAAAAAATGGAGGAGGAGGGAATCATACTTCCGGTTTATGAAATGAAAATTCAATATAAAAAACCTGCTTTTTTTGATGAGGTAATTACGGTGGAAACTTCTTTGGAAAAACTGCCAACGGCGAAAATTATTTTAAATTATGTCATCACTAATCAAGCGAAAGAAATTTTAACTACTGCACAAACAACCTTAGTTTTTAGTGATGTAAAAACTAAAATACCAATAAGATGTCCTGATTATATATTGGAATTATTAAAAGTAAATAAATAAGTTTAATTTTTATTTTACTGAAAAATATATGTAATTTTAAGAAAAAGAGATAAAATCTTTTAAATTATGAACAAAAACACAATTTTTGGTTGGGCTTCTTTTGCTTCTTTTTTAATCGGATTGGCTTTAATTTTATTAGGATTGTTGAAATATATAGATTATGCAATTGGTTTTTCTGTAATAGGATTAGGTTTTTTTGTTCTTTCTTGGGCTTTTCATGCTTTGAAAGGCAGAGTTTGATTTATAATTCAAAATCTATTTCATTTTCTAATTGTTTGGATAGATTTTTCCTTTTCTTGAATAGGGATATAAAGTTCTGTAACCCAATCTGCTGGATTTTTAGAATCTTTTTCTGTGATTTTATGAATTTCATAAGCTTGCGCAGAACTATCTTGTTTTAAACTATTTTCAACCATATAGGTTTTAGTAGCTTCCCAAAGTTTTGGAATGTTTTTATAGTCTCCTTTTAAAGTACTTTTTATGGTTTTCTGACTTTCTATGCTTCCTATAAAAATATCTTCATGGGTTTCTTTTTCCTCTAATTTATTGATGTTTTTAATAGGTTGACAAAAAGAAAGAATTACAGTTTGGTGTTTTTTATCAATTTTATTAAATACAATAAAAGTTGAATCTGCTGATTTTAAATTATATTTTTTTGAAAAATCTCGTAATTTCTGAAGTTGAATTTCTCTTTTTGAAATAATTTCTTGTGGATTATTTTCCGAAGCTAAACTGGTGTAAATAAATGATTTTTCAGCGGTGTTTTTAATGCCATCAACATGGATAGCATACACTTGCATTTTTTGGTAAACATATTCCTTTAAGTTGTTTAAACTGCTTGTTACTTCTTGTTCTAAATTTTCTTTATTGTTTTCTTGGGTGATTAAATTCAAAGCTTTTGCCCAGAAATCTAATTTTCCTTTGATTTTTACAGAAACAATAGTTTTTTCTTTTTCTTCATTTAAATTCCAGGAAATCTTATAATTAGTTTTTCCGAATAACTTCTTTGAAAAAGCTTCTTGTTCAATATTAGCATAATGTTTTATGGATTTATTTTGAATTTTTCCTGAAGAATCTAAATCTTCTATTTCCCAAGTGAAATAAGAATTTTCATCAGAAGTTTGATCAGAATAATTCAAAAAAGAAGAATATTTCTTTGAAGTTGACCAGTTTTCCCAGTTTTTTAAATTATTGATTTGTGAGAAAACCAATTCTCTTGGCGCTTTTAAAGTGGATTTTTTTTCTATAGTAAATTCATTATTTAAAATAGCAATATAAGCAGCTGCACCAAGGAGAATAATCAGTAGGAGTAAAAATAAATATTTTAATAACTTCATATCAGTTTAGGTTTTCCTCTTGTTTTTTAAGAAAAAATCAATAAAACAAAATGCGGATTTAAATATAAAGATAAACTAATCTTAAGATTTATAAGAAAATTTTAATTGAAAATAAAAAAGTCGTTCACTCAGAACGACTTTTTTATAAAATATATTTAGCAAAAAGAATTACGCAACTTCTTCTTGTTTTTCTTCTAAAACATTTTTGCCTTTTCTTCTTGTAGCGTCATACATAATAATAGGGCTGGCAATAAATACAGAAGAATAAGTACCTACGATAATACCGATGATTAGAGAGAAGATAAATGTTCTCAATCCTTCTCCACCAAAGATAAACATCGCTGTCAATACCAGTAAAGTAGTCATAGAAGTGTTGATGGTTCTTCCAATTGTACTGCTGATTGCTCTGTTGATATTCTTGTTTAATCCCCAACTTGGGTTTACTCTAAAGTATTCTCTAATCCTATCAAAAATTACTACCGTGTCGTTGATGGAATATCCTACTACGGTAAGAATTCCTGCAATAAATGACTGATCAACTTCTAAGCTGAAAGGCATTATATTTTGGAAAATAGAGAAAACTCCTAATAAAATAATCGTGTTGTGTACTAAACCTACTACAGCACCTAAACTGAACTGCCATTTTCTAAATCTAAATAAGATATATAAGAAAATACCAGCTAATGAAGCCATAACTGCCCAGAAAGAAGCTGCTTTAATATCATCAGCAATTGAAGGTCCAACAACGATAGAGGACATAATTCCTGTGTTTGTAGCATCATCTCCTTTGGCAAAAGTGTTTAAGCTCATTCCAGCAGGAAGATCTGATTTTAAAGTTTCATATAGTTTTTCTGTGATTTCATCTTCAACCTCTTGACTGCTTTCATCAATTTTATAAGCAGTAGTAATCTTAACTTGGTTTGAAGCACCATAAGTTTTTACTTCTGCGCTTCCAAAAGGTTCAGCTAAATTTTGTTCTAAATCTGTGGTGTTTACTTCTTTGTCAAAACGAACCGTGAAAGAACGTCCTCCTACAAAATCTACTCCTTGGTGTAAGCCTTGCGTAAAGATGGAAACTAAACTGATAATTACTGCAGCTCCAGAAACGATATAAGTTAATTTTCTCTTAGAAGTAAAGTCAATATTTACATTAGAGAACCAGTTTTTAGTAATAGAAGTTGAGAACGGTAAAGGTTTTCCGCTTTTCGCATGTCTATCAATATTTAGTCTGGTTATAAAAATTGCTGTAAATAAAGAAGTACAAATACCAATTAATAGGGTAGTAGCAAAACCTTTAACAGGTCCTGTTCCAAAAACTAATAAAATTAATCCAGTTAGGAAAGTGGTAATGTTAGAGTCTAAAATTGAAGATAAAGCTTGTTTAAATCCATCTTTAATAGCTTCAACATTAGATTTTCCTGCACGGAGTTCTTCTCGTGTTCTTTCAAAAATCAGAACGTTGGCGTCAACAGACATTCCTATGGTTAGAACTATACCTGCAATTCCTGGTAAGGTTAAAACTGCTCCTAATCCAGCTAAAATTCCAAATATAAATAAGAGGTTTAGAGCTAAAGCTATATCAGCATAAAATCCTGCTCTTCCATAATAGAAAATCATATAGACAAAAACGATTACTAATGCAATAACGAAAGATAAAATTCCTGCGTTAATTGCGCTTTGTCCAAGTGATGGTCCAACAACTTCAATCTGAACAATATCAGCTGATGCTGGTAATTTACCTGCTTTTAAAACAGTAGCTAAATCCTTTCCTTCATCTATAGAAAAATCTCCTGTGATTTCACTTCTTCCACCTGAAATTGGTCCACTGGTAACACCTGGAGCAGAATAAACTGTATTGTCTAAAACAATAGCTATTTGGCTTCCTTGCTTAAAAGCATCTCCGGTTAATTGTTCCCAAACTTTAGCTCCTTTAGCATTCATTTCTAAAGAAACTGCCACACGGCTCATTTGGTCATAAGTTTGTGTTGCATCTGTAACAGCACTTCCAGTTAGGGGAGCGTCATTTTTCTTATTGCTTTTTATAGCATATAAACCAATAAGATCTGTTTTTTCATCTGCAAGTCCCCAAGCAAATCTTGCGTATTTTTTATCTCCAGAAGAGAGAAGTGCACGAACTTTTTTATTCTTCAAGTAAGAATTTACCGTAGCTGTATCTCTAACATCAAACTCAGCTAAAATTGGTCCAGTTTCATGTCCCATTCCTCTTATTAAGCTGGTGAAAGGTTGATCTGAACTAAAATCATCTTGATCAGCATCTTCTTTTTCAGCGCTTAATAAAGCTTCAATATCATCATCAGAAACTTCTGTAGAATCTATTTCTGTGTTGTCAATTTCTTGATCTTTTTTCTTCTTTTTATTTTGGATATCTCTTAAAACGCCATCAGCTTGACTTAAGAATTGTCCAAAATCTTTTGCTTGATAAACTGGCCAAAACTCTAATTGTGCTGTGCTCTGTAATAAGTTTTTAGCACGTTCAACATCTTGCGCTCCTGGAAGTTCAATCATAATACGTCCAGATTCTCCTAATCTTTGAATGTTAGGTTGCGCAACACCAAATTTATCAATACGTTGGTTTAAAACTTCATAAGCAGAAGAAATACTTTCATCT
>Ga0079226_10002416_pt1 | contig 14411 bp, 10 predicted proteins | sample Poulit2014_FD_76345 | JGI IMG/M metagenome (GOLD analysis project Ga0079226, IMG submission 76345) | Agricultural soil microbial communities from Georgia to study Nitrogen management - Poultry litter 2014 | ecosystem: Environmental > Terrestrial > Soil > Agricultural land | place: USA: Georgia... | reverse complement strand
TTTATCTGACATACTCTCACGGTTAAAACACGTGAGGTTCTTTATCCTACGCACAGGCCAATGCCTCACGTTGACGGATAAGAGCAGTGCCCCTGCTCAATATAATGTTACTTGCGTTTATATCCGAATTGCTTTCGGTTCCACAGGATGTGCACACAAACTTTGACTGGCTTACCCTTGACTTCTTGTCAACAGTGCCGCAATCAAAACAAGTTTGGGATGTGTACCTTGGGTCAACTTTGATAAAGGTGTTCCCGCTCCATTCTGATTTGTAGCTCAACTGTCTGAAAAATTCACTCCATGAAGCATCGGAAATATGCTTGGACAAATACCCAAATCGAACCATATTCTTAACTTTTAAGTCTTCTACCGCTATGAAACCAAATTCATCTACAATAGATTTTGATTGTTTGTGAAGAAAATCCTTCCTAACTCTCCTTATTTTCTCGTGAAGCTTGGCGACTTTAAGCCTTTGCTTTGCCCTTGATTTTGAGCCTTTCTTTTTCCTTGCCAAACTCCTACTTTCAACTCGTAACCTTTTGGCATATTTCAAGGTGTGGCGAGGGTTTTCAATCTGCTTTCCCGTGGACAACGTAGCAAAGAAGCTTATTCCCATATCTATCCCGACTTGGCTATCGTTCGGAATGGAAAGTTCCTCAACTTCCTGTTTCGTTACAACACTCATATAATATTTATTGTTTACTCTTGTTATCGTTGCGTTCCTAAGTTCGCCTTTGGGTTGACGGTCTTTGAATATAGTTACCGTTCCTAATTTAGGAAGCTTAAAAATATAATTATCTACTTGCTTGACCTGTTTGAATAGAATGGAATTGTACCTATCCCTCTTTGCAAACTTCGGAAAACCGCCGCCTTTGAAAAAAGATTGATAAGCCTTGTCCATACGCTCTATTGTGTCTTGAAGGGATTGTGATGGAACTTCTTTCATCCACTTAAATTCCTTTTTACAATCCGTTAGTTGCTTCATTAAGTCAAACTTGGATAAACTTACCTTTCTCGATTTATAAGCATATATTTTAGTTTCCAAGGCAAGGTTATAGACCGCTCTTGATGTGTTGATGTAGCGGTCTATGGTTTTCTCTTGCTCTTTGGAAAGTTTTAATCTGTATTTATATGTTTTTATTATTTCACTCATTCTTATGGTATAATATATTAAACACTGTTGTATTGTTATGAGCCCACCTTTCATTATTCATTTGACAAATATACAACTTTTATTTTAAACCACCAAATATTCTAATAAAATTATTAGCCAAATTCATCCCACGGTTGAAACACGTAGGCTTTCTTTGGTATTTAATCGTAAAATTTACTTCTTATACAAATTTATAAGCCTAATCTTTTATATTTTTTTCCCAAATACCTTGCATTTTTTCTCTGTTCTCATCTAAATATTGGTACAGTGGACTATCTTCTACATTATTTTCAAATCTTCCATACCTATTCCTATTGGAATCAAAGAAAATCCTTTCTAGTATTTTAGTATACTTATATTCATCTAAAAAATGCATACAAAGATAGTACATTTGATGTAAAGTCAAATTATTGTACTTTCTAAAAATTGCACAATATTGAAGAGTCTTCTTTTTGTTTCCTATAGTCCTATCTTCATCTTCATGATTTAAATATTTTTGGCATAGATAGTCGAACATCTTAATGTCTCCTTCTTCTATATCAGGTATTCTTATGAGATTCAGAATGTCTTTAGCTTTTTTTGAAGCTCGTACAAGCTCATATTTATCTTGGTTCTTCCTCTTTGGTTTTATAAAAGCTACCAAACCCCTTTCAAACAGATCTTTTAAATACTCTTCTGATACTAGCTCTTTAATTATTTCTGAATTATCTTCAGAAGCGTTTTGGGAGATTACCTTCATTATAGTAACCTCCTCAAAACCCATTTCACTGTTTTTTAATACCTCTACATTAAGATACATTATAAAAATAGTTTGGCTCCATGCCTTCTCTTTCTTCATTCTGCATAATCATCTGTATATTGAAAATCATAGCAGATAGGTGATCTTCTTTAGTTTTGTGTCCGAACTTTCTGTTTTGCCTATAATCTTGATAGTGTCTATCTAGGGAGTCTTCAATAGAGCTAGTTGGTTGCCCTTTCTTCCAATTTCCTCTAGGGTAAAATTTAGCATTATGTGCCATATGATAGCCAAATCTCTGGACTAGGTAGGGATCTAAGTCTGCTGTTAGAGGCTTCCCCTTATCGGAATCTCTCCTAAAACCTGTTTCAAATACTCTATCTTCTTTTTCAGACTCTCCTACATAGTTAACCTCTCCTCCTGAACTGGTGTCGGTCACTATGCCACCAACAGTATTATCTTCTGTCACCGTCCAAATAGGTAGATTCCCCAAATCTTTTGAGAGATCTCCCTCAAACTCACGGCCTGCCAACTTAGTAGGATATTCTTCTAAGCTCTTCTTAATTGTTTTTCCTCTAGGTTTAAACTCTTGTACATCTGGATACACCTCAAAGAATTTTTTTATAGCTCTTTTTCTGCTTCCCTCAGCTAGGTCCCTCCACAATGCCTCTCGCCCTGTCTTAATCCAAGAAAATGCGCCCCCTAAAGAAAGCTCATAAATATTTTCATCTGTATTTCCTTGTTTTTCAGATTCTCTCATAGCTTGCCACATTATTTGAATTGGAAGGCCTTTATTCCTCCCCTTCTCAACTAACCCTAAACATCTATATAGCAGCTCTTCATCAAACTCTACAAATCTTTTAGCTTTTTCATCTTTTAAAGCCCCCATTGTAACATTATCTCTTTTAGCTTCTATTTTAATAGCAAACTGGCTATCTAAATATTCTTCTGGAATCTCTCTGTTGAATGTATCTATAACCCCCGAGACCTCTGCTAATACTTCAGCTACTTCCTTCATCTTTTCTACAGATATTTCCATTTCTAAATCATGTAGAAGTAAATTTGTTTTTCTTTTCATTGTTTTAATTATTTAATTATTTAAAATATTTTTTAAATGTTTTGTTTAAGCTCTCCACCTTTTTAGCAGATTTATCCATTTCTTTAAGCGCATATTCCACTCTTTTTGGACTATACTCTAAATCAAAAGAGAACTGCTCTTTAGAGATAATCATAGGAGGATTTCTGTGACTACCCTCTCTTCTAATAAATTCTATAGAAGTCTTGCCTATCTTTTTTCCTAGAAGCTCTATAGCGTGTGCATACAACACTACTTGAATATATTTAGAAGCTTGGTAATCAAATTCTTTATTACTCCCCCCAGTTTTAACGTCTATTATATCAGCTACACCTTCAACTTCTTTATACTTGTCAATAAACCCTAAGATAACATAGTTACCTCTGTCAATAATTATCATCTTTTCGTACTCTACTCCCTCTTCTCTAGTTAAATCTAGATTTTCTTGCCCTTCAAACCCATTAGGATTGCTTTCTGCGAAAAAGCCGTTCTCTATTGCTTCTCCTACATAAGTTCCAAACTCAGCATATATTTTAGGACCTAAATCAATTCCTGCTAACTTTTCTTTGACGTAATCTCCAAAGTAATCGTTGACAGATGTATGAGTACTGTTAGATATATAAGGCCTTCCTAAATATTGGTCACAAAGCTCTTTATTCTCTTTATAAAACCAAGAGTCTTTTGTGATTTTTGAGGGTAAATCTAATTGTTTTGGTAATTTCTTTTCTTTAGTCATTTTTTTGTATTTTCTTTAACTACTTCCTTTAAGTGTTCTATAATATTCTCTACTTCTACTTCCTTTTCCTCTTTAACAGCTTTGGTATCTTGGTTCATATTAATAAAGTCGTCATTCACATATACTCCATATAGAATGTCTTGTATATTTTTCCAATCTTCTTTAGTTGGCTTACTCTCTAGAACAACTTCTTCTAATTTATCAATAATGTCTTCTGTGAATCCCCCTTCTGCATGAAACTTTTGTAAAATATTTCTGGTGTCTTCTACAACCACATCGCTTCTATCTACAAAATCTGTAAATATCTCTTTGTTTTGCATTTTCAAGAAGATATTTATATTAGCTAGAACATCTTTTTTACAATACTCTGCTATTTGGTCTATCCCTCCCTCATAGTACACTCTGGACACATCTGCGCCACTTATTCCGTCTTTAGGTGTTGGTATACCGAAATGGTAGCAGACCTCTCCTACAGAGCTCATATAATAGTGACTACCTTTAAACATTTCTAATAAATCTATCACACTGCCTAAATTCCATGGTTTTTTCCCCGAAGTTACAAATCTATCTGGAAGAATCTCTGAGACATTGAAATATCTCCATCCATTATTAATAGTTACTGGAAGATCATAAGCTATGATATTAGCTCCGCAAACATATCTAAATTGTTTAGCTAGTTCGCAAAACTCTCTTATAATCTCTTCTTCAGTGCCAACCAAAGCTTTTATATATGGAACTCCATCTCTGACCATCCCTATTCCAATGGTTACTATTTTACTGTAACCCATTACTAAGGCCCCTCGTCTTTCATAATCTTCTTGAAGCTCTTTGTCAGATAAAAGTTCGTCAGTTTCCCGGTTTCGTCTTTTTCACTGATAGCGGGAATATTCTTCTGAGTCTATTTCTAACTCCTTATTCCTACGAACGTTTTCAATATCGAAAAACAATACGTCTTCGATATTATGTCTTTGAAAATCTAAATTCATTTATTGGTTTTATTTGTTATTATTATTATCTATAATGCAAATATAGAAATTGTTTTTATTATGTGCAAGCTTTTTAGCCTATAATTCTACCTTAAATCCTAAATCAATTGTTTGGTTTGTACTAGCTCCTAAATCTAAGTAAAATTTCTTGTACCTTATTCCAGTAGAAAACCTTCCAAACACTTCTTCTTCATATTTAAAACTTTTTCCTATTCCAGCTCCAATTAAAAATCCAAAATTGTTTTTCTTATCTTTTTCAGTTTCTCTAGGACTAGCTACTATATCTACATTTCCTACTGTCATATACTCAGGAACTTTTATATCTGCTCTAAATATCCTATCTTTTCCTTCGCTTATTACCATAGATAAATCTATAGGGCTGAATTTGAAATTGTATTTTGTGAATAAGTTTTTAGTATTTATACTTACGTCTACCTTGGCGAAATAGTTTTCTTCTTGTGGATAATATCCTGTAGACTCTATTATAGTATCTTTTATAATAGTTTTTCCAGGCACTTCCTTTTCTTTTATCTTATACTTGACTACTACAACTTCTTTGGGTTTACCTTCCACCACTATTTGAAGGCTATCGACAAGCTTTTTTAACTCTATGGCAGAAGCTGTGTCGGCCACCATTTTTCTGTACTGAGTTTCATTTACTTTTACCAGCGCATCATTACGTATTTTCTCTTTTTTAAGTTCTTTCTCCAGTTTCTTAATCTCCCTCCCCGAACACTCTCTCTGTAGGATGAAGGCAGCTATTACTAAAATAACTAGAGCCATAACCCTTAAAATTCTTTTTGTTTCTGTTTTCATAGTTCTTATTGTTTGAATTACAAATATACATTCTTTTTATTTCTTGTGCAACTTTTTAGTAATTATTTAACATAAAAAAGAGGGTCAGTTTTACCTTTCCCTCTTTATAGTCTATTGTGCCTATATTTCCTCTTATAGCCTTTTTTGTATATTCTTAGTCGTCAAACTTATTGGCCATATAAGTAAATGCGTTGGCATCAATTGTTCCTGCGTTAAACAATCTGTAGTTCTTTCTAGCTTGCCGTAAAGATTTAGCATCTTTTAAGTAGTTGTAGTTGCTTATAGCTGGACTCATCTTACTTAAATATCTATACCTCTCTGTGTGGCCTTTAAAAGTACCTTGGGTAATCTCTTCCCCAGAGAACAGTTTTCTAGCGTCGAAAATTCCTTCTACAATCTGCATTCCTACAATAGGACTGGAGATAGTTTCATTTAAGGTTGTAACAGACCCCACAGCTTGCATAGAAGATGTTTCGTTCATAAGTCTTTGATAGAAATAAGCAGCTGCTTGTACTGTATAGTTGTCGGCGTACTCATCATCGTCTGCCATTCCAAACAGTAGGTAAGCTAATATTCCCATCATTGTTAGGATTGTCATGTCTACTGCAGTCCTTCTTAGGTTTATCCTCTCTTCTGGACTAGCTTCTTTCCACTGTTGTGAGAACTCTTTTACAATATTTTTACTTCCCTTCCTCCTCATCTCAGCTAAAGCTGTTCCAATAAAGTTTAGGTTACTGCTATAAGTTCCTGCTTCATGCTCTCCTGTCATTGGATTCCAGAACTCTCCCCTAGTCCTTCTACTTATATTTGTAATGAGGAAAGATTTGTGAGTTAAGAATATAGACCATAATGCACTTCTTTGTGCAGCTACTCTAGTTTCCATAGGTATTTGTGTGTCTATGTTCAGAACTACTTCCCCCATCCTAGTTTGGATCCCTTTGAGCTTGTCTTCGAAATACTCTTCGAAGGCCTCTTTATCCATTTTATATCCTTCTTCATTTCGGATTATGTCTCTTAACCCCTCTTTGTCAAATATAAGCTCTCCATTTTCTACACTCATAAAATCTCTGAAGTTGTTGTCTTGGAAAGACCTCCACTTTGTATTTATTTGAGCTCTTGTTGCCCCACTATTAGCTTTTTTTTCTGCTCTGACAAAGTCTCTTTTATTCATGAGAGTTCCATCTACTACCCTATAATCGTGTAAAACAGTTAACATAGCTTCCCCATATAGAGGAAAGTTTGATAGTCCATGTAGCCCCATTCCAAGCTTAGGTAGGATCCTAGCTATACCTCCATAAGAACTGTTTTTGAGAGTCTCTCCTATATCGAATACTCTCCAATATTGTCCCATAACTGCTAGCTCTGAAGTCTTTCCAATTGTATTGAAATCTTTCATAGCTTCTGTTAGTAGTTTTGGCATCTCTTTTCTAGCCCTTCTTACTGAACTGCTATCTACGTGCTCTCCTACAGCCCTCTCTATAGACATCTGTACTTTAGTTGTTAGTGCAGAGGTTATTGGAATTATGACGTTTAATCCAAGGTTTTTAAACTTAACGTAGGACACTAGCTTCCTAAGAACTTTGGCTAAATCTATTTTACCAAATATTTTGGTATCTATTTCATATGACCAAGTTTCTTTTATTCCAAACAGAGAGTAGTCTCTAAAACTCTCCATCATTTTATAGGTATTGGTAGCTTTTACATCTTTACCGTTTCCTGTTTCTCTCCTAGAAATAGTGTCTGATAAAGCCATTATATCTCCATAATGCTTAAGCCTAGTTTGCCTTTTAAACCCCTCTGCATTTCTAGCAGCTATAGAGTAAAATAAATCAGTTGAAATATCTTCTATATTCTGCAACTTTCTTATATACTGCATTGGAATCACCTTAATAGTGTCTCCAAAATTGGTTTCTCCTTTAACCATTTCGTCTGGGGTAAATGTAAGAAGATTTTCGTATGCTTCTTTTATAGACCTTCCATTAATATTTTTCGTTAAATCTACAAACCTTTGGATAGTTCCTTTCCTTATTTGTGGTGCAGTGAAGTAGTTAAACCCTTCTTTCACTCCCATAGCATCTAATCCCTCTTTGTTCATCTCTAACATCACTTTATAAGCTTCGTAGAGATTCTGATTTTTAGAAGATCTGCCTGATAAGTAGTCATCTGGATTTTCATATGTGATTTCCCCAAACATCCTTTCGAACTCCGCATTTTTAAACAAGTTCCTCTTAGGTTGCTCTATACCTCCATAGTAATTGTTTATAAACTTAGGGTTTCTTCTACTGTCTTCCGACCCCTTTAAAAATGATCTGATAGGAGTTATAGTAATCTGTCCTCCCATTCCATCCCTAACTAAGTTCACTTTTCTTTGAACTGCATTGGCACTAGTATCTGATGCAGATAAAATATTTCTGTATACTTCATAACTCTCTGGAGAGAATCTTCTGTAGTAAGGTAGTAGCCTATCTCTAATAATTACCCTCTTAACTGCTATAGCTTCTTCTCTATTTAGAGTCTCTAAACTTAAGCTAGGGAATCTTTCTTCTAGAGTTCTCTCTACTATTGAGTTAGGTTTTAAATTCCTTTGCCCTCTTCTAACAACCCTATTTATAAAGTCTATTGCATTGACTACTGCTGTTTCATTTTCTTCTGTCATGTGGTCTCTGGCGAAACTAAACTCTTCTTCTAGATTCTCTTCGGTCATTTCAGTTAGTCCCATATCATCTAGTATCTTCAAGTAAGCCTCGTTTACCTTGTTACTAGTCTCTATCCCCCCTTCTACTCTTTCTGCTTTATCTAATACTAGGTTAGCTGCCTTATAAGCTTCGGTTAATGAGTTTTGAAGAGCTCTAACTTCTTGCATAGCTGTTCTAGACATAAGTTCAGTAGCTATCTCTGATGGGTTGCTGCTTCTTCTGTGCTGCCTTAAAATCTCCCTCATAGCAGTTCCATCTCTCTCGATAACTCCTAAGGTTTGCTCTAGGGCTTCTGCTTTTTCTACATCTGTTTTCCTTAGCTCAACTATCTTCCCTTTTATCCTATCTGTAAGACTGGCATTAGCTGCTATGGATTCCCAAAACTCTGCACTAAAATTAGTGTGGGCATTCATTTTTAAAAACTCTAACCCCTCTTCAGCACTTCTCTCAAAAGCTTCTTGAAGCCTGCTCCAAAACACTGGTTCTATTTCTATCTTATTTCTTTCTTGGAACTCTGCTACCTCTATACTCGTTGGGTATCTCTTATTCTCTTTAAAGAAATTTTCTTGGAAGGCTTCTACATCTCTACTAAATCCAGAGTCAAATGTATGCAAATCTATAGCTAATTGAGCTGGGGATCCAGGCTCTATATCTTCTCTTGCAACTATCTCTCCATCAACCTTTTCCAACCCCTTTTTAAGCATTCCAGACTCATCGTAATAACTTTTTGCACGAGTTCTACTCATTTTAAGGTCTTCATAACCTACTTTATCTGCCTCTCCTAAATTAGTTAAGTCTACTATTCCATCTTTAAGAGCTTTTCTATTATAGGAAGATAAGTCTCTATAGTATGCATTGATAAACCTCTTTCCATAAGGAGATATTTTGGAGTCATCCATATTTTTTTGAAGTTCTTTGTAGTAGGCTTCTTCCATAGTCCTTTCGACCAACTCTCTGTTGGCCTCCGCTATTTCAGACCTCATATCAGCCAAACCTTCGGCTCCTAGCTCTCCTTCCTCTAATAGAGACTCTAAAGCTTGTCTTCTTTCCAATATCTCTTGTTCAGTGAGGCCTACCTTATTTCCTCTGTGGTCTACTTTTGTAAATATGCTTTTATCTGTTACATACTCATTTAAAATTCTTAAATAGTTTTCGTCCTTAGCTTTTTCAAAAGCACTGTAATCTATTTCAGATAAAATCATTCCTGAATTTTTATCTAGGAATTGGGAAAATACTCTGTGGTCATACCCTAGCTCCCTAAGCTTGTTTAAAGCTGTGTTTACGCTGTTTATAGTAGCTAAGTTTTCCTCCATAGCCATATCTTTAGCTAATACTCCCATAAGACCTAAAAGAGGGTCTTTTGAGTGAGATATTTGCCCAAAGTTAGCGTGGAAAAATGTGGTGTCGGTCTCTGCTAAATCTACCCACTTTTTAACATGCTCTCTATACTCTTCTGGCATGTTGTGCCTATCCATAACTCTTTGAGTGAGGGCCATTATAGCTTCCTCCATATAGTTAGAACTTCTGCTAGTTATCTCTGTGGTACGCCTACCTATCTCAGCAATATCTTCTTTAAACCTTTGAGCATCTTTCCTAGGTATATCTGTTTTTTCTAAAAGTACTCCTATCTCAGATAAGGCTGGAGATAGCTGGTCTTTTATTGTATGATAAATGGTCCTTTGCTCTGAGGATAGAGGTGTTTTTTCATTCTTTTTTAAAGTAGCTTCTATTCTCTCTAAATATCCCTTTGTAATGTTTATAAGTCCCCCAATAGAGTTTTTAAAGTTTTCTGTTTCTAGTTGCTCCTCTAGCCGGTTTAACCTAGTTTTGTCAATAGCAGTGGAAGTGCCCTCAGCTGCATAAGCTCTGTGTATTTGCCCTCTAATAGAGTTAATCATCAGTACAGAGTTTCTACGTATTTTTTCCGTTGCCCCCACAGCACCTGTGCTTGGCTCTACTTGGTACAATACAAACTTATTACCTTTAAATTGGGAGGTGTCCATTTGAGTCCCTAGAGTTTGCTCAAATATCATACTTTCCACTTGGTCGGTATAACTATCTAAATCTCTTTGGAACTCTTGCCTAAAAAAGTTTTCTACTCTACTTAAAAACCTATTTATAGACTCTCTCAAGTACTCTACTATATTTGCCCTAGCTTCGGTTGTTTGTGGAGTAATTTCAAATCTAGTTCTAAGAGAGTTGGCCAATACCTTGCCCAGAACCTCTCTTCTAACAGCTTGTTCTACATCTTCTGCAGTCTGGTACTCTCTTGCATATATAGCTCTATATTGTTCTGAAAACTCTATCCATTCTTCAGTCCTGTGAATATTTCTAAGAAGGTTTTCCACTTCTTCTTGAGGCATAGCTTCATTTATAAAGTGGGCCGTCTCTTCTAAAAGAGCATCGGTGTCTATAGTTCCATCTTTCAGAGCCACTATTTGGTTAGCTATGTCGGAAAGAGCTTTTGCTGATGGTTCTACTCCCTTCCTCTTTCTATAATTTTCTGTGTACTCTAAGATAGACATAGTTTTTACTCCCATGTTTTCTAGAGTCCTCATTAAGAGAAGTTGTAGTTGTCTTTCAGTTCTTTTAGGCCCCTCTGTTAAAGGCTTTTCAGTGTTGTTGTTTAAGTGAGTTATCCACTCTCTTCCAACCACTGCTCCCACAGCTGCATCTAGGCCCCACTCCCTCTTTATTTTGTCGAAACTTTCTGTGTTAAAATACTCAGACTCAACGTACTGTACTTTTCCTTCTTTATCCCTTATCCTTACTTTGTCGTTGGTTTTTATAAGATCGAAAGTGCTTCCATCTTTTCCTACTCCTCCTGTACCTAAATACTGTATAGCTTCTTCATTAACTATTTCAGTGTTTATAGCTTGAAATATTTCAGACCTTCCTCCAGCTTGAAACTTGAACTTGTTCCCCACTCTCTTTTTGGTGTCTTGAATCTTTCCATCTAAGATGCTCTTATTTATAAACCCGTTTTGAGTATTTTTATTAGTGCTTCTATCAGTTTTTAAAATAGGAAAAAACTCTCCGTCTTTCTCAAACCCCACTTCTATTTCCCCACTCTCTTCTGTATTTTTGAGAGCATCTAAATATGTGTTATATATTTGACCCCCAGACTTATTTACAAAGGTAACTACTTCTTCATTACCCCCTAACTTATCTGAATATACTCCCATATATACTCCTAGAGCCTCCTCTGAGTTTTGTATTAATGGGTGAGAAGATATTTTATGGAAAAGTGCGCTTTGAGCTCCGCTAGGTCTTAAAACGCTTTCTATCTCTCCTTCTTTATTTCTATTTATCTGGCAAGCCATACTTTTATTCTTTCTTTTTGGTTTTTAATAGCTATTTTTTGTTCCTCCAAGGTTTCCCCTACCCTCAGCAAGTCTTCTTCTTTTACTTCTTCTGGTTTGATAGGCAAATCTTCTTTAAGAGTTTTTCTATATTTTTGCCTAATGCTTTTCAAAGCTTTTAGTATTTCATGGCACTCCTCATACTTCTCTTCCTCTTCATACTCCTTTAGTAAGCTTATTAATCCTAAAAGGCCAACTGCTTTTGCAGCCTTCTGATACTCCTCTGAAGTATTTTTTGTTTTGGTTTTTTCTAACATTCTAATTCTTCTTGTATTTGTTCTCCTTGCTGTTTGGTATACAGGTTGTTTATTTTTACCTCTGCACCTTTGGCTGTAGGAATGTTTATGTTTTCAGTATTTACTTCTTCTAATACATCTAAATTTTGTATAAAGTTTGTTCCATTTTCTCCTAACCTAGAGTAATATCCCACTTGTCCGTTGTAATCTACCAGCTCATACACCCCCTCTGCAGTTCTTATAAAATCTTGTACATCTCCCTCTACAGTTATTGTGTTGGAATCTAGGTTGTTGTATATTCCCTTGTATTTGGCCAAGCTTTGAGGGAAATTAAAGTACTGGTTCCTCATTACCATATCCTGTTCTACTTCTTCTGATATAGGGTAGAAATTTATTTCAGAATCTTTCTTTAAGCTCAAGTACCTCTTAAACTCTTCTGGAGCGATTTCTTCTACTATTTTTAGTGTTATAGGGTCTTGGTTTTTAAGCTTTAACCCCTCTTTAGTCGCCTCTATTTTGTCATACAGGTTTTCATACTCTGCACTATTTTTAATCTTCTCTTGCAACATTTTTTTATACAAATCTCTTTGCACTCCTTGAGGGTCTTTTCCTAACTCTGCTTCTGTAACGTTTTTTACAGCAGTTTCCCTATTTATAGGAGTGGAGAAATATCTAGAGTTAACAACAAACAACTTTTTTTGGTCGTCAGTAAGTTCTTCTGTATGCTCTAGGTTTTCTATCTCGCTTTGTAAATAGTCTTGTATAGCTCTTCTAACGCTGTCCCTATTAGTCATAGTGACCTTGTTAAAAATTTCTTTGGGGTATATGCTCAACCTACTCTCTGAGATTCTTATTGCTTCTGATAGACTATTAGTATTATCCACTTTTCTGTAAGTACCCTCTGTAACATATAACATTCCATCTTGTATGAAACTCTCTACCGCAGATTTGTTGGAGTTCACTATTTTTACAATAGATCCCACCTCCTTGGTTTTTACAGTTTCAAAACCTTCTCCTATGTCAAAGAACTTGTCATAAGCTTCTTTATAGTTTTCATTGTTCATTTCACTGTTTAAGGTTCTGAGCTCTTGTAGAAATTCTTGTGTGGAAGCCACGCCTTTCCTTAGGTATGTTTCATATAGTCCGGTAACATCTATTCCCTTTTTAGCTGCTTCCCTCTCTATACTTTTTAAAACTGCTTCAGTGCTCTTATAGTTGTACTCTAGTATGTCTTCAGAGGCCTCTATAATCGTTTCTGAGGCACTATCTAATGCTTTGCTAAACTCTGTATCCATATAAGTGTTTAGAAGGTCTGCAGGACTCTGTTTTAAAACTTCTTCTAGTTGTCCCTCTTGATTATATTGCATTACAGGAGCTTCTTTATATTTAGAAAACTCCTCAAATTGGTCTCTAAAAACTTCAAACTCCGTTCCCTCTATAGTATTTAAGAACTCTTCTTCAGTTTGTATTCCCCCCAACTCTTCTATAGCTCTATCTTCTAACTCTTGTGGGTTGGCCCTTTTAAACCTTCCCATAAAGTTTAGTTCTGTGCTAGAAGCAGACTCTACTACTTCTCCTATATCTATCTCTATCTCAGTTTCTAAGCTCTCTAATTTGCCTAAATTGTCTCTAAGTTTATGTTGTAATTCTGGACTCCTTAAAATGTTGTCTGCTTCTGCTATATTATATCCATTAGAAGTTAAAGAGTTTCTAGTTGGCCTAAACACCCCATTTGGCATCAGAGCTCTTCTCATTTGGTCCCTCATATTATCTGTACTCTCTACTCCTACTAAAGAGTTTATAATATCGACCTTATCTTGTTCTGTGACTTCTATTCCTTCTCTATTTACCTCTTGAACAAAATCTAGTACTTCTTCTACAGATGCTTCTCCGTTGGAGTCTAGGGTGTTTGGCGTGGCTAAAGCTTGATATCTGCCCTCTTCAGCATTAAAGAAAGCTAGGTCGTTGCTGACTAGCTTATCCCAAACGCTTTTAGCTTGTGGCTCCATAACAGAATCTGAGTAGAGGGTTTCCCCCCTACTCAGTAAATCTACTATTGCTTCTGTATATATTTCTGTTCCTATTCCTTGATTTTGATACTCAGGTTTTACCAAAGAAGATTCTACAACCCAACCTAGCGAGGTCGGCCTTGTTCTCACTCTTCCAACAACTTCATTAGTCCCTACTATCTCTAATCTGTAAGTCCTGAACCCTGGCGTCTCTACAATATTAAAAGTAGCAGTAGCTTCTTCCGTTTGTTGTGAAGCTTGTTGTCTAATAGCTTCTTGTAACTCTGCTTCACTGTTATATCTTTCTCCTTGGAAAGTTAGTTTACAACTCATCTAGTTTATTTTAGTTTAATATGTTCCCATAAAAGGCATACCTTCTGGAGTGTTTATATAAGAAAACTTGCTTGGCTCCTCCTCTGCGTAAGCTACCAAAGCTTCGGATGCTGCCATGTTAGGGAATCTTTTTATAGCTTCTTCCTGAAGTTTTGAAATATTCTCCTGTGAAACATCTATAATTCCGTTCTGTGTGACTAGTCCTGGGTTATCTTGTATCCTTTGATACTCTCTTTCTATCTCCCTCAAAATCTCTTCCGTCATCTCCTTTAC
>Ga0079226_10002415_pt1 | contig 14411 bp, 10 predicted proteins | sample Poulit2014_FD_76345 | JGI IMG/M metagenome (GOLD analysis project Ga0079226, IMG submission 76345) | Agricultural soil microbial communities from Georgia to study Nitrogen management - Poultry litter 2014 | ecosystem: Environmental > Terrestrial > Soil > Agricultural land | place: USA: Georgia... | reverse complement strand
GGACTGGGGTACATTGACCATGACTTCTTTCGTTGCCGGGTTGATCACTTCCATTGTTTCCGTGCTTTTACTCTCCACCCATTCACCATTGATATAGTTCTTAATTACTTTTACTTCTGACATCTTTACATCCTCCTAATATCCTATAAAATATTAATTAAAATCATTTTCTTAAAAGTAGTTCACTAGAATACAGTGTATAAGAATACTGCTAGGAACAAGACAATTGATGGTATTATGACACTAATTTTAAACACTGGCCAATATGCTCTTGCATGTGTTTCACCGCATATTGCTCTGATGGTAGTTACAACCATACCATTATGTGGGAGAGAATCAATGCCCCCAGACGCTAATGCTGAAATACGATGCCCTTCTCCTGCGTCAATACCTTGCCCTAAATAAATTGGTGCCAAGATTGGAAGAGCAATCCCCAATCCTCCCGACGCTGAACCTGTAATACCACAAATTATTGTGACACCTATCGCGAGGCCAAGTAATGGTGGGCCAGGCATGCTAACTAACAAGTCAACCAAAGTTTCAAAGGCAGATATTTGCGCTGCGACACTACCGAAACCAACAACCGCACAAGTATTAGCAAGTGCCACTAGAGAGTTTTGGGTTCCTTGTGATAATGGTTCCCAGAATTCATTTAGTTGATTTTTCATTAAAATACAAGCCAAAGCTATACCTGTTACTAAAGCAATAAGAAGTGCTTGTGTTGGATTAATAAATTGAGACAATACATTAAGTAGTATAATTATAGTCAGTAAAGGTAAAATTGAAAAAATAATGTTTGGTAGACGTTTACCTTCAATTAATTCTTCATTTACCTCATCATTTTCTTTCTGTTTTTCATTAGGATTAGAAAATGTTTCACCATTTTCTGTAGCCTTTTTAATCATCCTCCCCAACCATAGACCACCAAAGATCATAATTAGTATCGCTGAAAGAACCCCAACAACTCCTCCAGATGTTGGGGTTGTGTTGAAGAATTCCGTTGGAATAATATTTTGGATTTCAGGCGATCCAGGTGAAGTCATGGTAAAGGATATAGAGCCAAAAATTAAAGCCGCTGGGATAAATCTGTGTGGAAGATTCGCCACTTTAAATAATGAAACAGCAATTGGATAAACAGCAAAACCTACTACAAACAGGCTAACACCGCCATATGTCATTATTGCTGCTGCTGCTACCACCGCAAATACAGCCCTTTTAGCTCCTATAGTATTTTTAACCCAATTCGCAATACTATCTGAAGATTTTGTTTCTTCCATTATTTTTCCGAATATTGCTCCAAAAAGAAATACCAAAAACCATGAAGCAAAATAATCTGTAAATCCATTCATATAATCTTGCATTAGAGCATCAGCTAGATTCATACCACTAGTAATAGCTATAACTGCAGAACTAAGTAGCGCAGCAATAATGATATTTACACCTTTCATTGTTAATACTATTAAAAGTATCAAAGAAGCTAGCAGCCCTATCATACCAAGAATATCCATGTGTCTACCCCTTTGTAATTTGACAATGAAGAAATTTCTTATAGATTTTGATTTCTTAACTTATTAACTTTTTCCCACCAATCCATTATAAAATTTATAGTCATAGCAAATCTTATATAAATCAATGATCTCTTCTTTTGACATAACTCTAGGGTTATTACCTGGGCTACCACTCTCTAGAGCATCCTCAGCCATTTTTTCAGTTGACTTCATAAATTCTTCTTCCTCGATTCCCCAATCTTTCAGATTGGGTATATTTAATGCTGAACATAACTTCTTGACTGAACTCACTGCATAATCAGCCATCTCCTCATCATTATTCGTAGCTTGTTCCTTAGCAAAAAGTCTTCCTAAATCTGCTAATTTATCTATACAATGACCCTTATTTATTTCAAGGACAGCAGGTAGTAGCATTGCATTAGAAAAACCATGAGGTACATTAAACAAAGCTCCTATTGGCCTAGACATTCCATGGACTAAACAAACTGAAGCATTTGAAAAAGCTACTCCTGCTTGTAAAGCTGCATTCGACATATTTTCTCTAGCTTCAAGATCTTCGCCATCTTCATATGCTTTTTCTAAATTGTTTACAATTAGTTCCATCGCTGAGAGAGCCATGATATTGGACATTGGATGTGATATTTTTGAAATATATGCCTCCACTGCATGACACAAGGCATCCACACCTGTAGACGCTGTAACGTGCTTTGGAGATGAAATAGTTAATAATGGATCAACTAAAGCAACATCTGCCATAAAAGCAGGTTGCTTAATCATCATTTTGACATTCGTCTTATGCGAAGTGATTACTGTAACGTCTGTAGCTTCTGATCCTGTTCCAGCTGTTGTTGGTATTGCAATATGGGGAGCAGCTTTGTTATTTGCTATTTTTTTGTTAGCAACGTAATCATCTATATCCCCACCGTTTGTAGCAATTACTGCCACTGCTTTTGCAGTATCTATACAACTGCCTCCGCCTAAAGAAATTATAAAATCACAATCTTCATTCTTAAATTGCTCTAAAGCTAATTCAACATATTCATCAGTAGGCTCTGATGATACGCCTAGAAACACAGCAGTTTTTACGTCATACTTATTTAGAAGTTCAATACATTTTTCAACATAGCCCATTCTTTCCATTGTATTGTCGCTTATAAGTAGAGCTTTTTTTCCAAATAGCTGTGCTTGTTCTCCCACTTTTTCAAATGCCTCACGTTGATAAAAAACTACACCAGGCATTTGGAATCGCTTACAATTCATTGTTTAATCACTCCCAAATTATAATTAACTTGAATAAATAAAAGAAGTGTAGCTCATAAACTACACTTTCTTTCTATACATATAAGTGTAGGCTTTAGGCTACACTATGTCAATATATTAAATTTTTTTAATTTTTTGTATAGTGTTGTTCGATGAATTCCCATTAATTCAGCAGCTTCAGATTTATTTCCACCGGTTCTAGCGAGTAATGATAAAATAACTTCTTTTTCTTGTCGCTCTTGATGTGCCTGAATATCTTCAGATGATTTCAGTACCATATTATCTAACCCTATTTTTTCATCCAGCATATGGGTAGGAAGATCTGTATAAAGTAGTACTTCGCGCTCTACATTCTCCACTAAATATTCTATATTTCGTACTAATTCATCTATGTTTCCTGGCCAATCATATTTCATCATATAACGAACAGTTTTCGGACTAAATGATTTTTCTTTCACTTTATTTTTATAGCAAATCTCTTTCATGTAAAAAGACAAAAGTGATGGTATGTCTTCCCTACGTTCTCTCAATGGTGGTACAAATAATTGAATTTCAGAAAACATGTCATATAAATTTTGAGAGAACATTTTGTCCTTTACTAACTCTTCAAGAGATTTACTAGTTGAAGCCATTACCCTTACATCAATTTTTGAGGTTTCTTTATTCTTTTTTAACTTTCCTGATCTCATTATTTTTGCTAAATTAATTTGGTTCTCAATCGATAGCAGATCGATATTGGAAAGAAAAAGCGTTCCTTTGTCTGCCTCCATTATTTTCCCCTCATCGATACTATTACCGAACAGCAATTCCTCAATTTTTGAGGGCTGATAGTTTTTAATTTCTACCTTAATGAATGGTGCTTCTTTTACATTTGCAAGACTATGGATTCCTTCAGAAAGTATTCTACGACCGGCGCCTTCTTCGCCTACCAGAAGGATCGGTGTACTAGAAGAAGCAGCTTTTCTAGCTTCTCTCTTAAGCACAGATGTTTTTTCGCTTATACCTATTACTTCTTCTAAAGAGGATAGTTTTTTCGAAAATTCAATTGGGGCAGATTCAACATTTATCACTTTCTGAAGCTGTAAATGTTCATAAATTTTATATACCTCGGTCACCCCTTCAAAAATCAACATTCCAATTGCACCTACGATTTTTCCATTTTTCCAAATAGGAATACGATGAACCACCATATCTTGACCTTGAATATTCTGTATGACACCTCTATCAGGTATGCCCTGCTCCACAGTATGATGCAGATTAGTATTCTCTATAACTTCTGTAACATGTTTACCTATTGCTTTTTCTCTCGGTATGCCTATAAACTTACTGTATGCTTCATTAAATTCTATAATAGTGGCATTAGAATCTACTACTGCTACACCTTCATATGCTTTAGATAGTACTACATTCAAGATATCAGTTGTCTTTTCGTTCTTAAGATAATGATTCATGAGAGCAACCAGACCATCGAAGATTTCTTTTCGGGTTAAAACGCCAATAAATTTTTTATGTTCAGCAGTCACCATATACATCTCAGAAGTTAAAGGTAGTAATTCATGAATCATTTTCTTCCCTTCAATAATTGGCAAGCTATGAGAATTTAATTCTTTAATAGCTGAGAAGCCTCTATTGTCAATTAAATCATCAGCAAGTTGTCTAAAAGAAACTATACCGATTGGCTGTTGAGTATCATCTATCACTACCAAGTAATCAAGATTCATCTCTTTAAGTAATTTCGCCGCTTCGTAAACTTTTTGATTTTCATAAATATAAAAGTAATTTTCAATCATCCAATTTTCTACTCTCATCCAATTTTTTTCATTTTCGAACTTAATCATCTTATCGAAAAAAGACTCATTAACCATTTTAAATCCTCACTCCCAAATGTTACCCTATTAATACAATACCTTACATATCAGATATTAAAGAGAGGGCTATTTGTAATAGGCATATAGGTGTCTAACTAATAATTCATATAACCAGCTATTGACATCATAATATGAATTGATGCATTGATATTTCTTATATTACACAATATCACTATAATATAAATTATTATATATTTTTTCTCTTTCCTCTTCCCCAATAGCTGACCATCAGTATACCGATCATTCCTAAAACACTTAGGAAGTAAAATCCTGCAGATAACCCGAAAGCCGAATTGAATATTCCTGCTAAATAAGGACCTGTAAAAATCCCAATAGCATATAAAGATTGGTAAATACCCATTGCTGTCGTTCTTTTTTCATATGATATATTTTGTATTGGTAAACTAAGGAGTACTGGGAATATAATCCCCAAACCAAATCCAGTGAAGGCTTGACAGATTAAAAATATGATTTCATTTGATGTAATTGGAGTGAGTAAAACAAATATCGATACGATAACAAATGATATCAGTAGCGTGGATTTTATACCTAAAACCGGCACCATATGCTTCCCTACTATTAATGTTGCAATCCCATGTGGCACCATGAATGCAATAATCACATAGATAAGATCATCTGTCTCAAATCCAAGTGAGAGAGCATAAGTTGGCATAAATCCAAAGATAGTTGCAAACATTATACTATGGGCAAGCACTGAGAGAAATGCGGCTTTCAGTAAACCTGGATCTTTTATAATATATGGTACATCTTTTAAATTCATAGGTTCTTGTTGATCTTTATCGTCTTCCTCATAAATGAAGAAAGCTAAAACCAAACCTATAAAACTAACCGCACCTGATATATAGAACGGCGCTTCCCAGCCAATGGTACTCACTATTAACCCGCTGATACTCATGCTGATGAATTGTGCCAGCACTATGATAAAAGAAATACTGCCCATCGCTTGTGTCACTTTATCAGAATCGAAAAAATTTATATAAAAAATAGTGAAGGTGACCCAGGATGCTGCTCCGGCACCAGCTAATGTTCTGGCCAAAAGCATCCACCATTCATTATCAGCCAATATAAAAAGACAACAACTTAAAAAGCTTGCAAACATACCCGAAATAATAAATAATTTTTTATTTTTAAGTATATCAGACCCTATACCAATTGGTACACGGAGCAATAATTGCATTACTCCATAGCTTCCGAGTACAATGCCGGCAAATGAATATGGAATGTCATTGTTCTCCATATACGGTGACAATATTGGAACATACAGAAAATGGGGGAACCATAGTAAAAACGCAATAATCATAAAAATATTTTTATTTCTGTTTTTTGATATGCTCACATCTACACCTCTTTGCTCATGATATGTATAAATTAAGAGAGCCTGCCATTAAATTAAAACTGGCAGGCTGAATTCAGTTATTGAATTTCGGTTAATCAACTGCTGCTTTTGACTGTTGATAAGCACCGGTTCTTTTAAATATATCTTTTATCACTTCTGACATTGCTTCTTTACTTGGTTTAATGATATCCATTGGCGCATAAAGTTCAGGGTCATCGTTCAAAACTTTTCTAAGTGCATTTGACCAGGCAATGTTGAGTTCAGTATTATAATTGATTTTAGCATGACCGTAAGAAATTGCTTTCTTTAGATCATCATTTGAAATCCCGGAGGCTCCGTGCAGTACAAAAGGCACTGATGTAGATTGTCGCAGCTTTTCCATTTCATGGAATCCCAAGTCCGGTTCTCCTTTATACTTTCCATGTACTGAACCTAATGCAGGAGCCAGGCTGTTGATACCTGTTTCTTTTACAAGACTGAGACACTCATCAATATCTGCATACAGCATATCACTATAAATACCGTCTTCAGTACCACCTACACTCCCTACTTCACCTTCAACTGTAACGCCTTTTCTTTTTGCATAATCCACTACTTTTTTTGTCTTCTCAATATTTTCCTCTATCGGTAGACTGGAACCATCAAACATGACTGAATCATAGCCAGCATCAATTGCCTTGAAACAGCTTTCTATAGATTGCCCGTGATCAAGATGTAATACTGCTGGAACAGTTATATCCATCTCTTTTTTTAATGTATTAAAAGTTTGAACCAACAGGTCGAATCCTCCCAGTTCCTCAATAATTCTGTCGGTCGTACCGACAATTACTGGTGCCCGACATTCTTCAGCTGTTTTTAATATCGTATCTAACCAGATAGTTCCATTCATATTAAACTGAGGTACTGCGTAGTGATTTTCGAAAGCATCATCTAATATATTGAACATAATTATCACCTAATTTCATTATTAACTTTTACAGGCTTGTTCTTCTGATATGATTCCATCGCTGCTTGAGCAATCCTCTGTGCCATCAGCCCATCTTTAAAAACAACTTTTGTTTCATCTCCGTTTAAAATATCTTCAACAAATTGTTCTGTCTCAGTTATGAATGATTCATTATATCTCTCAAGAAAAAAGTGATGAGGGCTATCAGTTTGAACAGCATTATTATGATAATATTTTAAATTTGTCGGTGCTTCATTATCGGCAACTAAGGCCCCGCTATTACCAAACACTTCTATTCTTTGGTCATATCCATATACAGCTTCCCTACTATTGTCTATAACTCCCAATGCCCCGTTCTCAAACTTCAAAGTTACGATTGCTGTATCGATGTCTCCCCTCTTACCAATTTCAGGGTCTACCAGGTTTGCTGCTTGAGCAGATACTTCTACTACCTCTGAGCCTGCAAGGTATCTGGCCATATCAAAATCATGAATTGTCATATCGAAGAATAGCCCCCCTGATGCCTGAATATAATCTAAATGAGGAGGATTGGGGTCACGAGAAGTGATTTTAAGGATATGAACGTCTCCAATCTTATTCTGCTCAATTCTATTTCTAATCTCAGCAAAATTTTTGTCAAACCTTCTGTTAAATCCAACTTGAAATTTAACACCCGCTTCTTCAATTGCTTTATATGCTTCCAAAGTTTCTTTATCGCTAAAACTGATTGGTTTTTCACAGAAAATATTTTTACCTTTAGCAGCGGCTTCTTTTATAAGCGTTGCGTGTGTATTTGTAGGGGAGCAGATGAAGACCGTATCAATCTCTTCATCATTTAATATGTCATTGTATTCTTTTGTGATTTTCTCTACTCCACTATCTTCAAACCATTTCTGTAATTTATCTGCAAATAGATCAGAAACCATTTTAATTCTCACATTATTATTTCTATTTAAATTATTAATGTGCAGTTTCCCAATTCTACCTGCTCCAATTACACCTACAGTCACTTTATTCATACTGCAATTCTCCTTATATTTATTTTGCTAGCACAAGTGGTGAAAATACTACATACATCGCAACTACGAGTAACAGCACGACTATTCCAGTCCACTTTACATGTCTCCATGGTGTCATATCCACTTTGTTTTTATACTTTTCAAATTCAAAATCATCTTTTTCAGGCTTCAGATGACTAAATGCTATTAGAATCAGTAGATCGAGTATGAAAAGTACACTCCACACATAAAGATAATGTATTTCGGGAATAACGACTTTGGACGCGGAATATGTTAAAACGTGAAATACGAAAGTTAACTTAGCTCCCAGCGCTGAAGTTTTTCTAGAATAGAAACCTACCAAAATTATTGCAAGGAGGGGCATACTATAAAGTCCATTAAATTCTTGCACTACAGCAAATAGACCTTGAGGGAATATTGAAATAAATGGAGCAATCACTATTGTCAACAACCCAACCACAACGGTAACAATTTTCCCCATAATTGCCATATCTTTTGTCGTCGCACTCTTCTTTATTACTGGCTTATAGAAGTCTAGACTGAATAAAGTAACAGTTGCATTAAGAGCTCCAACAAAAGAACTCATGATGGCTCCAAAAACTACTGCAGCAAAAATTCCTGAAGCCCACCCGGGAAGTATCTCACTTATTAAGGCAGGATAGGCAGAATCCATCTGAAGATCGCCACCAAACATGTTAAATGCGATGATACCCGGAAGCACTAGGAAAAAAGCGCCACTGATCTTAAAGAATCCAACATAAATCATACCTTTTTGCGCTTCCTTCAGATTCTTTGCTGCAAGTGATTTTTGAATGATCATCTGGTTGGTACACCAAAAGTACAAGTTATTGAACAGCATACCGAAAAATAGGGTCGGCCACGGTACTATATCTGAATCAACGGCCCCCCAAGCATTCAGCTTTTCCGGTGTTTGACTAATCACCGTATCAATGCCTTTTAAAAGATTGCTGTCACCTAAAACAAATAGTGCTAAAACAGCAACAAGGAACCCACCACCTATCAAACCAATACCATAAATGGAATCACTGTGCGCTAGCAGGGAGAGCCCCCCTAAAATTAGATATGACACCCCTATGATGCCAATGAAGAATGCGATGATTGCCACAGCCGTCAGTCTCCCCACGCCCAAAAATTCATCAATATTGAAGAGATCGTTAAAGATTAATGCACCTGAATATAGAACGACAGGCATAAAGCTGACTACAAAAGTAAACATGAAGAGTATTGACACTATTCTCTTAGTCATGGTGTCAAATCGAATTTCAATAAAATCCGATATAGTATTCACTCCATACTTAAGGTACTTGGGAATAAAAACCCAAGCACCAATAACGATTGCTATAGCTGCTGTGACTTCCCATGCCATAACTTCCATACCGGCAACGTAACTTTGCCCGTTCTGTCCCACTAGGTGTTCCGTTGACAGATTGGTCATGATAATCGACATACCCACAGTGGTGCCGACAAGGGATCTTCCTCCCAAGAAATAACCGTCAGAACTATTTATATCCACACTTCTACTTCGATAATATGCATAGATATATATCGAAACCAATATTACAATAAACGTTACAATGGCAAACCAATTCATGTATTCATCCCCTTAGTCTTAAATCAAACTTTCTATGTAGTCTTTGGCCTTTAAAGCGTATTCAAAAGCATTGTAAACACTTGGATCTTGTTCTGCCTCCACTACAATCCATCCGTTATAATCATGATCTGTCAAAAATTTCATTATTGGTTTGAAGTCTATACATCCGTCTCCCGGCACTGTGAACATACCCTTTTTCACACCGGAGAGAAAGCTTTCTTTACCACTCATGACATCATCTCTGATACTCTTCCTTACATCCTTGAAATGTACATGCTTAATACGATTAAAATACTTCTCAAGGATATACAGTGGATCTTCACCTGAACACATCAGATGGCCTGTGTCATATAATAGACTTACTTTTTTTGGATCGGTATCATCCATCAACTTCTCAATTTCTTCGGTAGTCTGTACTGTCGTCCCCATATGATGATGGTAAACCACTTTCATGTTCTTCTCATTCGCAAGTTCACCCAGTTTTTCCAACCCTTCTATAAAACGCTTCCATTCTTCCGCGTTCAAAATCGGCTTGCTATCAAAAAGAGGCGTGTCCATTTGACCTTGGATACTGTATCCTTGCTCTGATACAACAATCACCCTTGCTCCCATGCTATGTAAAAAGTCTCTATGTTCAATAAAATCACTTTTTACTTTGTCAAAATGTTCTGTAGTAATATAAGCGCTAAACCATGCACTGGCAACATCTAAATTTCTTGGTTCTAAGTAACTTTTTAATTCCTCTGGATCAGAAGGATATTTATTACCAATTTCAGTACCTTCATACCCTGAAAGTGCCATCTCGCTAATGCATTGTTCAAATGAGTTTTCAGCACCTAATTCCGGCATATCATCGTTTGTCCATGCTATTGGTGCACAGCCTAATTTTATATTTTCCATATTGAGTCCTACCTTTAATAAGTGATTTCCACTAGAGTGTCTTCTTCAAAAGATTTCTGACATGCAATTGCTACTTCCGTACCTCTTAATCCATCTAAAGCATTTATTTTCGGCTGCTTATTTTCCCTAATGCAATTTACAAAATCATGGATTTCTGAAATGTAAGCTTCTCGGAACCTTTCCGGGAAACCTTGAGATGTCGGTCTTACCACCCCATATTCATTGAATACGGTAACTTTATTCTTTTCAGGAGTCGATGCGATTCTAAGCATGCCTTTTGTACCGATAATTTCTGCCTCTACATGATAGCCATGGCTTGCTGTACGTCCAAGCACAAGAAAACCTGTAACACCGTTATCCAGCTGCATTGTGGCAGTTCCAATTTCTATTTCATTGACTTCATCCAGTTCAGGTGCTGCCTTATTGGTTCCATTGGCCCACACTTTGGTCACTTCTGCATTAGTAAGCCACCTGATGACATCGATATCATGTACACCCATGTCCAGGAACAAACCGCCACTTGGACTCTTTTTGGCAAAGTTAACAAAGTCTTTCAACCCTGTAATTGGATCAATTCCATAGGAGCGTATGATGGAAATCTCTCCAATTTCTCCATTATCTATCATTTCTTTTGCATATTGATAATCTTCGTCATAACGCCTCATGAAACCGAGATGGAAGATTTTATCTTTATTATCATCAATCGTTTTTATAGTTTTTTTAATATCTTCTACGTCCAGTCCAATAGGTTTTTCACAAAACACATGGAGGCCTTTTTTAAAAGCCGCTTTAATCTGTTCCGTATGGAGGCCTGAAGGTGTAGCGATACAGACAGCATCAAGTTCAGGATTTTCAATCATTTCATCATAATTTGTATAGGAATATGGGACATTGAGCCTCTCCGCTACTTCTTTATTATGAGGTTCATTCAGGTTAGAAATGGCTGTTAATTCTATATTCTTCATATTGCTGATATTTTCTGCATGGATCAGGCCAAGACGGCCCAACCCAGCAACACCAATTTTAATTGTTTTCATATTCTCACACTCTCGTTTTAGTATTGTTTTGCATCACTTCTATTTTTCAATACTTCTGGCACTTTTTTCATAACATTTTCGTTGGAAGAATTTTCTGAAATACCTACGTTCCAAAAGCTTTCATAGCCTGCTGTCATTGTTTTTGGCAAAACTTTTACATGAATCAATGTTGAATTATTACTCTCTTTGGATTTTTGTATGGCATCTTCAAGCTCTTCATTATTTGTAGCTGTAAAAGTATCAAGACCATAACCTTCTGCAACTTTTGCATAATCTATTGATAATATGCTGCCATCAGGTTTAGTGAATTCAGTGCAGAAGCTGTCACTGCCATGTTCTAATTGAAGATTGTTTATGCAGCCAAATCCTGAATTATCAAATAATAGAATGTTTATTTTTTGGTCATACTGTAATGCAGTGACCAATTCTGTGTGGAGCATCAGGAAGCTTCCATCTCCGACCATACTGTACACTTCTTTATCCGGATGTGCTAGTTTGACTCCGAGAGCCCCTGCAATTTCATATCCCATAGTTGAATAGCCATATTCAGCATGGTAAGTGTTCTCCACAATTGGATTCCAGACTCTATGCATATCTCCCGGGAGTGAGCCTGCTGAAGTGATGACATGGCTTGAAGCATCAACTAATTCATTCACTTTGATAAGAGCAGTAGTTTGTGCATAATTTGTACCCAATGCTTCTTCATAGTTCTTAAGTTCGTCTTTGCCGAGTGCATCTTCAATTTCAGGTGTATAAGATTCGTTTTCTAAATCGATTTCAATTTTAGATAATCTTTCTCGTTCTTCAATCCATTCATTTTTATAACTCTTCAGTTCCTCACTGTAGTTGCTACTGTATCCTTGGAGCAGGTCATCTAATTTTTGAAGTGTGACTTTAGCATCTCCGACCAGCTGCAATGCCTCCATTTTGTAGGTTTGCATCCGGCTTACGTTAATATTAATGAATTTCGCCTTATCAAAGTCAAACGCAGTTTTTGAAGAGGATGTAAAGTCAGTATAGCGTGTGCCAATACCTATAATTAAATCTGCATTTTTGGCCGCTTTATTTGCGGACAAAGTCCCTGTAACTCCAAGTCCCCCCATATTAAATAGATGTTCTGATGAAACAGTAGATTTTCCAGCTTGGGTTTCAGCCAGGGCAACTCCATATTTTTCAGCGAACTCTGCTACTTCTTTTCCAGCCTGTGAGTATTTTGCCCCACCACCCACCACAATCAACGGCTTTTGGGAATTTCTTATTGCCTCCACTGCTCTTTTCAAAGCATCATCAGAAGGAACAATACGATCTAAATAATGTACTCTTTTTTTGAAGAATGCTTCATCATATTCAAAAACTTCCCCTTCTACATCCTGAGCAATTGAAATGGTAACAGGTCCTGCTGTAACTGGATTGGTCATGACTTCAAATGCACGTAGAAGTGCTGACATGAGCTGTTCCGGACGCTCAATTCTATCCCAGTAGCGTGAAACAGGTTTAAATGCATCATTTGTAGTTGTTGAAATGCTATGCTCCTGTTCAATCTGCTGAAGCACAGGATCGGGCTGTCTACTAGCAAAAGTGTCACCTGGCAGGAATAGTACGGGCAAGTTATTCGCTAAAGCAGTAGCACTTGCAGTTATCAGGTTAGCTGAACCGGGTCCCGAAGAAGATGTTACAGCATATATTTTTCTCCTAAAATTCTCTTTAGAAAATGCGACTGCCGCATGTGCCATTCCTTGTTCATTTTTACCTTGAAGAACTTTTAAATGACCTGGGTCTTCTTGTAGCGCTTGACCAATACCTAAAACATTTCCATGACCGAATATATTGAATACACCTTCTACAAAAGCCGTTTCTTCTCCATCTACACTGATATATTGATTATTCAGAAACTTAATAAGTGCTTGGGACGTCGTCAATTTAAGTCTATGTGACATGAAATCACCCTTCGTGAGTTTTAATTAGATCTTCTATTTCTGCAACAGTTGGCATCGCTTCAGAAGAACTGTGCTTTGATACAACGATTGATGCAGCAGCACTTCCATACTTCAATGCATCTTCGATGGATTTCTCGTTTTTAAGTGCATAAATGAAACCAGATGCGAATGAGTCCCCTGCTCCAAAAGTTTTCAATACTTCCGTTTTATATGCTTTCCCTTCGATTACATCGCCTTCACGTGTAAAGGCTTTAGAACCTTTTACACCATGTTTTATCACAATTAATTTAGGAGAATAATTGAATAGGTCTTTTACAGAATCTTCATCTGAAAACCCTTTTTTACCTTCCAATACATCAAACTCATCTCTTGTTCCTAAAATAATATCCGCTTTGCGGGCAATCTCGGTCATATAAATTGTTTTTTCTTCTTCATTTTTCCAGGTATAAGGACGATAATCCAATTCGAAAATGACTTCTACTCCATTTTCTTTAGCAACATCCACAGCATGAAGCACTGCTTCTCTGGAAGGTGATTGACTGAGCGCTGTGCCAGAAACTAAAAGAGTATCTGCAGTTGTAATATACTCGGAATCAAAGTCATCCACACTTAGATATAAGTCGGCAACATTATCTCTATACATAAGAATACTGCATTCCTCGGGGCTTTTTATTTCTGTAAAAGTCAGGCCAATCTTTCTGCCTTCTGTATCCTTTTTAAAATATTTTGTATCAATTCCGGCTTTTGTCATATAATCGAGAACAAAATTGCCGTGCTGATCATCAGATATGCGGGAAATCATACCGACATTCAAACCTAATTTAGAAGTACCAATCGCTACATTTGCCGGCGACCCACCTACGTACTTAGTAAATGTCATCGTTTCTTCCATTGGACGGTTAATTTCATTTGCGTTAAAGTCCACCGCCGCTCTACCTAAAGTGATTAGATCTAATTTCGCCATTTT
>Ga0079226_10002414_pt1 | contig 14414 bp, 11 predicted proteins | sample Poulit2014_FD_76345 | JGI IMG/M metagenome (GOLD analysis project Ga0079226, IMG submission 76345) | Agricultural soil microbial communities from Georgia to study Nitrogen management - Poultry litter 2014 | ecosystem: Environmental > Terrestrial > Soil > Agricultural land | place: USA: Georgia... | reverse complement strand
TAGACCGCCGATGAATAAGAATAAGAAAACAGAAAAGTTATTTGAAATTGCGCAAGAGGTAGCGAAAGACTTGAATTTAGGTGAATTAAAACAAGCGAATGTTGGTGTTGGAAGTGATGGGAATTTCACTGCAAACTTAGGCATTCCAACACTTGATGGACTCGGTGCAGTAGGTGAGGGCATACACGCGAAGAATGAACACATCATTGCAAGTGAAGTACCGAATCGGGCAGCGTTATTATGTAAGTTGTTAGTAGTGTTGTAAGAAAAATGAGGTTTGGAATAATTATTTAGAATATATGGTTCGGATTATATAATCCGTACCATATTTTTTTGAATAAAACTCGCCACATAAAAATATAGACTATTGTAAAAAGTCTGAAAAAATATTAATATAACAATATAATAAGAACAAGTGGTTCTTTTAAAGAACCGAAAGGGTGGTATATGTGAGAGTAGCAACTGATATCGGAGGTACATTTACAGATTTAGTATATTTTGATGAAAAGGGAAAATTAGCTTTTAAAAAAACGCATACAACAATACCGAACTTTGAAGAAGGAGTAATTAATGTTTTAAAAGAAAGCAATGTGAATTTAGATTCAATATCTAATTTTGTACATGGATCAACAGTTGTTATCAATACATTGACTGAAAGAAAAGGAGCAAAGGTTGGATTAATATGTACGAAAGGTACTAGAGATGTTTTAGAGATAGCAAGAAGTAACCGTCCAGATTTATATAACTTTAAATATGAAAAACCTAAACCTTTTGTTGAAAGATATTTGAGGAAAGAGGTTAATGAACGATTAAATTATAAAGGCGAAATAATAAAAGAAGTAGATAGAAATGAAATTATAGATATAGTTAACTATTTTATAAAGGAAGGAGTTGAATCGATAGCAGTTTGTTTTTTACATTCCTATATCAACCATATTAATGAAAAAACTGTTCTAGAAATTATCAATGATGAATTTCCTGAAATTGATGTATCTGCTTCATATGAATTAATACAGGAATGGAGGGAGTATGAACGGACAAATACTACTGTTTTAAATTCTTATGTAAAACCATTAACTAAAACATATATTAATAGTTTAGATGAAAAACTGGACGAACATATACATGATAATAATAGATTTATAATGCAGTCAAATGGAGGTTTAAATTCATTTAATGATACAAAAAGATTGCCAATAAATATGGTTGAATCTGGACCAGTAGGTGGCATTTTAGGAGCTGAAGTTTTAGGAGGATTAATAGGTGAGAAAAATATTATTGCATTTGATATTGGAGGGACAACTGCTAAGTGCTCACTAATTCATGAAGGAAAGGTCAATATTACTACAGACTACTATATTGAAAAAAATGAAGTATCTTCTGGTTATCCCATTAAAGTTCCTGTTATAGATATTGTTGAGATAGGTAATGGTGGTGGGTCTATAGCAAAAGTAGATCAGTTAGGATCACTAAAAGTGGGTCCTGAATCTGCTGGTTCTAATCCTGGACCAATTTCGTACGGAAATGGTGGGACAAAAGTTACAACTACAGATGCCAACCTGTATTTAGGACGACTATCTACTTCAAATTTTGATAATTCGGTAGATATTCAAAAAGTAAAACTTTCAATCAAAGAGCAGGTATCTGATATTTATAATTCTACAGTCGAAGAAGGAGCAATGGGTATAATCGGGATCGCTAATTCCAATATGCTAAATGCCCTAAAACTAATTTCTGTTAGGAAGGGTTATAACCCTGAAGATTTTACATTGGTTGCTTTTGGTGGTGGTGGACCCATGCATGCAGCGGAACTAGCTAAGGATCTAGGAGTGAAAAAAATTGTTATTCCATATGCTGCTTCGGTATTTTCAGCATGGGGGATGGTAATGTCGGATGCAAGAAAGGATTATATTCAAACATATCTTACAAATCTCGAAAATCTAGATTTTACAAGGATAAATAATAAATGGAAAGAGTTGAAAGAAAAATCAATAAAAGAGTTTGAGGGAAGTAATCTTGGACATCTAAGTTTAAAATATGAGAAACATATTGATTTAAGGTATAAGGGCCAAGAACATACTGTAAAAATGAAGATTAAAGATAGTGAGTGGGATGATAAATTTATAGAAGAAATTAAGGAGAATTTTAATCACTTACATGAATTCACTTATTCTTTTAAATTAGATAACACAGAAATCGAGTTAGTTAATATGCACCTAACAGCAATTGGAAAAGTTGAGGATATTATAATTCCCAAAATTTCTATGAAGCCAATAGTATTAGAAAATGCTTTGAAAGAAGTTAGGGAAGTATACTTTGAAAACTCAGGTTGGCAAGAAACTAGAGTTTATAATCGGGATTTATTAAACGAAGGTCATGAAATTAATGGACCTGCAATTATTGAAGAAAAAACTAGTTCAACTCTTATACTTAAAGATCAGATAGCTAGTATAGATAACTACGGTAATATAATTATTAAACTTTGAGGTGAGATGATGACTGTTAATAATCCTTATATAAAAGAACTGATTAAAGACTCTTTAATGTCTATAGGTGAAGAAATGTTTGTTGCACTTTCTAGGACGTCAATGAGTCCTATCATATACGAAGTATTAGATTATGCTTGTGGATTGACTGATTCTAAGGGGAATCTAATAAGCCAAGGTAATGGAGTAACATCTTTTATTGGTATGCTTAGTCCAATGGTAAAATCAGTAATATCGAAATTTGATGATGGAAAAAAAATCTATGAAGGAGATATTATAATAATTAATGATCCCTATGTTGGTGGTGGTTCACATCTTTCAGATGTTGGTTTAGTTATGCCTATTTTTGTTGATGGAGAACTGGTAGCATTTTCTGCAAATAAAGGTCATTGGACTGATGTAGGAGGTAAGAACCCTGGATCTATTACAAGTGATTCAAAAGAAATCTTTCAAGAAGGTTTACAACTACCGGGAGTCAAGTTATTTAATAAAAATGAATTGAACGAAGATATTGAAATGATAATTAGAAATAACATTCGACTACCACAATTTTCTATAGGCGATATGTGGGCACAAGTTGCAGCACTTAAAACAGGAGATAAAAGATTTAAACAATTATGTGAAAGGTATAATAAAAATACTGTTAAAGAAGTATTAAAAAAATTAATAGACTCATCTGAAGAATATTCTTTAAAAGAACTTAAGAAATTACCCAAAGGCATATATACTGCTGAAGATTATATTGAAGGAGATACAAAGCAAGGTGGCCCATATAAAGTTAAGGTGAAAGTGACAATAACCGATAGTGAATTTATTTGTGATTTTAGAGGTAGTCATAAACAAGTTATGAGCCCAGTAAATTGTTCATACTATGGCCTGTTGGCAAGCGTTAGAGTGATTTTCCTTGCTGTTCTGAGACCAACATTTAATATCACGGAAGGTTTATTTAAACCTTTAAAAATAATTACCGATGCTGGTTCGATTATATCTGCTAACAGACCAGCTCCAGTATCTTTAAATTTTGAAGCTAGAATTGGTGGAGCAGAATTAATATGGAAAGCACTTGCCCCAGTAATTCCAGATAGACTGTCAGCTGGACATTCTGCATCAGTTTGTACAGTAACTATATCAGGAAAGCATTCTGATACTGGTGAAGATTTTTTACTAGTTGAACCATCAGCTGGTGGTTGGGGAGCTAGTATAGATCAAGATGGACAAAATGGACAGTTTTGCATGGGAAATGGTGAAACATATAATGTACCTATTGAAGTGGCAGAAACAAAATACGGACTTCAAATAGAAGAATTTAAATTTAGAGACGACCCTAGTTCACTTGGTGAATTTATAGGTGGGAAGGGATTGGTGAGATCATATAAAATGTTAGAAGATAACCAAACTATATCTGCTAGTTTTGGGCGGTTTAAATATGCGCCATGGGGAATTGATGGTGGAGAAGAAGGATCAACTGGATATATAAAAATTATTAGAAAAAGTGGGGAAGTAGAAGGCCCATATGGAGTCCTTGATAGTTTTGGCCTGAATTTTGGAGACATTGTTCAATTGGTAACACCGTCTGGTGGAGCATATGGAAATTTTGCTAACAGAGATTATGATAAGATTGTAAAGGATATTAAGAATGAGTTATATAGTAAAGACTTAACGTTTCTAGATTATAGACCAGATATGAAGGAGAAAAAATGACTCTAAAATCATTAAACCAAGCTTTAGAAGTGTTAGAAAAATTCACTAAAGAAGAACCAGTGTGGGGATTAAGAGAATTATCTAAATCATTAGATGTGAACCATACAGTAATATACCGTATATTACAAACTTTTGAAAATAAGCGGTTTTTAGTAAAAGATGAAAAGAGTAAAAAGTATCAATTAGGTCCGGGTATATTATCATTGCTTTCAACATATACAAGCATGACAAAGTTATCTGATTTGATTATTCCGGAGATGGAAAAGCTTAGTGAGATAACAGGTGAATCCGTGTTCCTTACATGGAGAGATGGCCAGGGAGGAACTACCGTTGAAATTGTTGAAAGTACACATAATATTAGATTTACAGTTTCTGTGGGAACCACAACACCACTTTATATAGGAGCGTCTACCAAATCAATAATGGCTTTTTTAACAAAAAGTGAGCAAGAAAAAATATTAAATAGTGAATTGAAAAAAAGAACAAAAAAAACAGTTACTTCAAAAAATATTTTATTAAAAGAGCTAGATGAAATTAGTGAAAAAGGTTGGGCTTATACAGAGGGTGAATATTCTGATGATGTATTTGGTATAAGTGCGCCTTTATTTAATAAAGATAATGATGTAATTGCATCATTGACATTAGCAGGGCCTACTTATAGGATAGATGAGCAAAAAAAGGAGGACATACTAGAACAACTATTAAAATATACTGAGAAAATTAATGAGATTACAAATGTTTTTGATACTGACGAGTATATATAAAGTATAAGTACGGGTTATTAACTCGTACTTTTTTTGTTACTTTTATTTATCAGAAAATTATTGCAATTAAAAAAACTAAGTTGTATACTCTAGACAAGTTATGAACAAATGGTTCTTTGTAAGAACCAATTGAGGAGGAAGTAATAAATGTTACATGAGTTTGTTTTAAAATTATTTAATGAACTTGATCGGAAAGATGCTAACGGATTTAATATCAGTGAACTCTTCGAACAATATAAATACAGTGAAACAGAGGTTATTGAAATTAAGGAAAACGGATATGGTACGGATTTTATTAAAATTAAAATTCTGGGTAGTAATGGAAAATCAAAAGGTGGTTCTGCAAAGACTTTGGGGATTATTGGCAGATTAGGAGGGGTTGGTGCAAGACCAGAACAGATTGGATTTGTATCTGATGGTGATGGAGCATTAGCTGCATTATCTGCTGCTTTAAAAATAATTGATATGAAAAATAAAGGAGATCAACTTGAAGGTGATGTGATTATTGCGACACATGTTGACCCTAAAGCGCCTAGTATACCTCATGATCCAGTTCCTTTTATGGGTTCATCTGTAGATATGACGATAATGAACAAACATGAAATTGACAGCGAGATGGATGCTATTATCACGATTGATACGACAAAAGGAAATAGAATTGTTAATAATAAAGGAATTTGCATTTCACCTACAGTTAAGGAAGGATATATTTTACGAGTAAGTGAAGACCTATTGGATATTATGGAAAGGGTTACAGGGCGACCTGCTTTTGTATTACCAATTACTGTTCAGGATATTACACCATATGGTAATGATATTTTTCATATTAATAGTATTTTACAACCGGCTACATCGACAGATAAACCAGTTGTAGGTTTGGCGATTATCACAGAATCAGTAGTACCAGGAAGCGGTACGGGAGCTTCGCATCTAAATGATGTTGAGGAAGCAGCTCGATTTTCAGTTGAAGTTGCAAAAGCTTTTGGGAAAGAAAAAGCAAAGTTTTATGATGTTGATGAGTATGAAAGAATAGAGAAACTATATGGATCTATGAAAGTGTTACAAACTTTAGGCAATATAAAGGAGGTTTAGTCTATGTTAAAAATCCTGGATGAAAAAGCAATAAAAGATCTAGTTATTGGTGGTTGTATTCTTGGAGGAGGGGGAGGTGGTTCTCTTAAAGAAGGGTTAAAAATGGGAGAACTTGCTATACAAAGTGGTTTACCAAAAATTATTCAATTAAATGATATCAACGATGAAGATATTATTTTGACCGTCTCAGCTGTAGGTGCACCTTCAGCTGAAAACCAATTTATATTACCGATAGATTTTGTAGAAACAATATCATTGATTGAAAAACAATCAGGATTTAAAACAAAAGCAATAATTACCAATGAAAACGGGGGATTAGCAACAGTCAATGGTTTATTTCAATCAGCAATTACTGGAATACCAGTGCTTGATGTTGCTTGTAATGGTAGAGCCCATCCTACTGGAGTAATGGGTTCAATGGGTTTAAATACTGATTCTGATTATAAAACAATCCAAGCGGCCGTTGGAGGCGAACCGGGAACATCTTATAGATTAAAACAACTTATAGAGGGAGATATAAATTCAACCTCTAAGCTAGTCAGGCAAATGTCTGTTCTAGCAGGAGGTCTGGTAGCAGTAGCAAGAAATCCAGTTTCTAAAGAATACCTAAAGAAAAATGGTGCACGAGGAGCAATCTCACATGCTTATGATGTAGGAAGAGCGCACAACTTAGGTGAAAATCCGGATCAAAAAATAAATAACGTAGTGGATGTACTAAATGGAAAAATAGTGGCAGAAGGAACAGTTTCTCTATTAGAGTTTCAAACAATAGATGGATTTGATGTAGGAAAAGTAACTATTGAAGATGGTGATTATAGCTATAGTTTAACTATTTGGAATGAATACATTACTTGTGATAAGGGTCATAATCGAATAGGAACATTTCCTGATTTAATAATGACTTTTGATGCTGAAACAGGAATGCCAGTTACGAGCTCGGAAATAAAAGAAGATTTAAAAATTGTAGTGATTTATGCTGATAAGAAAAATCTAAGATTAGGGGAAGGAATGAGAATTAAAGAGAATTATAAACAGGTTGAAGAAGTAGTCCAGAAAGATATAGTATCTTATATTAACGATATTTTTTAGTGAGAGTACACTGGGGGTTATACTATAAAAAACTTAGTAGCTATAACTATTGGAGAGTCACCTAGAGTTGATATGGAAGAAATTTTTAATAAACATCTTACCAATATAAATTTAATTCAAAAAGGAGTACTGGATAATCTTTCTGATAAAGAATTAAAATATTTTACTAGTATAGGAATGAACGAAGATATTCTAGTATCTAGATTGAAGAACGGTAAACAACTAAAGATGAATTCACATAAAGTTGAAAAAAGAATTGAGGAGTTAATAAATCAAACTGTACAAGAAGGATATAAAAATATATTAGTGCTTTGCACAGGTAGATTTAATAATTTACAAGTTGATGGAATTAATATATTTTTCCCTGACGACATAGTAACCCCACTACTTAATAATATGTATTCATATAAAAATTTTGGGTTATTGATCCCAGATGAAAATCAGATTATTTATATGAAGGAAAAATGGAGTGAACAACGAAATCTAATTATTGAATGTGCATCTCCTTATTTAAAAATAGAGGAGATTATCTCTTCTTGTAAAGCTATAGAAGAGCAAGGGGCTGAAGTAATATTGATGGACTGCATGGGTTATACAGAAAACATGAAAAAAGAAGTTCAAACAAGAGTTAATATACCGGTCATTCTCTCCAATGTCTTAACGTTAAAAATAGTCTCTGAATTAGTATAGAATTCAGGAATTGTGTAATTGAACACAAAATAAAGGGGTGCTTTACATTGAATAACATTAAGCAAAAGAATGCATTACTTGACCCGGGGCTTATCATCCTCATTGTACTATTAAGTATTTTAGGTGCAATTATTGGTATGCAGTTAATTACTACATTAGGAATAACAGCTAATACATCTATTATCGGAGCATTGTTTGCAATGGTACTCGGTCGTATACCAGTATCTTTCTTTTATAAATATAAATCTGTTCATAATCAAAATCTTGTACAGACAGCAATTTCTGCAGCAACATTTGGAGCAGGTAACTCTTTATTTATTCCTATTGGAGTGCCTTTTGTTCTAGGAATGCCTGAATTGATTATACCAATGTTAATCGGTTCAGCAATTGCTTTGATCATTGATGGTGTATTAATGTATAAACTATTCGATTCTCAAGCTTTCCCTGCTAGTGGGGCATGGCCTCCAGGTATAGCGACAGCTGAAGCAATAAAGGCTGGAGATGAAGGCGGAAGAAAAGCAAAATTTCTAGGCTTAGGTATTTTAGGCGGGATTGGAGGATCTGTTCTAGGAATACCTATGTCTGCATTTGGGGTTGCATTTATAGGGAATATTGTGGCTCTAACTATGTTTGGTATAGGATTGTTGCTAAGCGGCTATTCTGAGGTTATTTTTGGTATAAATATGAGTGATGAATATATTCCTCATGGAATAATGGTTGGAGCAGGACTTGTAGCATTTGGACAATTTATATATATCTTGTTGAAGAAAGAGAAGAAAGGAAAGGCTAACAAATTAGTTGAAGCTCAACATGAAAGAGAGCTTACAAGAGATGATAGGGCAGTTGCTAAATCAATTTCGTGGGGATATATAGCATATATAATAGGTGCAATAATCTTGGCAATAATTGCAGGTTTAATTACTGAAATGTCTATATTGATGCTTGTCTTGTTTGTCTTATTCTCCGCATTTGCAGCACTTATAACAGAAATTATTGTAGGAGTTGCAGCTATGCATTCTGGTTGGTTTCCGGCATTTGCAGTATCATTGATTACTCTGGTCATTGGAATATTATTTGGTTTCCCAATCCCTGCTTTAGCAATGTTAGTAGGCTACACAGCAGCTACAGGACCAGCTTTTGCTGATATGGGATATGACTTTAAAACAGGTTATATCCTTAGATCAAAAGAGTCACTAGAAGTTGAACTATTTGGTCGTAGAATGCAATTCTTTGTTTCATTAATTGGATTTGGTATTGCAATAGTTATGGTTGCAATTTTCCATAGTAATTATTTTGAACAAGATTTAGTTCCTCCTGTTGATTATGTATTTGCTACTACTATAGAAGCGGGTGCTGACTCTTCTGTAGCATGGGCGATAATATTATGGGCAATACCTGGAGCAGTTTTACAATTACTAGGAGGGGCCAAAAGACAGATGGGTATTCTCTTTGCGACGGGTCTTCTATTAGTAAATCCTATCGCGGGTTGGACTGTTTTGGCTGGGTTATTAATTAGAGTTGTTATACTAAAAATTAAAGGTGAAGAATCTCAGAATGCCATGTATACTGCAGCAGCAGGATTTATTGCAGGCGATGCTTTATATAGTTTCTTTACATCGATGTTTAAAGCCCGTTAGATAAGAAAAACAAATAATTTAAAGCCCGTACATTGTATACGTAGTGTATATTAAATACGGGCTTTAAAATAGACTATAAATAAGGAAAATAACAAATTTTTGGTTTTACCAGTGTTGTGTACCTTGTTGAATCTATAGGTATACCATAACTATGTTCTAGGCTTATTGAAATATAATTTATTGAGCAGCATTATAACGGTAGATTTGTTTCTCTAATCTCTACTTCTAGCTCTTCAACGTATTTGATAAATTCCACTAAGTTAGTAATCATTCTCTTTTGATATTCTGCTCCTTTTTCTGAACTCGCAGTTGACGCATCTCCCATAACGCCAATATTATTCGTTGCATTTCTATAATTATGGACATCACTTGCAGTTAAAATTTTATCACCAAACACATTAGGGTCATGTTGTAAGTATTTGTTATGATCTTTAGGAGTGTTGTTTACAGCATTTTCTGGTGAACAAAGTTCTGGGTGTCGATTATACATAACGGATGTTTCTAATTCTTCTGCATGACCTATTCCACCAGCTTCTACATCACTTAATTCTTTTCCAGCAACAGCATTAATATAAAATGGATCAGCAATTCCGATGAAAGCTCCTGTTTTATTTCTTACTCTGGCTAAAGCAATTTTTAATGGAGGTAAATTTGCTTCTCTATGCCCATTGACTATGATAATCTTTTTAAAGCCATGATAGATTAGTGAATTAAGAACATCTTCAACAACTTGGGTTAAAGTTTCGGGTCTCAATGTTACAGTTCCTGGGTAAGCCATATGGTGAGGGGCCCAACCATACCAAAGAGGGGAAGCGACGAGAGTATATGTTTCTTTTGCTAAATCAAGTGCAATGTCTTGAGCCAAGATGGAATCAGTTCCAAGAGGTAAGTGTTTGCCATGTTGTTCTACGCTTCCAACTGGAAGTATAATTGTTGTTTTATCATTTAAATAATTTTTAACATCTTCCCACTTATTTTCATGTAAATAATATTTCATATTAAATCCTCCATTTATAATTTTTCAATATCTTCAGGACTTAGGAAATTCCAACGTTTTCTTGCGTATAAGAAATACCAGATGGTTATAATAACCATCCAACTTAGGCCAATAATAATTGCTATAGGATTTACATAGGTAATAATGACAGCACATCCAAGACTAGCAACTATAGCGAGTACAGGAATATTTTTGATATTAAATGGGTATCTGAAGTGAGGTTTTAAGTCACTTCTTGTTTTTCTTACGACAATTAATGCAATGTTCATAAGTATCATCATTAACCAGTTTGCAAACACGGCTGCACTAATCAGTATATTTAATACATCTGCATATCCGAATATACTCATAAAAGTAGAAATTAGAGCTAGAATACCTGTGGCTAGGACAGCATTATAAGGAATCCCCATTTTAGATAATTTAGCAAAGAACGATGGAAATGCTTTCTCCCTAGCACCTGCATATAACATTCTAGAGGCACCAAGTAGGCAACCAATTGTAGATGTTGCTGTAGCGGTTAAAGCAGCAATAACTATCAAAACTTGACCAAAAGAAGGAAAAACGTTCTCAATAGCTAAGGCTAGCGGTGCTGTTGACTGAGCTAGATCTTGTATAGGCGTACTAGAAACTACACCGTAACCAACGAGACAGTAAAGAATAACTACTGTAATTAGCGCACTAATTTGAGCATAAGGTAAATTTATTCTTGGTTTTTTAGCTTCTTCACCTAATGTTAGTACGGCCTCTACCTGCATTTGACCAAATGCTATTAAAGCGACAGCAGCAAAGAGTCCAGAAATACCGTTAATAAAGAACTCTTCATGTAAAAAGGGACCAAATGGATTAGCCGTTATAGTAATAAGGGCTATAAAAAGAAGCGAAAGTATCTGGATAACAGAAAGTATTGTATTAACTTTCCCTGTAAAATTCATACCAAGCAATAATAATATAGTTATAATTATCGAGACAATTGGTCCTGATACAAAAGTAGGTATGCCAGGGAGTAGAATACTTAAGTATCCTGCAAAGCCTAGATTTACTGCTCCTGCAGCAAAAGAGAATGATAGGAAATATAAACCAGAGCATTGAATGGCTACAAGTTTAGATAAGTCTTTTGAAATAGGATAGAAAGCATATTTTGAATATACATAAGATGCCCCTTGATAAGGCCAATTCGAAGATAATTCCGCATAACTCATTGAAGAAAAAATAGCAATTAAACCAGCAATTAAAAATGCAACAAATAGAGAAGGACCAGTTTCAATTATAGCTGGGCCAATAACTGTGAAAATACCTCCACCCACTAATGCACCCACACCTATACTCCATAAGTCTACAAAGCCAAGTGAACGAATAATTTTATTCTCACTTACTGTACTGATATTGAACTCCTCCTAAAATATCATGGTTTATATAATTATGAACTATATATTTAAAGTGTCAATATCAGAATATTAACTATTTTCTGCAATAAAGCGCTTGCATAAATTAAATATTATATATAATATATTATGTATAATCTAAAATGAGAGAAAATAGGAGGAGTTAAAATGATTCAAACATTAATGGGTGTTGGAGCGAAACAGGTTGTAGAAGTGTGTGCGAGAGTTAAAGAGGGAGAATCAGTTTGTATTATTACTGAACCAAAAACATTATCTATTGCGGAAGCGATTTCAATCGCTGTTAGTAACAAAGGATCAGAACCGGTTATTAGTCTAATCAAACCTAGGATTGCAGATAGTACGGAACCACCGAAATCTGTTGCAGAGGCTATGAAACATAGCGATGTTTTTATTAGTGCAGTACATACATCAATTACACATACACAAGCTGTGGTAGATGCTACAAAAAATGGTTCGCGTGGAATTATGCTCACTCAATTCGATGAAAATATGTTAATAGATAGTGGAGTTTTAGCTGATTTTCCTGCTGCTGCACCAACATGTGAAAAAGTAGGATCTATCCTAGAAAACGCTAAAGAAATTCATTTAACGACTTCTTATGGAACAGATTTAAAAATGTCAGCAGTTGGCCGTAAAAGCAATTCAATGACAGGTATGGTTGAACCAGGAGAGTTTGCTCCGGTTCCTACTATTGAAGCAAACGTATCGCCGTTAGAAGGCAGTGCGAGTGGTGTTATTGTAGCTAATGCTAGTATTCCATATTTAGGTATTGGTGTTTTAGAAAATAATGTAGTTTGTACTGTTGAGAATGGAAATATTACAAATATTGAGGGAGGTAAAGAAGCTGAGATATTGAGAGAAGATCTTGAAGAAAAAGACGATCCATATGTTTATAACATTGCAGAGATAGGTGTTGGGTTGAATCCAAGATGTAAGTTTAATGGATTGATGTTAGAAGATGAAGGAGTTTTTGGTTCTGTTCACATCGGAATTGGCTCAAGTATTACTTTAGGGGGAACAGTAAAAGCCAGTTGTCACTATGATCTAATAATGACAGGAGTAACTTTAGTGGTTGATGGTCAAGAAGTGATTAAGGATGGAGAAGTTTTAGTGTAAATATTCTAAAAAGGGGATTCAGTGCATATGAAAAAATTTTCTATGATGATTATTACAATGCTTATACTCTTTATTATTGGCTGTAGTAATGGTGAAGCTGAAAGCAGTGATAATGGTGGAGAGTATCCAAGTGAAGATTTAACAGTGGTTGTACCATTTGGAGCTGGTGGTGGAACAGATTTATACATCCGTGAAATTATGGATATTATGAAAGAAGAAGAAATATATTCTGGAAATATCATGGTTGAAAATAGAGAAGGAGGAAGTGGAGCAACTGGTTATTCTTATTTAAATAAAAAATCCGAGGATCCTTACTTCGTTGGACCGACTGCTGCTAGTTTTTTCACGACACCTTTAGTTTCGGAAGCAGGATATAACGTTGAAGATTTTACTCCAATAGCACTTATGGGTGCGGATGATTTATTTTTAATGGTTAATTTTGACTCAGATATAGAATCTTTAGATGATTTCATAGAGACTGCAAAAAATGAAACAGTACGTATTGGTGGAGTAGGACAAGTGAGTGACGAAAGAATTGTTCCAGAACAACTTGCTGAAGAGGCTGGATTTGAATTTGAATACGTTCCATTCCAAGGTGCTGGGGAATTAACAAGTGCTCTTACATCTAATAGCTTAGATGCAATTGTTGGTAATCCTACGAGATCTATGGGACAAATTGAAAGTGATATGTTCAGACCTTTGGCATTCTCAGGACTTGAGAGGTATGAAGAACTAGATGATGTGCCGACATTTATCGAGGAAGGATATGAAGTGAATATATCTCAACCGAGAGGGATCATACTACCACCTGAAGTTGATGAAGATGTAAAAGCATGGTGGGTCGAAGCTATGAAACAGGTAGCTGAAACAGAAAGATGGCAAGATTTTGTTAAAAATAATGGGATGAGTGATTACGTATTATTCGGTGAGGACTTTGAAGAATATATAAATGAAACTAATCAAACATTTACAGAAGCAGTAGATAAATTTTCTGAGTAAGGGAAATGAGGGATAATTATGCGAATTTTATTTAGTACATTTCTCTTCTTAATTAGTTCATTCTTTTTATTTTACGGATTTAACTATACTTTCTGGAGTGACAATCGACCAGGACCTGGCTTCTTTCCAATTATATTAGGTGTGTTACTTACTTTACTAACAGCAGTTAATTTAGTTATGGAAGTACGTAAATCTAGGTTAGAGAAAAACAACGCCTATGAGGATGAGGATTTTGCATTTAAGGACATGGTTACTGTTAGTATTATGATTCTTATCTACATGATAGTGTTCCCATACGCAGGCTACTTAATCTCGACTGGGCTATTTATTATAGGTACTTTAAGCTATTTAAACAGAGGGAAATGGATTCAAAATATATCAATTTTGATAGTAGTATTGGTGGTTATTTACTTCATGTTTGATTATTTCTTAAATACAGG
>Ga0079226_10002413_pt1 | contig 14414 bp, 18 predicted proteins | sample Poulit2014_FD_76345 | JGI IMG/M metagenome (GOLD analysis project Ga0079226, IMG submission 76345) | Agricultural soil microbial communities from Georgia to study Nitrogen management - Poultry litter 2014 | ecosystem: Environmental > Terrestrial > Soil > Agricultural land | place: USA: Georgia... | reverse complement strand
GTCATCATCTAAGTGACCGTGATAGTTGACTCTTTCCTTTATTCTCTCTAATCGTTCATTACTCATTTAACTTTTCCTCCAATAATTCTAGTAGATTATGAACTCGACCTTGAGCACCTTCGTTGATAGACTTCATGCTTGGAGTTTCATTTCCTAACTCAATTTCTAAGTTTGAGTACTGTAAGACTGATACCGTATCTGCTAGTTTAGTAACTAGGTATGGTAGAGTTACATCTTTTTCTGCTTGAACGAATTCTTTATAAGACTCCAAGTACTCAGGCATGTTGATTTCTAATGTTCGGATCTCTGCTTTTTCTACTTCTTCAGCTAAGCGAGGATTGTTTACTTTTGTATCAAATGGAATGTCTCCTACAAAAATTTCTGGAATATCATGAACTACAGCAAATTCAAGAGCTTTGTATTTGATTTCATCTGGCAGATTAAACATTTGAGCGATTTTTAAGATAGTAGAAGAAACATAGAATGTGTGCTCTGCAACGTTCTCTTCTTTGATTTTCGGACGATTGTTATATCGAATGATCTGACCTAAACCTAAGATTTTTGGGTCCCCTAAAGCTTTTACTTTTCCTCGGTTAAAATATGATGTCATAATTGTTATGTCTCCTTCTTGTTAGGTAATAGTTATAAGAAAGGAGAAGGAACAAATCCCTCTCCATTTTGTTTTAAATTAAGCCACGTTTAGCTAGGATATTTCGAACTTTAGTTTGACCTACTCCTGCAGCACGCTCAATTTCATTTCCTTCTTTATCAACCAATAGTAATACTGGTGTTGTCATAATGCCGTATTTAACTGCTCGTTGAATTGCTTCAGGTCCACCAGATGCGATGTTTACAGTTTCATCAACTTCAACTTTTAAGTCTTTTTCTAAGAAGTTCTTTAGCATTTTACATGGTGTGCAGTTGTCTTGTTCAAATTTAATTAGTTTCATAGTAGTTGGTCTCCCTTAAATAAGTTGTTAATTGTTTTCTTACATAAAAAATTAAATATTATTGAATAAAATAAATAATTTATTACATAATTTCATCAAAATTTAGTTAAAAATGATGATTATTCGATCTCACCTTGATAATAAATTGATGTGCCATTTTCTAAAAAGTCACGTAGTTCTTCTGGAGTTCGAACAGTTGTGTAACAGCTCTCACTTAGCATTAAGTTGAATGGAGCTTTTCCGAGTGTTAGCGCAACACCGATAACTGGAATACCAGCTTCAAATGCAACACCCATCTCCCAAATTGTTCCAACATCTTTTCCATCTGTAATAGCAATAACCATTTCAGCATCTAAGATTCCGTCATGATTTCCTTTGAATGTTTTCTTTCGGACTTCATCCGTAGCATCAGGTGGACAAACAAGTTCTTTACGTGGTGAGAAATATGAAAAGCCAAATTCCTCAAGCATATTTTCAACTAACTCGACTCTTTCTAATTGCTCTGGTGTAAAGAATGGACTTGCTAAGTAAACTGAATGTTTCTTTCCTAATGGTAAATGTCTTTGTTGTGTTTCCATTTTTGTGATTCCTCCGATTAAAAGTAATTTATTAAAGTTGTTACTATATATTTATATCTTCGTATTTAATAATGTAAACTAGAATTGAAATTTATTTTTATGACTGTTATAATAGCTATAACTATTATTGCAGGAGGTATAGCAGTTATGACCAATATTTATGTTGGAGTTTCCGATGTCGCGAAAGCTTTAGATTTATCTGAATCTACAATAAAAAAGTATTATCTTGAAATTGAGAAATACCATGGATTTAGGTTTAAAAGAACAATAAATGGCCATCTTTCCTTTTCAAACAAGGATATTGAAATGCTGAGAGAGATAATATACTTAAAGAACCTTCCAAACATGACGGTTTCATTAGCAATAGAAGAAGTCATGAAGAATATTACTGATTTAGATGTTTATGACGAAAGGGACACTAGGGTTGCAGCTCAACCAGAAAGTATGGAAGAGTTAAAAGAGTACATCAAAAGCTCTTTTGAAATTCAGCAAAAAGAAAATTCTTTAGTCCTCGATAAGTTGGAAGAGTTGACCAACAAAATAGAGAAGGATCAGGAACAGAAAGACTTGTTAATAGACAATCTAAAGAAAGAAATGGAAGAAAAGCAGCTTTTAATGATTGAATTAGAGGAAGAAAAGAATAAAAAGACATTCCTTCAACGTTTGTTTGGTAAATAAAAAGCACCGTTATAACAACTATGACATTACTATCACAACTGTTATAACGGATATGACTGCTATAACGGGTTAATCATAACTGTTATAACTTAAAAGACAATATTTTCTTCTGTTATTTCTACTTGAGATTCTTCTTGTTTTTCAGCATTTTCACATTTTTCGAATGCTGTTAGCACTAATTGAGGCGTTTTCTTCGATCCCCAGCTGTTCTCTCCAGGTCTACCAACAAAACTCATAGTTAAGTGAGTATCAAAGTTTTGAGTTAGTTCATCAAATACGTGTTCTGGAGTTCCAAATGAAATAAACTCAACACCTTCATGGAAGAATGTTAATACTGAACCTCGGCGTCGGACATAAGCTTTATTTACTTTAACTTCAGTAAATGCGAATAAAGGGTCATGGAACTTTCCACCAAATAATTGTTTATTTTTGTTAACTTCCAATATTGCTTCTTTATCAATCTTTCCTTTTAAATGAATATCAACATTATGATAGAATTCAACGGCTTCAACTTTTTTAGTTTCTTCTACGAAGTTCTCAAAGTTTTCTTCAGATACACCAATACCAAACGCATTATCATGTCCACTAGCGAACTCTACTAAGTTAGTATTGTGGCACCACTTTCTTAATGATGGAAGAACTTTTTCATTTCCTCGGCCAGATCCAAAATAAGAACCTTTTTCTTCGTCTTTGAAAATAATAAGAGAAGGTTTTGAATACTCTGATGAAATCTTGTTAGCGACCAAACCACTAACAGATCTGTGAGATTCTTCTTCTAATACGCCAATTGCGACCGATCCTTCGTTATAAATGTTAGTATGAATGTGTGCCATAACTTTTTTAACTAAAGAATTTTATCTTCCTCTAGCTCTTTTACAACCATCGACAGCATATTCAAAAATAGTCTGCTTAACATCAAACTTATCAAACTTACCGGTTGTTCTGTTTTTCTTTCTTTTTACTACTTCAAAGACTTGATCTGTATCAATCTGAGCCATAGCTTTAAATAAATTATTTCTTTCTTCTGAATTACCTACTCTAATTGTGGCGTTTATCATAGGGATAATAGAGAATGATAAATCTTTCGGGGCAATTTTTTCAATTCCGTCAGGGAAGCATTCCTTTAATGCAGCTTTTACGAAAGGGGATTGAATGTTATTTAGACCTTTAAAAACTAAGTTGCGAACTTCGTTTTCACTAATGTCTGAAACATCTCCGATCTGGCCAATTGCAATCAAGTCATAAAAGTTATGAGATTCTTCAACCTTTAAAATTTTATCAATAGCTTGGCAGAACTTGTAAACCATTCCGACACCAGTTAAGTTTCTGTTAGATTCTTCGTTATTGTAAGATTGGTTATTAATTAAAATGCAGTTTTCTGAAGGTTCTTCGATAGTATGGTGATCGACGATAATGACATCAATTCCCATGTGATGAAGTTTATCAATTTGAGCTTTATCATTCGATCCTGCGTCTGGGATAATTAAAAGGTCGATGCTGGAAGTAGAGACTTTATCCATAATATAATCTGTAAGTCCGTGAGTTCGAACATCATGTAAGAAATAAGAAACTGGGGAAGATGGTTGAACTCTCTTAATATATTGATACATTACTGATGCTGAAGTAAATCCGTCTGCATCTGAGTCAACTAAAATTCCGATTTCTGAATTCGCTAGTAAGTGAGCAGCTAGAATATTTGCTCCCTTTTCCATGTTGTGATACTTAAAAGGATCGATGTCTGAACTATTATCTGGATTCTTTAGCAGCTCTACATTTTCGATTCCTCGGTTTTTGAAGAGAGTTTCCATAATATCTCCATTGTACTCTCCGATTTGTTTAATTTTCATTTTGATTAATTTTCCTCCTTGAATTTCCAATTATATAAACCGTAAACATCGATGGAGCTTTCTCCATACTTACGGATCAATTCATCTCTGTCATTGTAAAAATCTTCTTTTTGTAAACCAGCAATCTTGCTAAGAGTATTCCAAGCATAAGTATCGTAGATTTCTGAAAACGTAGAATTTGCTAAATTACAAAGAAAATCTACGATTTTTGTTTTATTAGGATTAATTTGTAAATAAGAATAAGTGTTCATATTTATTTCCTCCTTAATAATCAACTCTAAATAATTATATCTACGTTTTCAGTAACGTAAATTAGACGAATAGTCTTTCTTGAAGTAACGCTTTAAAGGGTTCATAACCTTTGTCTGTTGGGCTGTCTTTAAGGTCTAGCCTTTTTTTCATGTCCCAAATTACTGACGTTTTAAAATAAGGCGATAATTTGTCTAAAAATACTGACTTAATTTTCTCTGCGTAAAACTTTTCATCATCGTCTCCGATTTCTTCGAACTCTTTATCAAGTGCTATTATTACTTCTTCAATATCGAGCATTTTTAGTATCTCTAACTGAACTTGAGTAAGAGAACTACCACTTAAACAAAGCCCAATTGACATATCTGGCATCATAGTATCTAACTGCATTACAGCTTTTTCAGATTCAAAAAGTATAACTGTCCTATACTTTTCTATCATTTCTCTGTTTTTATCTAATCCGTATAAAACAGCACCAGTAGGATGGTTTAGCAACTTACCTTTCCAATAAGCTGGCATATACTTTTTACCGTCATCAACTAAATCTTTATTCAAGTTCCTAACTCTTACTCCGACAAGTTTTCCTTCGAAATCTCGGTGTGGAATTATTATTTGATTATTTTGTATAGAAAAGAGAACTCCGTACTTTTTCATAGACCTAATAGAAATGCCATCATCTATCCAAGATTTATGGCAATAATCGTAGTAGGTATTTAGAACGTTTTCATTTAAGCAATCAAGTTCTAAATTTGGTTTTTCTCTTTTAAACTTTCTAAAAAATGAAACATCAATCTTGTCTGAACTGAAATTTCCAGTTCTTTTAATTCCAAACTTTGAGCAAACGTATCGGAATGAATCTGCAAAGTTCATATGAAGAACTGAACCAACAACTTTGAAAATATCCATTCTTCCACAACTATCAGTAAAACAGTTAAAAGATTTAGAGTCTTTAAAGTAAATCAACTTATGTTTAGACCCTCCGTGACAAATAGTTTTGCAGAATATGTTATTTCCTTGTTCGTAAGGTTCAGCTCCCAAGTCTTCGAGTAAACCAAAAATGTCTCTGTCGCTTAAAAACTCTTTAACATCTGAGGCATTCATTTTTAGGTCACTCCTTACAATCTTTCTAGAAGCTTATTTCTGTCTCTTGAACTTCAGTTTCTTTGTTTTGAGTTTCTTCCTCTCTGTCATAACCAACATAACTGTCATAACTAATCTCTGTCGGATTCACATCATGAAGTAAGTTGAAGTCAGTATCTGTAACAAAGAGAGGGACTTCTCTCATCGTTCCTAAATTCATGTTGGACCAAATAATACAGTTATTTAATCCACTACGATTTTTATAAACCCAGTGAGAGTAGTTTGGTTTCTCATAGAATCCGTTTTCTAAAATAGGTTTTAATAATTCGTGGTCTTTGTTTGTAGCTTTAAAAGTTAAAATACCATGGTCTACTTTGTCTGCTGTAGCACTCAGCAATCCTCATTTTTCAATGAGGGCTAGACTATATCTTCACTAGCTCATAGAGCTAGGCTAGGCGCTTCGGATAACGTATCAATAGTTATCCTACTCTACTCTCTCCATCATCTTCTGATGGGATTTCGATAGTCGTTACACCTTTCAGTTCTTCTCTTCGCCAGTAATATCCTTTGTATAATTTATTTTCTCTAATAGATTTTAGTAATGTTGTGTGACTTTTTAACCCTAGAAATTCTAAAGCATCCCATATACTTGTAAAGGTTCTTATGTAATTCATATCTTTATCATACATATGAACTCTTTTTGAGTTTTTCTCCCGATATTTTTCTTTGTGTCCTGGAGTATTCCACATTCTTTTTGATGCTTTAGCAGTCTTTTCCTTATTTTCTGGGTCTTTGTATCGTTTCTTAAGTCCTTCCGAAACATTTACTCGATGTTGTTTAATCCTTTCTGGGGTGGAAAGTTCATGCCAACTCTTTCCATACATTGGGTTGTTTTCTCCTGAAAGAGCTTTACTGCATTTCTTTTTCATTTTTTCTTTTCGATGTTCACCATCATATTTATAAACATTTCCACCTTTTCCACCTTCATGAAAGTTAGTATAAGCTAAACCTTTTGATCGGTATTCAGCAATTACTTTTCTTTCAAGTTCAAAGGCTTCGTCTTCTGTTAGTCGGTCTTTGTATATAGTTGAGTAGACTTCAGTTATATTACATATTCTCTTAAAATACTTATTTCGATTATTTATAATATCGAATCTTCTCTCATCTTTACCTTTACCAACATGGAAGACTTCGTTTTTATCTTTTCTCCAGAATAGGTAAACATAATATTGGCGATCTTCATTCATAATTATCTCCTCCATTATGGAAGAGAAGAACTGACTTGGCACGGTATTAGCATATCTTTCGACTTAGCCTTCACCGTTAGCTCTATAAATATATTATATTACTTTTTTGGAAAATTCTGGAAATAATATTATTATAGAACACCTCTGATAGAGTTCACCTAGTTTTTTAACGTGGAGGCAGGTTAGTTAAGCAACAAGTTTACCACCACGAAGTGATGTAGTATCTCTGTTTTCATGTTCATTAGCGTTTCTGTTTAATTGAGTTGAAGATTCTAAAAAAATGCCGTATTTATTTGCTAGTATTTTTAAAGCAGCACTAAATTGAACTAAAATTTGATCTTCTCGTAAGTTGGAACCAAAAGCTGTTGCCATTGATCGAGAAAGTTTAGGCGTCATTTGAATATAGTCAAAAGCAACGAAACTAACTTTTTCTTCAATTAAATAACGTTCAATTATCATCTCAATATCGGAGATCGAGAAATCATCAACATAAACACAGTAGAGTGGGGCTCTCTTTATAATTTCCAATCCGTACTTTAATCTTTTTAAAACTTGAGGGGAATAATTGCCGTCTTTTATTACTCCTTCATCAACTCCCGTGACAAAAGCTAACATTGTTGTTTGAAGTTCTTCTTTTTCTAACTCTGTAGATATAAAGAGCGCTGGAAGGGAAGGTCCATTACTGACCCAGCCTTTTTCGTAATCGTAGATTTCATCAAACGAAGCATTACACATATCAGCAATAGCTTGTCTAGTTTTACCAGTACCAGTTCCTGCTGATCGAAGCATAAATTTTTGAACTCTCATTCCTCTGAAAATAGTATTGTATAAAGAGTTCTTAAAAGGATAGCCAAATTCTGGTTCTTGATTTAGTTTATCTAATAAAGAATCTAAATCATCTCCAGCTTTGAAATCCTTCTTTTCTTGGCCAGTGTTGTAATCGTCTCGAATTTGTATCATTTTTAATGTAAAAAATTCAATAATCTGGTTTACTGTCATCTTATCGATATTCTTCATTGAATCGTCTCGAACTTTTAAGTCTGTGGCCATATAGTCATATAGATCAGAAACATCAATTCCATTTTTAACGTACATTCTTAATAAAGAGAATTTTTTGAGTCTGTCGTAGTTCGAGCTAAATGTTTTTCTGTTAGCATGAGCAATTGAGTCTCTAACGTAAGTTAAACCATCATGCTTTTCCCATATCTTGTAGAGCTTTGGATAAGAAGCAAGATAGTTATCAATGTCAATTTCGTTTAAACTTGATGCTTCAAAATTCGAGAAAGTTAGATTGTAGATTGCTGAGAATACAATCTTATGAAAATCTTGAGCAAAGTCTTTTTCCTGTAATGCTATTTCAGGGTCGTGAAGTATTGTTGTTTCCTTGCATAAGTTTCCGAGAACCGAATAAACTGATCTCGAAGGATTTAATGCATTGGAAAGTATTTGTTCCTGTGTATTATTCGTCATCTAGTAATGCCTCCATGTCAATAAATTTCTTCTCGTGCCATTTATTTTTATAATCTCTTGGCGAAAGATTTACCTTTACTACATCAGGCTTTTTGAATACTATTTTAGATCGTCTTTCTGATAAGTCTTTATAGTACTCAACCATTTCATCATGAAAGTGAGGAACTAAAGCTATTCCATATTTTGTGATTGGTTTTGCTGTCTTTTTAATGTTAAAAATGTAATTTAAAGTAAGCCGTATGTTTTTATAGCTATAACCTCGTTCTTCTTTGTAGGTCTTTATTTGTCTAAGCATATTGCCCGTAGGAAAACTTAAGTTGAATAACTCTCTAATAAATAGGTAGAGTTTTTCACGTTCTTCAACATTTGTAACTTTTATTGGGTAACATACTGAGCAATGGTTTTGATTTTTAAATTTAGTCATTTCTGATTTTGGGTGTTTCTTTTCACAATATCCATAACATTTTACTAATCTCGACAAGGCTATTCCCCCTCCGTTAATCTTAGTTATTATATCCATTATTACAAAAACGTAAATAAAAAAAAGAACTGCCGAAGCAATTCTTTTTAGGTATGATAAATTGGTCGATTGATTATAATTCTAGTTCCGTCGTCCATTAATAATTCAATTTCTTCTTCTTTTCCTCTAACAGAAGAACTTTCTGAAATAAAAATTGACTTAGTTTTAAAATAGCCTTTAATTAGGTCTGTTGCTAGCTCTTCGATTTTTTTAGAGCTAACGGAGTAGTGAGTTATGATCGTTTCTTCATGCTTTTTAATAAGGGTGCTCATAAATAATTCCTCCGATATAATTAGTGTTCTCTATATTGTTATATCTGAGAAAAATAATACGTAAACAAATATAAAATTTATATTTTATATCATAATATTTTTATATTTTTTGATAAAATGATCAGAAAGGGCTCAGGATGCTCTGTATGCTTTAATAGAAAAATAGATGAGTATTAATGTAGGGGAGATGCTTAAAAGAGCTTGTAATCAATCGTGGAGATCCGTTTTTTTGAAAGTTGTAAAAAAGGCAAAAAATAAGCTTACGGATGTCCGTAAACTTATTCTTTAACAAATTCACCAATTTCTACTAAATAGTCGTAGAATGGTTCACCAAAGCTTTCTTTGATATAGATTGACTCATCGAAGTTGTCTAGTAATCCAAAAGCTTCTCCATAACCATTAATTCCACCTTCTAGTTCCCAAACAAAGTTGTGGTCTTCAACTGACTCCTCAAAGTTACCTTTTTCCCATTTGTTTATTATCTCAATGTACTTATCGTAATGATCAAAATCAGTGCCGTGGTTGTTTAAGAAGTTTTTAACTTGAGAAATTGTTGTTTCAGTCATTGGTACTCCACCCCACTTATTTGCTGCCTCGATCTTTTGGTGGCTCATCATATGGATGATTTTGATTAGTTTTTCTTCTGAATCATTTTCTTTAAATTCTAAGTCTAACATGCTTTTGAATTCTTCTTCTCCAGCGAGTTTGATTTCTGCGATTTCTTGTTTATCTTGTAGCATTTCTTCAATTCTTTCGTTTGTTCTTTTTTCTCCATTAGGTAATTCCATTTCTCCAGGACTAGCTTTAACGAACATAAATCCTGCTGTCCCTGCTATAATTGTTAGTGAAGTAGTTGCTGCAATTACTAGTTTTTTCATCATTTATATCGACTCCTTGAGTAAGTATCTTGTAGCTTGTGTATCTCTCTATCTCTATATACTATTATATACTATACCGGCTGTACCGTACACTCTTTTGGCAATATTCTTTCAACTTTATTTCATATAATAAAAAGGGAACAGACTTAGCTGTTCCAATTAGAGATTATTTTTTTAACTTCTTCAAGTTCTTGTTTATCTACATCTTTTTCTACAAATCGTTGTTCAAATTTATATGTTCCAATAACTTTTGCTCCAGAATCTTCACAAATAGTTTTTAAGCTATCTACAGCTCTACAAAAGTTAGGGTAGATCGTATTTCCACTGCCAAAAATAAATACCTCTTTTCCTTTTAGACCCTTATGATTATTGATAACGTTCTTTTTAATTCTAGACGGTATTTTTCCCACACCCCAAGTAGATGAGGCAAGGAAGATTTTGTCGAACCCGTCGAAAGAGCCTTCCATTTTGTACCTCTCTACTATTTCTCCATTGAAGTGTTTCTTTATAAAATCAACAAAGGTGGTTGTGTTGCCTGTGTTAGAGTAACACAAGAGCAAAGCCCTAGACATTATAGATCGTCCCATCCGTTTATATCTTCAGAAGTTTTTGCATAGTTAGCTTCCTTATCTTCGAAGAAATCACGTTTTACGCTGTTTAAGTTGGCAGGGTCATATGCTGTAATCCAAGGCATTGGGTTCTTCTTAGCTTCAAAGATTTTGTCTAATCCTAAGTTATCTAATAATAAGTTTGCTCGGTATCCGATATACAAAAGAACTTCTTCCATGTCAATATCTTGAGTATCTTTATAAAGATCAATACAGAACTCTTCTTCTAATCGAACTAATTCTCTGAAGAAATCATAAACAAAGTCTGAGAACTCTTCAGTATTTAGTTCAGGATATTGAGTCATAATATCACGAACTAATAGAGTCTGGAAGTAAGAATGTTTTGCTTCATCTCGTTGGATAAACTGAATAATTGTTCCAGTTCCGAACATTTTATTGTTTCGGTTTAAATGGTAGAACGGAGTAAATCCATTTACGAAACACAATCCTTCTAGACCAGACATTGCAATCAATGCTTTTGCGAAAGATTCAACATCACGTTTTTCTAAGAAACCATTGAATAAGTCCATCATGATTTTATTTCGTTTAATCATAGTTGGAGTTTTCTTAGGACGTTCGAACACTTCAAGAGCTTCTTCTTTACTAGTAAGTGAGCCGAATGTATAAGTGTATGATTCATTATGAATTGTTTCCATTGCTGCAATAAATGCCATATTAGCTTTAACTGCTGAATCTCTAATATAGTCTGCTGCAATTTTGTCGAAGTAAGTTGCAATAGAATCTAAAACAACTAAAACACTAATTCCAGTTTTATAAAGCTCTTTTCTTTCATGGGACATATTGTTTTCCCAATCAATTTTATCTTGTGCCATACTAACTTCATCAGGAGTCCAGAACGCTTCTCTTTGTTCTTGGTACAGTTCATAATATGCTTGGTTATTAATGTCGTCCCAGAATAAAATACCACTAACTTCATCAAATAATCTTGGTGCTGTATTATTTAATTTTTCATCAAAAATACGTATTTGTTTTGTAATTTCCATGTTTCTTTCCTCCAATTTATTGTTAACAACAAAGAGAGGGGACGAACCCCTCGCTAGTTATACTTCTTATTATTATGAAGAACAAGCTAGACAAGAATCTTCTTGCTTAGAATTCCAACTTCTAGTGTAGTACGAAGTTTTTACTTCACGTTGCCAGTTTTCTAAGTGCATTCTCAATAAGTTAACAGCTCTAATTCCTTGAGGAATGTAGAAGTTATGAGAAATTGCTTGGTCAACGAATTTTTGTCGAACTTCGTTGTGACGTATTGCCCACATATGAGCTAGCTGTTTTTCTCCATCGTATTTCATCTTCATTGTTGGTTTATAGTAATACCAAGTTTCTAACCCTAACTTAGGAACAACAATCGGTAGCTGGAAATCTTTCTTTCTTTCGAAGTAGATAACATCGAAGATTGGATCAATACCAGGCGTAGAACCAGCAATGACTGATGTTCCACCAGTTGGAGCAATAGCTCTTAAATAACCATTTCTCATGTACTTGGAAGCTAATTCTTTAACTTCTAACCATTCAGGAGAGTTTAATTCTCGTTTTTCGAACCATTCTCCAGTTTGCCATTGAGAACCTTCAAAGATTTCATAAGAACCTTTCTCTTTACCAAGTTCTGCTGAAGCTTTAATAGTGTGCATCATGATTTCTTCTTCAAGTTTAGCGATATAATCTACAGCTTGTTCGCTATCCCATAGAATATTTTCGTCTGCTAATAAAGCCGCAATACCTTGTTCTCCAGCACCAATAGCTCTGATTTTCATATTTGTATATTGAGCTTGAGGAACTGGAACTCGTAAAAGATCGATTACGTTATCAAGAGCTCGTGTTTGAATGTTTATTACTCGTTGAAGTACTCCGTCGGCAACAACTCTGTTGATAACAAGAGAGCTCAAGTTACAAGTAACTAAATCTCCAATGTGCTTCGTAATAATTACTTTACCGTTTTCCCAATCGATTTCTTCTTTCTCAACAAGAGATGAAGACATGTTTTGAGCGATCTCTGAACATAAGTTAGAAGAATAAATCATACCTTCATGAGAGTTTGGATTCTCTCGGTTTACTGTGTCTCGGTAAAACATATACGGAATACCAGTTTCTAATTGAGCTTTCATAATTCGTTTCATAAGATTGATTGCTGGAATTCGTTCAGATGAAAGTTCATCATTATCTACACATTTGTAGTAGTGATAAGTCCATGCATGATCGATCTTGTTAGGAGTTTCTTTGTTTCCTAGTTTTTTCTTATCGAAGAAGTCTTCTAAGTTGAATCCCATCACTTCTCGTACTTCGTGAGGATCGAATAAATGGAAGTCTCCACGTTTTTCAACTTGTCGAAGGAACTCATCAGGTAAACAAACACCAGTGAAAATGTTGTAAGCTCGTAAATTTTTATCTCCTGTATTTAATCGTAGGTCTAGGAAGTTTTCAATATCTTTATGCCAGATATCAAGGTACGCTGCAACTGCACCAGGTCGTTGTCCTAATTGGTCAACACTTACAGCAGTGTTATCTAATTGCTTCAACCAACCAATAATTCCATTTGAAACGTTTTTGAACCCTCGGATTGAAGAACCTTTAGAACGAACTTTACCCATGTAAATTCCAATTCCAGCACCGAACTTAGAGAAAGTAGCAACGTCTGTGTTATCGTCGTAGATCCCTCGAAGTGAGTCATCAGTCGTTAAGACGAAACAACTTGATAGTCCACCACTTGCTCGTCCAGCATTTGACAATGTTGGTGTTGCAACAGTTAAATATAAATTAGATAACGCCCAATATAATTCGATTACTTTTTCGATTCGATTTTCTTTCTCTTTAATCATTAAGTGTAAAGCAATAATCATGAAACGTTCTTGAGGTAATTCGAATACTGAGCCGTCATAATCTCGAACTGAATATCGATCTGATAATGATTTTAGTCCAGCGAAATCAAACTTTTCGTCTCTTTCTGGAACAATTGCTTCCCCAGCTTTAAGAATTTCTTCTCGAGAATACTCAGCTAATAAGTCTTCAGTGTATAATCCTTTTTCAGTCAATGTAACAATCAATCCAAGGAAATCACCGTAGACCATTTTCTTAGAATCATAAGATCGGTTCTTTGAAGCTCTCTTATAAAGCTCTTTCTGTAAACAATAACGAGCAAAATAATTCCATTCAATGTTCTTGATGTGAGTAGGGGATATGAATCCATCTTCGTTCTTGATATCGTTTGTGAGAACTAACGAGCTCTGAATTAAAATTTTAGTAATTTCTTTTGCTTCGATCTCGTCTCGTGATTTAACCATTCGAATAACTTTATTAATGAAGTTTTCTTTTGTGTCAGGATGAACATCTCGTCCTTCTAAACCTTCTTCAATAAAACTCTTTAAGCGATTCTCATCAAATTCTAGACGGCGCTCTCTTTTATTTTTGTCTTTAATAATGATAGTCATGTTCAATTAGTTCCTTTCAAAAAATAGTAAAGGGGAGAGAGGCGAACAATTAAGTTCTTACCTCTCGTTTATTTTAGGGGATGAAGGCTTCCATCTTTTCAATCAGCTCTTCATTGTCTTTGATTTTACTTTTCTTTTCTTCTCTTTCTCTGTGGAGAACCATCATCTTTTCTTCAGCTTCTGAAATAATTTCATGTTGACGAGATAGGTCCTTGTTATCCAATTCGATACCTTTTTCTAAAACTACGTTTGCTTTTTTGATTTCATTAATAGCTTCAGAAAACAGGTGAGTGGCTTTATCAACAATCTTTACTGACTTATTAAATGACTTACTCATCCGCAAGATCTTCTTTCATACGTTCAATAGCAACGAATAATGGCTGAACTTGATTTTTTGTAGCCTCAGTTAACTTTCGACCAGGTCCGAATACTTCTTCAACAATTCGTTCTAAATCTTTCATACGTCCAGCTTGGTGATATTTAACTCCAAGACCTTTAGCTTCGGCCATTAAAGAATCAAAATCTAATTCTTTTGGTGAGCTGATTTCTTCTCGTTCAGCTTTCGTTTGAGATGGATCAAGTTTATTGATT
>Ga0079226_10002412_pt1 | contig 14414 bp, 10 predicted proteins | sample Poulit2014_FD_76345 | JGI IMG/M metagenome (GOLD analysis project Ga0079226, IMG submission 76345) | Agricultural soil microbial communities from Georgia to study Nitrogen management - Poultry litter 2014 | ecosystem: Environmental > Terrestrial > Soil > Agricultural land | place: USA: Georgia... | reverse complement strand
GGCGCTTCAGGTGCTTCAACATCATCAGACTCGGGTGGCTCTTCGACTTCTTCGACCGTCAGCGTCGCCGGCGGGGACATCCAGTTCAGGGGTTTATATGACCCGCCATCTGAGTGAACTAGAACGCTTCCGTCAGCCTTCAGCATTAAAACGCGCTTGGCTTTCGCCAGGTGAGAAGTCAGACGGCCGGCATAGTCAACGGAGCAGGTAGCAACAACGAGACGCACAGTTCCTAAGGTTAACCTGTTTAAGTTTCCGCCCCTGCCTGGGTGAGCACAATGAGCTGCAGGCATGATGGGCACTGTGGGTAAACGTCCTCGCTCTCGTCGTCGTGGCCCGGGAATGACCGGGCGAGGTCCGCGTGCACGGGATGCCGATTACCGTCCCTTAGATCTGGACAGGATTCGTGGGGGAGTGCCGCGCAGAGAATCAGGGGCGGGAGGTGACTGGTTCTCTCGTCGAGTGACCAATAGCGAGAAAAGTTACATGTGTCCGGGGTGCCGCCAAACTATTCCTCCCGGCGTGAGCCACATTGTTGCGTGGCAAGCGGACTATGTTGCCGGTGATGTCGCCGCATTAGATGGCCGTAGACACTGGCATTCAGGTTGCTGGGCGGCGCGCGACCGTCGACACTGAAAACACCTATTGACGACCAGTGGCAGGAGGACCGGTGAGCGATCGCGCAACTACGGTTTCACAAAGCAACGGTTCCTTTGAAATACATGTTGATTCACGAGCGGCATTAACCGATCCCTCCCGTACGCCGCTGGTGCTTCTGCATGCCTTTCCCGTCGGGCCGACCATGTGGAACTCGTTGGTGGAGTCCTTGGCTGGCCCGGCGATGATTGTTCACCTACCCGGATTTGGGGAATCGGCCGTCCCGCCTGGCGAGGCCTCGCTAGAAGATGCCGCTGACGCCATCGCGCGGTACCTAAGCCAAAACGGCGTGGAAAAGATCGTTGTGGCAGGTGTGTCCATGGGCGGGTATGTCGCGCTGGCATTGGCTGAGCAACATCCAGAGTTAGTTGCCGGTATTGGTCTGCTCGATACCCGACTTGAAGCGGATACTGAGCAGGCTCGCCAGGGCCGTTATTCGACCATTGACCAGGTAAAAGAGTCCGGCGTGACTGCGCTAACGGTGTCCGGTCTGGTCGGTCGCACAACGGCTGAATATCGCCCTGATGTGCTTTCTAAAGTAGAAGAATTAGCTCGAGACGCAAACCCGCACGGCGTGATGTGGGCCTTGGAAGCCATGGCTCGGCGTCCAGACCGAACACACGTCATGCTTGAAAGCTCGTATCCGGCGCTGCTGTTGGCCGGCGATGAAGACTCCATGAGCCCACTGGAGGTCCTCACAGCGCCTCTGGCTCATCGCAGCAACGTCGAGGCCGTGCAGGTTCCCGGTGCCGGGCACCTCAGCGCCATGGAAGAGCCCAAAGTGGTCGCTGAGGCGCTCGAAACACTGGTTAATCGTTCTGAAGCTTAGTATCTTCTGCCTCTTCGTCGACGCCGGCGGGTTCTTCAGAATCGCCTTCTGAATCCTCTGTGTCGTCCCCGTTTTCCTCGTCGGTCGACTCGCGTTCGTCAGGTGCCTCGGCGTCGTCTTCATCACTCGCGTCCGTTTCAGCAGCGGGTGTTTCCTCCTCATCTGGCTCGTCCTGGCCGTTCGATGATTCGACAAGGGCCCCAGATTCTTGCTGTTCTTCAACGGCGGCGATCTCTTCGTCGACTTCGGCCGCCGCAGCCTGGAACTGTTCTTCCACTTCGGCAACGCGAGCCAGGGTCTGCTCGTTCGGCGCGGGATCTTGCCCCAGCAGAGAACGCAGATCGTCTAAGTAGCCGGTAATGGCTTCACGTTGACGGTTTAGATCATCAACCTGACGCTGCGCCGTGGTGCGTTCACGTTCGGCTTCGCTCATGGCATCCGAGAGGGTGTCATCGGCATGTTCGCGCGCCTCGGAGACGATGCGATCAGCATTTTCTCGCGCGTTGGACAAGATGTTGGCAGCTTGCTTATCAGCTTCGCGCTGCACATTTTCAGCCTTCTCAATTGCGCGAGCCACTCGCTCTTCGGCTTCTGCAGCGTGTGCTTCGGCATCGGCGACCATGCGTTCGGTTTCCGCCCGAGCTGAATCATGGCGCTGAGAGTCGGAGCGCTCGGACTCTTCCCGCATGGCGGCGAGTTTCAGTTCCGTGTCGGCCGTAGCGTTCTTGGCCTCTTCACGTAACTGTTCGGCTTCCGCATTAGCCTCTTTCAGCACTGTGGCAACTTCTCGCTGCGCCGAAGTGCGCAATTCTTCGGCTTCAATTTTTGCATTGGCGAGCAGTTCAGCGGCTTCTCGTTCAGTTCTTTCGCGCAGTTCGGTCGTTTCGTGCTCGGTCGTGACGCGAAGTTGACTGGTGTCTCGTTCGGTGACTTCGGTCAGGTGTGCGGTATCTCGGTCCACTTTCTCACGCAGTTCGGTGGTTTCGCGTTCAGCGGTCGCGCGAACTTCTGAGGCATAAGCGTCAGCGTCGGCGCGTGTTTGTGAGGCATAGGAGTCAGCGTCGGAGCGAAGTTGTGCAACTTCTTCTTTAGCTTCTGCGCGCTCTTCAGCTGTTTCTCTCTCCGCAGTGCTGCGTACGTACTCGGCGTACTTATCGGCCTCCGTGCGCAACGCGTGTGCTTCATTTTCGGCAGCGGTTCGCAACTCGGCCGCTTCTTTTTCGGCTGCTACCCGCTGGGCATCCACTTCCGCCTGGGTTTTAGCCCGCAACTCTGCGAGTTCTTCATCGGTTGTGCGACGCAGTTCGGAAGTTTCTCGTTCTGCCGTGGTGCGCAGGGTGGAGGCGTAAGTTTCGGCGCTGGAGCGCTGTTCCGACGTTTCTTTTTCTGTAGTAGAACGCAACTCGTTCGTTTCGCGTTCGACTCGTGTGCGCAAGTCATGAGCGTATGTTTCGGCTTCTTCGCGTTGCGCCGTAGTTTCGTTCTCTGTACGCGTGCGCAACTCGGTGGCTTCGCGTTCGGTTGTGACTCGAAGTTCGGTGGTCTCGCGCTCAACTGTGGCGCGTAGTGATGCCACTTCACGCTCGGCACTGGCACGCTTCTCGCTCGCCTCAGTCGTAGCCGTTGACTGGAGCCGGTCAGCTTCACGCTCCGCAGAGGAGACTAGTTCTTCGGCGCGACGCTGCGCGGTGCTTAATGATGTTTCGGCTTCTGCCTGTGCGGTCGATCGGATTTCTTCCGCTTCGCGTTTCGCGTTTGCCAGCATTTCTGCGACTTCATTTTCCGCTCTGGCACGCAATTGACCTGCGGCTAACCGGGCGCGCGCCAGTGAGTCAGCAGCGCGGGCATTGGCTTGAGCAACAACTTCACCTGATTGTTGTTCAGCTGAACGCATGAGTTGTTCGATGCGCGAGCCTAAACCTGAATAGGTTGGTCGCTCTGCTTCGCGAAGTTGGCGGTGCGCTTCTGCAAGCTCGGCGGAAAGCTGCATTGCTTTTCCGTCGACCTCTTCTAGTTGCTGGCGGGCTTGATGCAGCGAATTCTTTAGGGTCGATAGTTCACTATCAACAGCTGCTCGTTCATATCCGCGCATTGCGACCGGAAAGGTCGAACGCTCGTCTGACACAGGTCCTCCTGGTGCGCGATCTTAAGTGGTGAGTGGTATTGAGGGTAGTTTGCAGGGCCTGTCCTAGAGTATCCCGATTTCTATTGGGGCGCGTCGCGCGGGATCTGATCAGACCTGGCACGATAGGAGAATGCTTGTAGCCTTCTCTGTCGCGCCCTCATCAGTGGGGGATTCGGTTGCTGAGCCGGTCGCGGACGCGGTCGCCGTCGTCCGTGATTCTGGACTGCCTTACCGCGTGGATGCAATGTTTACCACGATAGAAGGAGAGTGGGATGAAGTCTTCAATGTCATCAAGCAGGCGACGGACGCTGTGGCGCAATATGGCTCGCGTGTGTCGCTGGTGGTGAAGGCTGATATTCGCCCCGGACGCAGCGGAGAGTTGGACGCCAAGGTGGACCGGTTGCAAAACGCCTTGGAAGATCGTGGGGGAGTAGCTAATACCTCGACTTCTACCAATCGTAGGTGAACTTTATGGGTGGTCTTTTTCGACTCAAGCGCCGACACTTGCCTTGGATCGCGATCGCTATCGGGCTCATTCTTGCCCTGATTGGCGTGTTGTTGCGTACCGCGTGGGCTCCCGAACCATTGCGGACGGCGAGTGTGGAGCCGAGCGAGGACGTGCGCTTGGCAGTTTCTGATCCAGGTGTTCTTGACCTGCTATCAGATGACGTCACCGTCACCGTCGATGTTGTTGATGCCGAAAATTTGGCGGAAGATAACGAAGATGGCGAAGGCGAGGGTGGTGACGGCGATGAAGACGCCGAATCTGATGATGGCGATGAGGACGAAGATAAGACCATTCCAGAAGACGAAGACGTTGGCGTCGTGCTCGCCATCGCTCGCGATATAGATGCTGATGGTTGGATCGGTGAGAGTTCGGCTTTAAGAATCACCGGACTGTCTACTGAAGACGTTTTGAACACCACTGTTACTGATGGCGAACTGGAATCAGTTGCCGCAATCGGTTCAGACCTATGGCGGGTGGAGTCGTTTGATGCTCAGCGGGCCGAATTGGAGTGGAGTCAAACCAAGGGGCGATGGTCTTTAGTTGCCGCCAGCGCTCCCGACAAGAAAATCTCGAAGATAACTTTTGCCTGGCCGCAAGATACGACCGCGCCGGCAGCGATTCCGCTCATAATTGTAGGTGCGATTCTGCTCTTCATTGGGGCGGCTGTGCTTCTTTTGCCACGTTCGAAGCGGGATGAAAACACCGCCGACTTCGATGGCGCAGATGATGAGACTGACGCAGATGAAACTGGCGAACCACGCGATGAAGAAGAAAATAGCGCCGCTCCGAGGCACCCATCGCGGCCAGGGCCAAGCGAGCCCAGTTTGCCGGATGAAGAACCGGAGTTTGCACCCCGAGCCATGACGCGCCGTCAGATTCGAGAGTTAGAGAAAACGCGCGGCCGCTCCAGCCGACGGACTCGATATCAGGCGCCACCGCCTCCAGAGCCCGACTCTGATCCACAACAATCGGACCCGCAAGAACATGTCTCACGAGGTTGGCATCAGGCTCCACAGCAGCCGCTCCAGCAACCTAATCAGCAGCCGCGACAACAACAGCGACCGCAAAGGCCACTCCCGCCTGCCCCGGGTGCCTGGCCCGGGCCGACGTCACATGAATCCGGCGGAACGAGCCACCGAGCTGACCACTGGCGCCGTGTTTGGGGAGTGAACCCCGGGGCCGGATCATCACCGGGAGGTGGCGTGAGTTCCTGGCTACCTGACGCTGCAGATGAGGAGGATCCTGATGCGAAATAGGCACCGTTCTTCTCGCGTGCGCTCGAGCGTTATCACTGTAGCGCTGGTGACTGGACTAGCGGCTTGCGGCAGTTCGCTGCCTGAGCCCGAACCTGATCGTGCTCCAGCCTCTCCTGACCCGGTCATCTCGGAAGAGCGGTTATCGAATCTTTTAGATGAGATCGAACTCACGCTGGATGGCGCAGATGAAGAATTAAACGCAGAGGCCCTAGAATCACGCTTTTCAGGTTCGGCTTTGCGGGCGCGGAAAGCAGAATATAAGAGTGAAGCCGCTGACCCTACGCAGGAAATCAGTGAGATTCCGCGCGATGTGTCGATGTCGGTCATTCCCGCTACGGAGGAGTGGCCACGCAGCATCATGGTGGTTACTGAGCCACCCACCGACAGTCAAATTCCGCGGATCCTGGTTCTGACACAGGAAACTCCCCGCGATAACTACTCCTTATCGGTGCGCTCGCAGTTACTGCCGGGCGTATCGATGCCGGCTATGCCCCTCCCCACTGAGGGCGCACGTCCCGTACCCGTCGATGCAGAAGATTACGTCTTGGCGCCGGCCGACGTAGGTGAAGGCTTCGTCGACGTTCTGAAGGGAAAAAAGAAGGACGACGACGACAGCCAGTCGGGTAAGTTCGGGGAGGACCAATTATCTGAGAGGATTCGCGAAGAATACTCCGCACTTAAAGACGGTGTTTCCGAAGTCGGGAGCGTTAAAAAGACGTTCAAGACGCCGGAAGAGCCCATCGCAACATTTGAAGCAATACAGGGTGGCGCCATCGTTGTTACCACGGTGACGGAGACGACGTCCTTTATTGTGGATAGTGGGTCTTTAAACGTCTCATCAGAGACGTCCCACCTGTTGGGTAAAGACTCTGTGAGTTCTGAATTGAAAACTACGCACACACTTTCGCTGGTGTTTTATGTGCCTGAAAACGGTTCTGACGACGAAATTCAGGTGCTGGGCGAAACACGCGACTTTGTGAGTGCGAAAGGGAAATAGCTGCAAGGAGCAGGTACATCATGAGTGAACCGAGTATCAACCCCTATGGAGCGGTGGACCTTTCCGCACTGGCCAATAAGGCTCAGCAGCCACCTGCTAATTCCCAGGCGCGAGCCTCCGGCGTCGTGGTTGATGTGACCGAAGAGAAGTTCGGTGAACTGGTCGAACTGTCCAATACGGTGCCGGTCCTAGTGGACTTGTGGTCGGCTCGGACGGAGCAATCGACGCAGTTATCAGCACTGCTAGAAAAAACGGCTGTTGAATATGCTGGCAAGTTCTTACACGCCAAGGTTGACGTTGATGCCAGCCCGCAAATCGCGCAGGCTTTCCAAGTGCAAGCCATTCCCACTGTGATTGCTTTACTGCAAGGAAAGCCTGTCCCGCTGTTCCAAGGCTTAGTGAGCGAAGAACAGTTGCAGCAAGTTTTGGGTGAATTGTTCAAAATCGCGCAAGAGGCTGGCGTCAATGGAACTGTTCCGGGCGCTGATGGCCATGAGGCGGAAGAAGAGGAAGAGGAACCCCTTCCGCCGCTGCATCAAGAAGCCTTCGATGCCATTGAGCGTGATGACCTTCCTACGGCGGCTAGCGCCTATGAGAAAGCCATTACGGAAAATCCTCGTGATGACCAGGCGCGTGCGGGGTTAGCGCAGGTTCGTTTATTGCAACGCACGCGCGACGTGGATCTCGCTCAAGCCCGTCAGGCCGCGGCGGATGATCCTAGCGATATCGATGCGCAACTATTGGCAGCTGATTTGGATGTCTTAGGGGGCGCTGTTGAAGACGCTTTCTTAAGACTCCTTGAAACCATTCGTGCGACGACGGGTGAGGAGCGCAACCGCGTGCGTGAACACATGATTGCTCTCTTTGAAGTGGTGGGCAAAAATGATGCGCGAGTGGTGAAGGCCCGCCGTGATTTAACCAACGCGCTCTACTAGAATTCTCGTTCTTACCGGTCCGCGTCATCGCTGGTGTGGGCCGGTTTTTATCCGCAAGTTTTACTCAGTTTGCGGAGCGAGCCAGAGTGCGCCCAACGGCGGTACTTGGAGGCGCGCTGAGCGGTCGTATCCGTGCCACGACACTTCTTCAGTTACGACCTGTCCCAAGTTTCCTACCCCTGAGCCGCCATAAATCTCAGCGTCGGTGTTGAGCAGTTCCCTCCAGTAGCCTTCCTGGGGAAGACCAATTCGGTAGTCGTGGTGGGGTATGGGCGAGAAATTAACGACGACGACAACTGGCTGCCCGTCGAGTGAGCGTCGGGCGAATGCGACAACATTGTTTTCTGCGTCGTCCCCGGCAATCCACACAAAACCTTCCGGAATGTGATCGGCCTGCCATAACGCCGGATATTTACGTAACGTGGTGTTTAGGTCAGTGATGAGTCGTTGCATTCCCGCGTGCGCGGGTTGGTCTAGTAACCACCAGTCTAGAGAGCGTGCTTCGGACCATTCTGCTTCTTGGGCGAATTCGGAGCCCATAAACAGGAGTTTCTTTCCCGGATGAGACCACTGGTAGGCCAATAACGCCCGCACGTTGGCCATTTGTTGCCAACGATCACCAGGCATTTTCCGCAATAGCGAGCCTTTACCATGCACCACTTCATCGTGGCTGAGTGGAAGAACAAAATTCTCTGAGAACGCGTAAACGATGGAGAACGTGATGTCGCTGTGGTGATACTGACGATGGACGGGATCGTTAGCTAGATACCTCAGGGTGTCGTTCATCCACCCCATGTTCCACTTGAGTCCGAAACCCAGCCCGCCATCTTCAGTGGGCGTAGTAACTCCCGGCCAGGCGGTAGATTCTTCGGCGATCGTGACGGCCCCGGGAGCTCTTCGATACACGGTGGCGTTCATTTCTTTCATGAAGGTCAAAGCTTCCAGGTTTTCGCGTCCGCCGTGAACGTTGGTGGACCATTCTCCGTCTTCGCGGGAATAGTCGAGGTAGAGCATGGAAGCTACGGCATCGACACGCAAGCCGTCGATGTGAAACTCTTCAAGCCAGTACAGGGCGTTGGCAACGAGGAAGTTACGAACTTCATTGCGGCCAAAATCAAAAATCAGCGTTCCCCAATCGGGGTGTTCGCCTCGCTGCGGATTGGGGTGTTCGTATGTCGGAGTGCCGTCAAACTGTGCCAGAGCCCAGCTGTCTTTAGGAAAGTGAGCGGGTACCCAGTCCAGCAGCACGCCAATTCCTCTCTGGTGTAAGTAGTCGACGAAGTATCGGAAATCGTCCGGGCTACCAAACCGGGAGGTGGGCGCGTAATAGGAGGTGACTTGGTATCCCCATGAGGGGCCGTAAGGGTGTTCTGCCACGGGCATGAGTTCAACGTGGGTAAAGCCCAGTTCTTCCACGTAGTTAGCTAGTTCGTGAGCAAATTCTCGATAGTTGAGGTTGCTGCGCCAAGACCCGGCGTGCACCTCATAAACGGTCATGGCTTGCGTGTGTGGGTCGAGTTGTGCGCGTCGTGTCATCCACTGACTGTCTTCCCACGTGTGTATCGAGTCGGTGATGATCGATGCGGTGGCCGGGGGAACTTCGGTGGCTTGCGCCATCGGGTCCGCTTTGTCTCGCCAGGCACCGTCTGGGCCGTGAATCTTAAACTTATATCGAGTCCCAACTTCAACGTCGGGAATGAAAAGTTCCCAAATACCAGAGGATCCCAGTGACCGCATGGAGTGTGCCACGCCAGTCCAGTGGTTGAAATCCCCTATCACTTGGACGGCTTGGGCGTTGGGGGCCCAGACGGTGAAGGCAACGCCGTGGACTTCTCCCAGTTCAGAGGGATACGTGCGGGTGTGGGCTCCTAGGACTTGCCACAGTTGTTCGTGGCGTCCCTCGCCAATGAGATGTAGGTCTAGTTCGCCAATGCTGGGTAGAAAACGGTAGGGGTCATCGGTTCGATCGACGGTGCTGCTCCCGGAGTCGTCGTCATAGGTCGCTTCGATGCGGTAATCGGGGATGTTTTCGCCGGGGATCGTGACCGCCCAGATTCCGTTATGTTCATGACGCGCCGAGTAGCGCTGGGTGGCGGTGACGATGTCGACGCGGTCTGCCAGCGGGCGCAAAACACGAATAGTGATCCCATGGGCGGATGGGTGTGCGCCCAGCACTGTGTGGGGGTTATGGTGAGCGCCGGCGGCGATCGCGTCCAGAGCTTCGAGGGGGAGAGCATCAGATGTGGGCTGGGGCATAATGCAACTTTGCCATGGGAAGATTATTTGCGCAGCAAATTCGCCACTTTTGCTAACTTTCGGGACTAGATTTGGTGTTATTGGGGCAGATAATGGCAATGTGGTGTCACAATAATTCTTTTTTGGAGGAACTGTGGCTCGCACCGTTACTGCCCTGAATTCTGTTTCACCTTCTCCGTCTGACGGAGGTTTGACGGCGTGGACGGTTCGTGCCGTGGCGGGCCCCGTTCCTGACCGTATTGAGGGGCAGGAAATTCCAGCCACTGTTCCTGGAACTATTCACACGGACTTATGGGCTGCTGGATTAATACCCGATCCGTTTTTGGACGATCACGAACGCTTGGTCGCGTGGGTGGGAAGATGCGATTGGGAGTACCGAACAACGTTTGAGTTCGACCCGGATCAAATCGATGCTGCCGCCTGTACTGATTTAGTCTTTGACGGTTTAGACACGGTAGCCACCGTTTTTGTGAACGGGCATGAAGCGGGGCGGTCGTTTAACATGCACCGCTCGTACCGATTTGGTGTCTCTGATTTCTTAGTCGCGGGGCGTAACGAAGTGGTTGTGCGTTTTGCCTCGCCGGTGAAATTTGCGACGGAACAAAGTCAGATCATTGGGTATCGACCTAAAACCAATCCGCCTCCCTATAACGCTATGCGAAAAATGGCCTGCAGTTTCGGCTGGGATTGGGGTCCGGAGATCCCGACGGTGGGTATTTGGCGGGAGGTGCGTTTAGAAACCTGGTCTGCTGTCCGACTAGATTCCGTGCGGGTGGAACCGATTGTGGACGCCGATGACGTCGGTCGGGTAGACATCGTTGCCGAATTGGAGTGGCTGGGTCGGCCTACGGATGATCTCACACTTCACGCTCGCGTCGCCGGTGAGGCAAAGAGCGTCGGATTGAGTGCCGATCGCCCTTCCAGCGTGGTGTTTAGCATGGATGTTGGGCAGGTGCAGCGATGGTGGCCGCGGGGGCGAGGGCAGCAGCACCTATATGACTTAGAAGTCGATGTCGTTGCTGGGGATAGTGTCCATGATCAATGGCAAAAGCGCATTGGTTTCCGCACCGTGGCCTGGCGGCAGGAAGACGATGAGTATGGGCGCAGTTTCGAACTTTTTGTTAACGATGAACCCGTGCGGGTTCGCGGAATGAACTGGATTCCCGATGACGCGTTCCCGCATCGTATTTCGCGTGAGCAGTACACACGCCGGATCAAGCAGGCCCAAGCCGCGCACGTGAATTTATTGCGCGTGTGGGGTGGAGGCATCTACGAAGCCGATGTTTTCTACGAAATCTGTGATGAACTGGGCATGCTCACCTGGCAAGACTTTGCTCTGGCGTGTGCGGCATATGCCGAAGAAGAACCGCTGCGCAGTGAAATCGCTGCCGAAGCTCGCGAGAATATTATTCGTCTTTCTCCCCACGCCTCGCTGGTTTTATGGTGCGGAAATAATGAAAACTATTTAGGCTACGACAACTGGAACTGGCAGTTGGAATTAGAAGGCAAAACGTGGGGCGCTTGGTATTACGAGGAACTGTTCCCGGCACTGGTCGCCGATTTAAACCCCACCCGTGACTATATTCCTGGCAGTCCGTTTTCTTCGCTTCCCGATACCAATTCTAATGATCCCTCCTCGGGGACTATGCACATTTGGGATGTCTGGAATCAGTTGGGATACCAGCACTACCGTGACCACATTCCGCGTTTTGCCGCTGAACTCGGGTGGCAGGCGCCTCCCAACTGGGCGACGCTCAAGCGTTCGATTTCCGATGACCCTCTCACCCCGGAATCACCGGGCATGCTGGTGCATCAAAAAGCTCAGGACGGCAACACCAAACTGCTGTGGGGGCTGCTTCCGCATTTTAAACGTCCCGACGATATGGCGACGTGGAACTGGGCAATGCAACTGAATCAGGCCCGAGCATTCACCACCGCCGTGGAACACTTTCGCTCATACTCTCCGCGGTGTTCCGGGGTTGTGCTGTGGCAATTGAACGACTGCTGGCCCGTGACCTCCTGGGCGGTCATCGACGGAGATGGGCGAGAGAAAATGTCGTATTTTGCAGTGAAGCAAGCCTATGAAGATCGTATCGTGAGCATTCAACCGCGCACCGGTACGGCTGGTGGACTGTCAATAGTGCTGGTAAACGATGACATTAGTGCCGGCAGAGAACGGCCGTGGAATGGTGAACTGCTTATTCGCCGCCTGGATTTTTCCGGCAAAGAAATAGTGCGCCACACCGAGCGAGTAGAAGTGGCGGCGCACCACGCGCTCGCGGTGGAAATCCCGGCATCGGTGGCGTTAGCCGACGTGGAGGAAAATGAGTTTCTCGTCGCTTCACTGGGACACGTGCGAGGCACGTGGTTTTATGCAGCTCCTCGCGACTCCCACTTGCAGGTGGCTGATTTAGATGTGCAGTTGGAATCCATTGCCAATGCTGAAGGAACACATAAAGTGACGATCACAGCCGAAAATTTGGTTCGTGACGTCGCGATTTTGGCTGACTGCGTGCATCCGGACGCCACGGTCGATCAGAATTTAATGACCCTCTTACCGGGGGAATCCACAGTTTTCACTCTCACCTTACCGTCCGGGGTCGACCTCCAGGAGGTGTTAGAGCCGGGCGTGATTCGCAGTGCTAACGATCTGGTGTGAGCACGTGATTGAGGTGCGAGGTTAAGCGCTGGATTGCCCCGAGTGGGACCTGAAGCCAGTCGGGGCGAGAGCGCGATTCATACACCGCCTCGTACAGGGCTTTTAATAGTTCATGCACGCTGAGGCTCAGATCAAAACTGTCGCGATCAGTGTCTGGACTCTCACTTAAGTACCCAAATAAAAACTGCTGCCTAGCCTGGTCACGCCACCACGACGGAGCTTGCCCAATCGCGGCGGCGTAGTCCAAAGATCGTAGCATTCCCGCCACGTCGCGCAGCGGATCGTCGGTTTGGTTTCGCTGCATTAAAGACCGCAGCGGTTCACCTTCAAAGTCCAGCACCACCCAGCGGTCACCCGCACGCAACACTTGCCCCAAGTGGTAATCACCGTGCACTTTTTGGTATTCGGAGGTGAGGCTTAGGTCAAGTTCGGGAAGCCCTTGAAGGGCTTCTCCGAGGGTCACAATGTCGTCTCGAACGTCCGTGAGAGACGGCACTTCACGGCTGGCCCATCGAATCTGATCTATTAACGTGCATCCCAGTGATGAATCTTGCGCCTCAGTCCCTTCTTCTTTTGGGAAAACATCGCGCAGCATGTGATGCATTTGCGCGCTGCGCAGGCCCAAATCCCACGCCAGGTTTGAAAAATCTTCCCCCTGCTGTGCCATGCGCAGCGACAATTCAAAGCCATCATGAGATTCAGGTAGAAACCTCGTCAAGACTGCAACGTCAGCTAGTTCGTCTCGATGACCGTCATCGATGGGCCACCGGAGCATAACGTGTGCGAAAACATCCGGAACGCCGTCCCAGCCCCGTTTCGAAAGCGCCACCGGGATCGCCACATCCGGGTTACTTCCTGGAGAGAGTATTCGAAAGAGTTTGACCATGCCCCAATTGCTGAGAACGGCTGAAGAGTTGGATTGTTCAGTCGTAATCACGCGGGGGTTTTCAACCGCCAATTCGCGCAAAATCTCGGGCTCGGAGGTTAAAATCTCTCCCCAGAGCCCTCCCTGTTCGGGGTAATGAAGCGCGCCCACCGGCGAATCGCCCAAGAGGGCGGATACCCACGCGCGTGTGAAAGCCGAATCAAAAACACCATCTCTTACGGTGACACCTTGCCATGGCGGGGGAGAGCCGGCGTCCTTAAGGAGGACACCGGCTTTTTCAGGTCCGCGGAACGGCTCATCAGGTGGGATTGAATGCTGCGGGACACCACACGACGCCAGCAATTCACCCGCTTGGCTAAGAGTCAGGGAACCAACAACAGAAACGTTCGAAGGCGGTGCGGGAACCTTGCCTGCTTCACCTGGCCCGCCTCGTGGAGCGCGTGGATCCCACCACCGGTAGGTGAGCGGAACGCTGAGCAACACTGGGCCCGAGTCCACATGGGCTCGTACCAGGTGAAAAATCACCACGGCATCATGACCCGGATCAAACAGTGGAGTAGAAGAAACCAGGTCCACGGCTACGGCGTGACCACCCGAAGGACACCATCGTTTCGTGGCTAACCACGTTGACAGTAGATCCTCAAGGGGAGTCACAAACTTATGCTCCTTCTTCCACGCTCAACCAGTAGAAGCCGCGACCACCCAGAGTGATGGCCACCTGCCCATCATCGGCGATTTTTGGGAACTTTGCCCCTCCAACCACATCATGCAGTTCAAAACCAGCGAGATTTTCCATCGTTAAATGGGCGGCACGGGGAGAGGGAGAGAAGTTATTGACGCACAGGATCGCTTCCTCATCGCTCACTCGCAAATAGGCCAGCACCGCTTCATCATCACTTTCCACTGGCAGGTAGTCCCCGACACCAAACGCCGGGTGTTGACGACGCACATGCAACATGCCCCGCATCCAGTGCAGTAACGACGTAGGTTGCTCTAGGTGCGCTTCGACGTTCACAGTGGTGTAGTTGAAAGTCAACGACTGCACAACGGGCAGGTACAGGCGGCCCGGATCACTGGCCGTCGAAAAGCCGGCGTTTCGGTCGGGTGTCCACTGCATTGGCGTTCGTGAAGAATCGCGGTCTTCAAGCCAAATGTTATCGCCCATCCCAATCTCATCCCCGTAATACAAACACGGGCTGCCGGGCAGTGAGAGCAGCAGAGCATTAGCCAACTCAATTTCGGCTCGCGAATTATTTAACAGCGGCGCTAAGCGGCGGCGAATCCCCACATTGGCGCGCATACGCGG
>Ga0079226_10002411_pt1 | contig 14416 bp, 12 predicted proteins | sample Poulit2014_FD_76345 | JGI IMG/M metagenome (GOLD analysis project Ga0079226, IMG submission 76345) | Agricultural soil microbial communities from Georgia to study Nitrogen management - Poultry litter 2014 | ecosystem: Environmental > Terrestrial > Soil > Agricultural land | place: USA: Georgia... | reverse complement strand
TACAGTTTAAAGATGTATCCTTTAAATATCCAAATTCAAATAATTATGCATTATCAAATATTAATTTCACAATAGAAAAAGGGCAAACTTTAGCTATACTAGGCCGGACCGGAAGTGGTAAATCTACTATTGCTGATTTACTCTTAAGATTATATGATATCCAAGAAGGTTCTATATTAATAGATAATCTGGAAATTAAAGATTTAGAATTCAAAACCTTGAGAGAAAATATTGGGTATGTACCTCAAGATAACTTCCTTTTTTCTGAAACAATTAAAGATAATATAGCTTTTGCCTTTGATAATAATATTCAAGAAGAACAAGTTTTCCAAGCTGCAAAAATGGCTGAAGTTTATGATAATATTGTAGAATTCCCTAAGTCTTTTAATACAATATTAGGTGAACGAGGGGTCACACTTTCTGGTGGTCAAAGACAAAGAAGTTCTATTGCTAGAGCTTTAATAAAAGAACCTCCTATACTAATATTAGATGATAGTTTATCTGCTGTAGATACTGAAACTGAAGAAAGTATTCTAAATAATTTAGATTCCTTTATTTCTAATACTACTACAATTATAATAAGCCATAGAGTCTCTACTATCCAAAATGCTGATGAAATTATATTTTTAGATAATGGTTCAATTGTAGAAAGAGGAACACATGATGAACTTTTAAATTTAAATGGTTTTTATAAAGATCTATACGAAAAACAATTACTAGAAGAAAAAATACAAGGATAGGAGGTAATATAATGGATAATAAAGACACAATAGGTAAAGCTTATGACTCTAAATTAATGAAAAGATTATTAGGATATGCAAGGCCTTATTGGAAATTATTTCTACTATCCTTTGTACTCTTAATAATTATTACAGGATTAGAACTATTAAATCCTTATTTATTAAAAGTAGCAATCGATGATTATATTAACGGTAATCAAAAACCTAGATATGAAGTAGACATAGATTCTCCCGTCGAAGGAATAGAGTTCAATAATCATAAATATGTTCGAGAAGCTGATTTAGAAAAGAATCAACTAGAAATAATAGAGGACAAACCTATTAAACGGATTATACAAAGTGATAATAATTACTATTTAGTAAATTATGACGACCAAGATGCTACTGATGGTGTTTTAATAGATGAAGCTAGTTATTCTAAATTTAGAGATTATGATTTACTTGGCGTAAATAGAGTCTCTATGTCCTTTTTTATAGTTATATTGTTTATATTTTTATTTAATTATGCTCAAGTTTATCTATTAAATTATACTGGTCAACGAATTATATTTAATATTCGTGAAGAAATATTCAATCATATACAGAATTTATCTATTGGATTCTTTGATAAAAATCCTATAGGAAAATTAGTTACTAGAGTTACTAATGATACTGAAACCTTAAATGAAATGTATACATCTGTTTTAGTTAATTTATTTAAAGATATACTTATGCTCCTAGGCATTATGATTATAATGGTAAAAATGAATTATAAATTGGCACTTTTATCATTCGCTTTATTACCATTTATACTAGTAGTTTCTATTATCTTTAGAAATAATATTAGAGTAGTTTATAGACTAGCAAGATTACAATTATCTAAAATTAATTCTAGTTTAAATGAATATCTTTCAGGTGTGCTTACTATTCAAATATTTAATAAAGAAAACAAAATATCTAAAAAGTTTGATGATTTAAATACTAAATATTTAGATACAGCTAAGAGGGAAGTCAAAATATACGCTATGCTTAGGCCATCTATTGAGATAATTCGTTCTTTAGGTATAGCTACTCTTATATATTTTGGAGGTGGCGAGGTAATATCTGGTGCAGTAGAATTTGGTAAATTATATATATTTATAGACTATCTTCAAAAGTTTTTTGGTCCTATAATGGAGTTAACTGAAAAATATAATATTTTACAATCCTCTATGGCATCTAGCGAAAGAATATTTGATATTCTAGACACCGAAACCTTTATCAATAATTCTAGAAATCCAGTATCAATAAAAGATATCGAGGGTAAAATTGAATTCCAAAATGTCTGGTTTGCCTATGAAGACGAAGATTGGGTTTTAAAAGATATTAGTTTTACAATTAATCCAGGTGAGACTATAGCTTTAGTTGGGGCTACTGGTGCTGGAAAATCATCAATAATAAACTTAATTACTAGATTTTATGATATTCAATACGGCAAAATCTTATTAGATGATATTGATATTACAGATATAGATAAATATAAACTTAGACAATATATAGGTGTAGTCCTACAAGATGTATTCCTGTTTTCTGGTACTATAGAAGATAATATTAAACTAAATAATGATAATATCAGTAGAGAAGATATACAGGAAGTAGCAGAATTCGTAAATGCTGATAAATTTATCAATCAATTACCTAAAAAATATGATGAACCTGTTATGGAACGAGGCTCTACCCTTTCTTCTGGAGAGAGACAATTATTATCTTTTGCTCGTACCCTAGCATATAACCCTCAAATACTTATATTAGATGAGGCAACATCTAATATAGATACAGAGACTGAATTGTTGATTCAAGATGCTTTAGGCAAATTAGTTAAAGATAGAACTTCTATTGCTATAGCACATAGACTATCAACTATACAATACGCAGATAATATTATAGTCCTAAGTAAAGGTGAAATAAAAGAAATGGGTAATCATCAAGAACTTCTTGAATTAGAAGGTATGTATTATGATTTATATAGATTACAATATGCTGAATCAATAGATTAAATAAAATAGGTCTTAAGGCTTATTAATAAGCCTTAAGACCTATTTTATTTATTATTAATCTTTTCATATAATCCTTTGTTTAATTTGTATCACCTCTTATTGTACATGCATAGGATATATTGAACCAAATAAATAAAGTAATGAAAGGACATGATAAAATGTATAAAGATAAAAAGCCAATTAATGGTGATAAAAAGGACAAACAATTAAAAAAATACCGTCATAAAAACACAGGTCCCAACAAAAAAATGACTAGTGATTCTGGTTTTAAAGTTTCTAATGATCGCTGGAGTTTAAGAGCTGGAAAACGTGGGCCTACTTTACTTCAAGATATTCATTTTTACAGAAAACAATCACGCTTTAATCGTGAAAGAATCCCTGAAAAAGTAGTCCATGCTAGAGGATTTGGACTATACGGTGATTTTGAATGTACTAAATCTATGAAGAAATATACTACAGCACATTTTTTACAAAAAACCTGGTACCACAACCCCTGTATTTACTAGATTTTCTAATTTTATTGGAAATAAAGGTTCAAAAGATACAGCAGTAGATATACGAGGTTTTGCAGTAAAGTTTTATACTCAAGAAGGAAATTATGATATGTTATCTCTTCAATTTCCTATATTTATATTAGCAGATGCTATGAAATTCATGGATGTTACTCATGCGGCAAAACAAAGTCCAGTTACTGACGTACCTCAAGCTACTGTTGCCCATGATAGGTTTTGGGATTATGTGGTAAGTAATCAGGAATCCGCTCATATGGTTATGTGGCTTATGTCTCTTAGAGGACGTCCCAGAAGTTGGAGGATGATGGAGGGATGGCCTATAAATACCTTTAGATTTATCAATGAATTTGGTAAGTCTACCTTTGTTAGATTTGTATGGAAACCTAAATTAGGAGTTCATTCATTATTATTAGATGAGGCAAATGTTATAGGTGGGGTTGACCCAGATTTTCATCATCGTGATATTATAGAGACAGTACAAAAAGGAATATATCCTGAATATGAATTAGGGGTACAACTAATACCAGAAGAAGATGAATTTAAATACAACTTTGATGTTTTAGATGCTACAAAGCTATGGCCTGAAGAAATAGTTCCTGTTGAAATTATAGGTGAACTTACTCTAAATCGATTAGTTGATGATTTCTTTTCAGAGGAAGAACAATCCTCTTTTGATCCAGCAACTCTTGTCCCAGGTATTGATGTATCTAATGATCCAGTCCTACAGGGAAGGCTCTTCGCTTATCGTGATACAGATTATCATAGACTTGGTACAGGAAATATTAACGAAATCCCAGTTAATAAACCTATATCTGAAGTAAACACCAATTTCCAAGATAGTTATTCTAAGTATCAAATTGATGAAGATAATGTAAGATACCATAAAAATCATTTAGCTCATAACACTCCAGCAGAAACTCCTACAAAAAAAGGTGGATACAAAACTTATCCAGAAGAAGTGGAGGGGTATAAAACTAGAGAACGTCCAAGTAAATCTTTCTACGATTATTTCTCTCAAGCAAGAATATTTTGGAATAGTTTAGCACCATTTGAGAAGAAGGATCTTATTAGCACTTTTTCTTATCATCTTCAATATGTAAAAAATAAATCTATCAGACAAAAAAATGTTGAAATGTGGGCAAATGTAGATAGAGAAATGGCATGTATAATAGCAGATAATATTGGAGTTAATCCTCCAAGAAATTCTAATGTTTCGGTCGAGAAAAGTTTCCCATCACTTAGTATGTCTAACACACCACATTATCCTTATACTCAAAAAGTCGGAGTATTAATTGGGAATGGATTTAATGGTGAAGAAATAAGACAAGTTCTAAATATGTTCAAAGATTATCAGATATTTGTAGACATTATTAGTGAAAAATTAGGAACTATTATAGGGGATGATGGTACTAAGTTAGAAGTAGATGAAACCTTCGAAACCAAGTATCCGGTCCTTTATGATTCAATTTATATCGTTGGAGGTAGTGTTGAAAATCAAAAACAATTCCATCAGAACATTGTTGAATTTTATTATGAACAATATAAACACTATAAGCCAATAGGCATATCTAGCTCTGCCCAAACTCATATAAAAATATCAAAGGATAGTAATCTAAAAGGAGTCATTTTTGCAAAAAATAATCCTAACTTCTTAAAACAGTTTGTATCTGCAATCTCAAAACAACGTTTTTGGGATAGAAAGTAATATAGAATAACAAAATCCCTCTAGCTAGCTAGAGGGATTTTGTTACTTCCACAATGCCGTATATCCTCATTTAATTCACGCCCTTTTGTATAAAGGTGGGTATCCTGTTAATATCATCTAATGTCCACTTTACAGAGGCATATTATCCGATATTAAACTTAGATTCCCATATTGAATGTGTCGGTTGAATTATTTGAGTTCACGTACATCGCAGAAACTTTCATCTTGTAAATTTATTATATAATATATAACAATAGTTTTCAAGAAGATATTAATTTTGTAATTTTAAATTTTTATTCTATTAAATGAGTTTCAAGTATCTGTTCTTTTCTAAATCCTTCAAGCCCTAAATAATGATCCACATTATTTAATAAATAGTCTAATTTTACCGGTCCAACAAGTTCAGATCCTGTAACAGCAACACCGTATTTCTCTGCTTCTTGCTTTACTAATTCAAAGGTTCTATAAAGTGGTGTAGATGCACAATCAAACATATTCATAGAAACTACTACTCCTTCCCTTTCAGGAAATTTAATTCCTACTGCTCTCACTGTAGAAAATCCACCACTAGGGCCTCTTACTGCTTTTGCTATATTTTTTGCAATACTTACATCTTCCGTTGCTAAGAATACATTATATGCTGTCAATCCTTCCATATCTGCACTAACTATTGTTGCACCCGATTTATCACTTAATTGACCATCTTCAGATAGGTCAGGTTTCCTTGCATCATGATCTGGGTGATTGCTATCTTCTAGCAATTCTTTTAATCCCTCATATTGGCCTGTTCTTATAAAGGATATACTTTCTTTATCCTTAGTTTTAGCATTTTCTGCCGAGAAATATATTGGTACCTTATACCTTTCAAATAATTCATTCCCTATCTCCTCTGCTAATTTCGTACACTCTTCTAAATTAATATTACTTAATGGAAATAAAGGTATAGTATCTTGGGAACCTATTCTAGGATGAGTACCTTCTTGTTCCCTCATATCTATTAATTCATAAGATTTTCCTGCCATAGAAATTAAAGCTTCCTTCAATGGCTCTGGTTCTCCTATAATAGTTACTACAGTTCTATTAAAATCATGTTCTGGCTCATAGCTGACTAATTTTACACCTTTCCTATCTTTAACTTCTGACACTACAGCTTCGATCACTTCGCTTCTTCTTCCTTCACTAAAATTCGGAACTGCTAATATGTACTTTTTTTCAGTCATATAATATGCCTCCTTAGATAATAGTTCTATAATTTAATAAATATCAATAGATGTTTTCACATCTTCACCATAAATATGATACCATTTATTATTTGATTTTTCTTTGTAGTTTACTTACAATTTTTTACATATACTAGACATCTAAATCTCTATACTTATGTGTAATTCCTCTTTTATAAGTATTATATTAGTATATTTTAATTTCATTCATGATATTAGGACATATCTTTTATTAGTGTTTTATGGTATTTTCTAACAACTCATCTATTTCTCTTTCTGATAATTCATAGTGGTAAAATTTATTATAAAATTCTTCTACTACTTCTTCCATATTATAATCATAAATATCTGGATACAAAAGATTTCCTAGCCATTTCACTCCTAATATTCTATTTACAGAAGGTGGTCTATCAAACCAATTAAAAGGCTTATTAGGTATTTCATATACGTCTCCATTTTTTACTGCTTTTATATCACTCCAAGTAGGATCCTTAGATATTTCAGAATAATAACCTCCTCTCTCATCATCCCAGGATATAATTATATCTGGATTCCATTCTAATACTTGTTCTATCGAGACCTCAGATTTTCCCTTGCTTCCTTCCTCTTCTACTTCTGCTACATTTCTTCCATCTACCATGTCTATGACCTCACCATGCCAGGATCCAGCAGGTTCTGTTTCAAGTCCATTAGGTCCTTCTGCGTAATATATGTTTATTCTTTCATCTTCATTTATCTTCTTTTCTTTGACATCATCTAAAGTTTCTTTACAATATAAGGCTAACTCCTCTGACTTTTCTTCCTCATTTAAAGCTTTACCTAAGATTTTATAAACCTCATCTAATTTTTCTATATTATCATCTAAAATAATTATAGGTTTTCCAGTTTGCTCTTCCATATCTTCAACTTCCAATTCTAATGCATCATCGATTTTTCCCATAACTACTAATATATCTGGATCTACTTTTAAAATTTCTTCTATATTTATAGATTCCTTCCCTGCTCCACCTAGATTAGGTAAACTATGATACTTTTCCGGTATAAATCTCTTTTCTTCTTCTCTTAAATCATAATTCCATCCTACCATTTTATCTGGATTTAAAGAATATAATATAATCGTCCCAACAGGTTCTGTTGCAAATACCTTTTTTACATCTTTAGGTATAGTAACAGTTCTCCCAGCCATATCCACTAATTCGACGTCTTCTTGATTTATATCATCATCTACGTCATTATTTATCTCGGTATTTTCTGAACTACTACAACCTATTAATAAGGAAAACACTAAAACTAATACAATCAATAATGAAGTTCTTTTTTTCATCACTTAATCTCTCCTCTCAAATACAGGTAAACATATCTTGTTTTTCCCATTTTCAGAATCTACTTCTACTACTCTTAATTCCACATCATATAATCTTTCTAAATCTATTTCCTTTAAGTTTTTATTTGGATTATTCACCTCCATTACTTTTTCGTTTTTTACTAATAAAGCTTTACTACCATATAAAAATGCATGCTCTGGAAAATGAGTAGCCATTATAATAGTAATTCCTTTATCTGAATATTTTCTTAAATATTTTAACATAATCATCTGATTACCAAAATCTAAATTATTAGTAGGTTCATCCATTACTATTATTTTTGATTCTTGAGCCAAGGCTTGAGCAATTTTTACTAATTGTCTTTCACCACCACTAAGCTGAGAATAGATCTTGTCCCTTAAATGTTCAATTCTCAAAATTTCCATAGCCTTTTCTGCAACTTCTTCATCTTCTTTAGAAGGAAAAGACATAAAATTTAAATAAGAAGTCCTTCCCATCAAAACTATATCAATACATTTATATTGAAAGGTGGAACTAAATGACTGGGGTATATAACTTATTACTTTAGCTCTCTTTTTCCAGGACCAATTTTTAATAGAATGATTATCAATTAATATATCTCCTTTATAAGGTTCTAATAGACCTATTATAGTTTTTATTAAAGTAGACTTTCCAGATCCATTAGGCCCTAGAATACAAATTATATCTCCAGCATCAGCAGTAATATTTACATCTTTAAGTATTTTTTTGTCTTCATATCCACAATCTAAACTTCTAATCTCTAACATAAATTTAACCCCTCTCCCTATTTAATAATAAAAATATAAAAAAAGGTGCACCTATTAAAGAGGTTAATATACCTAGGGGTATTTCTACAGTAGTCAGCCCTCTAGCAATATTATCTATTAATAATAAATAAGAACCACCTAACAATATAGTCGTAGGTAATAAAATCCTATAATCTGGTCCTACTAACAATCTACCCAGATGAGGAATTACTAACCCTATCCATCCAATTACTCCACTAACAGATATTGCTGCTGCAGTCATTAGAGTAGAACATATTATTACTATAATTCTAATTCTTTCAGTATCTAACCCTAAAGTTTTAGCCTCATTTTCATTTAATGACAGTATATTTAGTTTCCATCTTAAGAAATACAGTGGTAGTATTCCTACTACTATTGGGACTAATATAGATTTTATATCTTTTAATTTTATACTAGATAAACTTCCCATAAGCCAAAATGTTATTGCAGGTAATCTATCTTCTGTATCAGCTAAATATTTTATTAAAGAAGTTAAAGAACTAAATATAGAACCTATTAATATACCTATAATTACTAAAGCAATCAAAGGATCTTCCTTAATCTTTGAACTAATTATATATACTAAGGCTACAGCTATTATTCCAAATATAAAGGCAAAAATTTGAATGCCAACATTATTAAAAGATAAGAATATAGCCAGAGCAGCCCCAAAACCAGCACCAGCTGATACCCCTAGTATGTCCGTTGATACTAATGGATTCTTAAACATCCCCTGATATACTGCTCCTGCAGCAGAAAGAGAAGCCCCAACTAGTATTGCACCCAATATCCTAGGAAGTCTAACTTGAAATACTACAGTCTCTATAGTATCATTCCATGTTTTATTTATTGGAAGAATCTTCGATAAAAAAACTTTAATTAAAGTTCTCCCATCTACAGAATATCTACCTATTCTAAAAGATATAAAAAATAGTGTAATAAGTAATATTGAAAACAAATATATATATTGGTGTGATTCTATCATTTTTTTATCTGTTATCTTCATCTTATATCTCCTTCTAGCGATATATTTCCATTAGTATATCGCTTTTAAAAAAATTAAACATTCATAAAATATTTTTCATAAATTTCTTCGATAGATTCTTCTGCTTCTCTGCTAAATTCCCTGTAAGTATCTAGTAGCTTTTTTCCTTCTACAGTTAGATTAGAACCTCCACCTCCTGGGCCCCCTACTTCGGATTCTAAAAGGTTATATCCTAACTTTTTTTCTGCTCTTTTGATAATAGACCACGCTTTACTATAAGCCATATTTAATTCTTTTGAAGCTCTACTTAAGCTACCAAATTTTTTTATTCCTTGTAGTAAGAGATAAGGACCTTCACCAAATACCTTTATTCCATCCTTTGTAATCCAAAATTTACTTTCGATATCCATATTAATCTCACTCCCAGAAATCTTTATATTTTAGTTAAATTTATTATCTATAGACTTTTCTTATTATGAGACGACTTACCATCATTTTTTACTATAAGTATTTCACTCATTATACCAAATGCTATTTCCTCAGGGCTTCCATCACAAATATCTAAACCTATAGGTGAATAAACTTTATTTATAACATCTTCTGATATATTTTTATCTCTTAAATTATCCATCATAATCTTTACTTTCCTTTTAGATCCCATTACCCCTATATATTTAGCATTACTATTAATTACCTTTTCTAAAATTTTTTCATCATACTCATGTCCTCTGGTAACGATTACTATATAAGTATTATCATCTATAGGATAATCTCCTAATTTTTCATCTATCTCCCCTAATACTAATTCACTAGCCTTAGGAAATCTTTCTCTAGTCAGGAAGTTATCCCTATCTTCAAAAACTATGATATCAAAATCTAATAATGATGCGGTTTTATATAAGGCTAATCCCATATGTCCACCACCAGCAATTAATAATTTTGGCTTATTTTTATATACATTTATAAAAACTTCTACTTGTCCTCCGCAGATCATATCTACTCCCTCTTTATTTAAAGGAAGATCTACAATACCATTTTTGTTTTTTTCTATATATTCTATACATAAATCTATGATGTACTTTTCTAAACTACCTCCACCAATAGTACCATATATAGTACCATCACTTAAAACTGCCATACTAGTACCTACATCTCTAGGAGCAGATCCTTTGACACTGGTTATTGTTACCATTGCCACTTCTTTCCCATTCTTTATACTTTCTAATATCTTCTCCATAATATACACATGGCTCATATTAATTCTCCATCTCCCTTGTTAAATATAGTATTCCTTCTAAAACTCCTCCCCCTACGGCTAAAGCTTTATCAGAAATTGTATAGATATGATCTTTTACACCTCTAGGATCTATATCTCCTATTTTTAAACCTTTCTTTGCAATAAAACCTTCTTTAATCATTCCTCTAAGAATTCCACTAATCTGTGCTGTGACTCTACTCTCTCCTATTTGACAGACTGTATCTCCTTTTTCTATTCTATCTCCGATTTTATATAAGGGTTTCACAATACCATCAGCATTTGACCTTATTACTCTTTCTTCAACATATCCTAAAACCTCTCCTGGCTTTCCTGTATTTTTAGCAACTTGTCCACTATATATGACTTTGCCTAAATAATGTCCTCTTTTACTTTCTATTACTAAATCCACATCTTTTCCTGCCTCAAATCCTGGTCCAACTCCTATAGTAATCGGTGCCATATTCTTATTAGTTCCTAAGTTTTTCTTTGCCAAAATAGCATCTACTATTGCAATTTGTTTTAATTCCTTAATTATAGAACCATTTGGATCAACATATATAGGTATATTTCCATCTTCTAATATTTTATAAATATCTTCTATATCATTTGCAAGTACTCCTTTTATTCCCTCTATCTCCGTAGTTCCGCTATAAACCACTTCCCCAAAGGAAACAGTCCTTCTAATAGTTGAAGGGTATTCTGTTTCTAAAACTACTATTTTATACCCTGACATGAATAATCTATAAATTATGCCAGATGCAATATCCCCTCCACCTCTTATAATCACTAAACTCATGCTCATCATCCTCCATACAAGTTTTGTTTTCAGTTATCATTCTCCTAGGATCTTTTCTTAAAATTTATTAGTAAAACACCTTATTCTTTATATCGGTAATTAACATCTTAATTCCAAAACCTAGTTCCGATAAAATCTCTTTTATTTCTAATCCTTTTAATATCATCTTTTTAGTATTTGCTTTATTTAATAAAAGAATCCTTTCACCACAAGCTCCTTTAAACAATCCTTTATCATTTAATATATATTTAATAACAGTGTTAATATTTATTGTCTCTAGATAATTTGTTTTCGTAAGCTGGATAAATATTTCTGGTCTATGAACTATTGATTCAACTCTTTGTCCCAAGCAATCTAGGCCAACTATTCCTATAGTTTTAGTAGTAGATTTAGGTATAACTGGTTCATAATCTGCAGCAGCTTTAATCGGCTTTCCCTTAGCTCCATCTGCCTCAATTATTATATAATCAAATAAATCCCTTTGAATCACCTCTTCTATTTTTTCTAATGAAGGTCCTATTAATTTTTTACCTTCTACCTTTTCTCCAAATATTGTAATACTTCCTAGTTTAGGATTAAAATCATCTATCTCATTTAAAAAATAATAATCATATTTTTTCTCAGGATTGTAAATAGCTGTAGTAGTAGTCAAAAGTATCTTCTTCTTTGCTTTCTTTAATTCTTCACCTAGCAGAAAAATAGTAGTTGTTTTTCCTCCTCCACCTACTACAGATAACACTTCTTTTTTATCCATATTTAATCCTAATTCTTCATATATATTGATAAAATCACCATAATCCTTATATTAAGATTGTAAATCTATAAATTTAAATTCTTCTACATTAAATAATCCTAAATCTGTTATTTTTAAATCTGGTATAACAGGTAATGCTATAAATGATAATGTCATAAAGGGTTCTATATCTTTATTTACATTTAATTTCTCATAAGCTATTTCCAACATTTTATTTAATTGTTCATCAACTATTTCTAAAGATTCTTCTGACATAAGACCACCGATAGATAATCTTAATGTTTCTAATACCCTACCATCAGATACTAAGGTTATTCCTCCACCTACCCTTTCTAATTCATCTACTGCAGTCAGCATATCCTCATCATTATCTCCAATCACTATTATATTGTGTGAATCATGTGCAACAGTTGAAGCTATAGCTCCATTTTTTAGTCCGAATTTTTCTACTAAAGCTAAACCTATATTACCTGTTTTATTATGCCTTTCAATTACTGCAACTTTTAATATATCATCGCCTCGTTTAAATTTTCCATCTTCGATTATAATATCTTCCCCTACTATTTTTTCAGCCTTTTTAGTGATTAAACTATGTGGCATTAGTTCTATTACATTTACCTTTCCATCTTTAAGAGATATATTTAAATCCTTTTTCTCTACATTTTGAATATTTACTGTGTTCTTCATGTTCTTATCATCTGATTTTGTAACATCAAATAATGCTTCATAATCCTTAGCTACCAATTTTCCATCTTTGAATACTTGTAGTATATTAAAGTCTTGTAAATTATCTATCACCAATAAGTCAGCTCTATAATTTGGAGCTATTGCTCCTTTATCTTTTAAACCATAAATCTCTGCTGGATTTAATGAAGCCATTTTAATAGCATCAATCGGATCTAAACCTTCCTTTATAGCTAATTTTATATTATGATTTATACTTCCATCTTTTAATAAATCACTTGGATCTTTATCATCAGTACAGAACATACATCTTCTTAAATTATCTTTATCCACCACTTTAATTAATTCATTTAAATTCTTTGCTGCTGATCCTTCTCTTATATGAATATACATTCCTAATCTAAGTCTTTCTTTCATCTCATCTATAGTCGAGCATTCATGTTCTGTTTGAACCCCAGCTGCTATATATGTATTTAAATCGTTTTCACTAATAACAGGTCCATGCCCATCTATCATCTTCTCTCTAGCCAGGCTTAGCTTGTTTAAAACTTTCTCATCACCATTTATAACTCCAGGGTAATTCATCATTTCCCCTAGTCCTAATACTCTATCCCTATCTATAAGCTCACTTAATTCTTCAGCTTCTAATACTGCCCCTGCATTTTCAAAAGGAGTAGATGGTATACAGCTAGGTAACATTAGATAAACGTCTAATTTTAAATCCTGGCTTTCATCTAATATATATTTAATTCCATTTATTCCTTTAACATTAGCTATTTCATGAGGGTCTGCTATTATAGAAGTAGTTCCTCTAGGTATAATCGCTCTTGCAAATTCACTTGGTGTTACCATAGATGATTCAATATGAACATGAGAATCTATAAATCCTGGTGCTAAATATTTCCCTTTCAGGTCTATTTCTTCTACACCATTATATTCTCCAACACCTATTATCCTCCCATCTTCTATTGCAACATCTCCTTTTATTATTTCATTAGTAAATACATTTATTATATTAGCATTTTTAAAAACTAAGTTTGCCTTTCTCTCTCCTTGTGCTATTTGAATAATTTTTCTCATTATATCCCTCCTGATTTTTATTCTTCTTATCATCTTTTAAAGCTCTTATTAATCTTTCTGGTGTTACAGGTAATTCTGTAATCCTTGTTCCTGTTGCATCATATATAGCATTTAATATAGCTGGACCTATAGGTATCATCACTGGTTCACCGATGCCTTTTGCTCCATATGGAGCTGTAGATTCTGGATCTTCAATTATAATATTTTCTACATCTACCATATCCATGGATGTTGGTATTAGGTATTTTGATAACTTATCATGCTTTATCTTTCCCTGCTCTACATTTAAGTCTTCAAATAATGTATATCCTAATGCCATAGCAAATCCTCCATCCATCTGTCCTTCTACTAAACTAGGATTTATAGATTTTCCCACATCTTGTGCAAATCTAGCATCTAATATTTCTACTAGTCCAGTTACTGTATCTACTTCTATTTCTATGCCACAAGCATTAAAAGTATAAGGCCAATATGGCACTCCCTGCCCAGTTTCTGGATCCATTTCTGTAGTTTGGGCTATAAATTCAGCTTCT
>Ga0079226_10002410_pt1 | contig 14420 bp, 18 predicted proteins | sample Poulit2014_FD_76345 | JGI IMG/M metagenome (GOLD analysis project Ga0079226, IMG submission 76345) | Agricultural soil microbial communities from Georgia to study Nitrogen management - Poultry litter 2014 | ecosystem: Environmental > Terrestrial > Soil > Agricultural land | place: USA: Georgia... | reverse complement strand
TTTTTTCTATTATCCTAAACTTTTAAATAAATTTCAATATTTTTATTATTTATCATATTAAAAGAAGGAAAACAGTAAAAATTGCTCCAACTACGACTAAAATAACATTCAAACCGAGAGCTGAGAGAACAATGGCCACCACTCCCCCAATAATTCCTATATGTGGCTCATCTGGTTTAACTGACATAATTCATGGAAAAATTAGCGCACCTAAAGCTGAATAAGGGATTGCATTCAGCCATCTATTGATCCAACTTTTAAATTCAAGTTTTCCAATTAGAAAAGCAGGGAGCAAGCGTGGAATCATTGTTACAAGAGACATGCCTACAATAATAAATAAAATAGTCATTGCTCTTCTCCTTTCAATAAAAACACACCAGAAAAACCACCGATAATCGTTCCAAACACAATGGACCATCCTGAACTTAAATGAAGTACATAACTACATAGAACATGAATGAGCATGGCAATAATAGCAACAAGACCAACCTTTAGCTCTTTTTTAACGGATGGAATAAGCAATCCGATAAACATCGCATATAAAGCAATTCCCATACTTTGACTTAATTTTTCAGGTATAATTTCTCCTAAAACCCCACCTAAAAAAGAGCCGGCTATCCATGATACATAAGCAGTTAAAAATAATGTTACATAGAAAAGGGCACCCTTGTCCTCTTTCGCTTCTTTTGTATGTAAGGAAGACACGGCAAAAGTTTCATCGGTAAGGCCCAATGATAATGGTGCTCGAAAGCGTAATCCAATATTTCTTAATCGGTTCATAAAAGAGAGACTCATTACAAAATGTCGAAAATTAAGGACAAATGTAGCGATAATTATTTCTACTGCACCAGCCCCAACCGCTATCATATTCGCCCCCATAAACTGACTCGCACCAGCAAAGACGAAAACACTCATCAATGTTAATTCTAGCAATGACATTCCTGATTGTTTAGCCAAAACTCCATATGTAATGGCAATCGGTATATAGCCCAACATAATTGGAAAACCAACAACAAACCCTTTTTTAATCATTTCAATCGATTGGTTCGTATTTTGCGTAGTGGCTTGTGATTGTCCTATCAAAGCACTTCCTCCTTTTTATGTTGAAAAATTTAAACTATTATATCATATTACAAAGTTGAATAATAGACGGAAGATAAGTGTGGATACTTCTCTGTTGTTAAGATAAGGAAATTAGTCATTCACCTATTGACATGTGTTTAAAAACAGGTTATATTCATTGTTATTAAAAACTTTAAATTTAACAAGTCTGAGAAATGCAAAGTACATATTTCCAAGCAGCAACTAGAGACAAAGCAGGTGGTGAAAGCTTTGGCAGGGAATGTGGAAATTACACATTTCGTCTTTAAGGACTTATTTTTATAAGTGGATGACTGTATTTTAGGTCATCAACTAGGGTGGTAACGCGGAGATAAGCTTCGTCCCTTTTATGAGGGATGAAGCTTTTTTATTTAAAAAAATAATTATTTTTAAGATGAAAGGAGGAAAGGTAATGTTTCCAATTCAACCAAAGCATCATCCATCTTTAGTTGGATCCATTCTTATTTTTCTGTTTATTGTGGGCTTGATCAGTTATTTTATTATTGGTTTAGAAACGGTTCCACATATTCCAATCTTAATCGGTATATTTTTTCTTATCGCCTATGGTCTAATGAACAAAATATCATTTACTGATTTACAAACAGGGATGATTGAAGGTGCCAAAACTGGAATGGGTGCTGTTTTTCTATTCTTTCTTATCGGAATTTTAATTAGCAGTTGGATGATAAGTGGAACGATTCCAACGTTAATCTACACGGGCTTTACTTTTATCGGAGGGACATGGTTTTATGCGATTGTTTTTGCTGTAACAGCAATCATTGGTGTATCCATGGGAAGTTCATTAACAACAACAGCAACAATTGGTGTAGCGTTTATTGGAATGGCAGATGCAATGGATGTTTCTTTAGCTATTACTGCTGGTGCCATTGTTTCAGGGGCTTTTTTTGGTGATAAAATGTCTCCATTATCAGATACAACCAATCTTGCCTCAACAGTTGTTGACGTTGATTTATTCGACCATATAAAACATATTAGCCTAACGACAATTCCTGCTTTTATTATATCGTTTATTCTATTTGTCTTTTTATCACCTGATCAAACAACGTCAATTCAAGAAACCAAAATATACCAACAAACTTTAACTGAAACTGGATTAATGCACTGGACCTCCTGGATTCCTTTAATCATTTTAATATTATGTACGGCATTTAGGATTCCTGCTTTTATTTCCATAGGAATTAGTGGACTTACAGCAACAGGGATTGCTCTTTTTACAAGTGGGCTTGGCTTAAGTGAAATTTGGAATATTTGGTTTGAAGGTTATACAGCGACAACTGATTTCGAACCAATCAACGAACTACTGACAAGAGGCGGCGTAGAAAGTATGTTATTCACTATTTCACTCGTTATGTTGGCGCTTGGATTTGGTGGTTTACTCTTTGTCACAGGGGTTATTCCTTCGATTTTAAATCAAATTCAGGCAAAATTAAAAAGGGTTCGTTCGATAATAGTATCAACAGCTGCAACAGCCGTTGGAATTAATTTATTCATTGGAGAACAGTACTTATCCATTATGTTAACAGGGGAAACGTTTAAACCAATCTACAAAAAGGCAAGAATTGCGAATAAAGCTTTATCAAGAACCTTGGAAGATGCGGGAACTGTAATTAATCCCCTCGTTCCCTGGAGTGTGTGTGGTGTTTTTATCGCCGACGTATTAAACGTTCCTGTGCTCACCTATTTACCATTTGCATTTTTCTGCCTATTAAGTCCAATCATAACGATTATTTTTAGCGGAAGAACGATGGTGCGAAAATAAGAAAAGATTGAAACATAAGCGTTAAATACAAAGTAAAATCCGAACAGTGATTTAAGTTGTTAAATCACTGTTCGGATTATTTTTTCAATATACTTTACCATTAACTAGCCTTTTCCGTAGCGATATGGATTAACATTTTTTGTCTTTTTTATTTGACTAGGACTTAAAACTTTTACCGTTCTTCGCCCTGGTCTGTTAAAATAATTGGATCACCTTTTGTGATAATAAGGGTATGTTCATATTGAGCAGAACGCCCTTTATCCGTAGTTCTTGCAGTCCATCCATTATCATCCATTTGACTCTTCCAAGTTCCTTCGTTAATCATCGGCTCAATCGTAATTGCCATACCTTCTTTTAGACGCAAACCTTTATTCGGTGATCCAAAATGTGGTATATGTGGGGGCTCATGCATCGTTGGACCAATACCATGTCCTGTGAAATCTCTAACAACGGAAAAACCTTCACCCTCAGCATACATTTGAATCGCGTGTCCAATATCACCAATACGATTTCCTGCTCTTGCTTGTTCAATACCTTTATATAGTGATTTTTTAGTGACTTCCATCAGTTGCTTACCCTTTTCGTCAACGTTACCAACCGCGTAAGTCCATGCGGAGTCAGCTAATGCCCCTTTATGATTTACAACCATATCAATGGTTACGATATCTCCATCCTTTAGCTTTTCTTCACGGGGAAAACCATGACAAATTTCATCATTGATTGAAGCACAAGTTGCATATTCATATCCATTAAAGCCTATTTGCTCAGGAGTTGCATCATGTTTTCTTATAAATGATTCTGCAAATGTATCAATTTCCATCGTTGTAATCCCTGGCTTAATCATTTTTGCAATTACTTTATGGCAAGCAACTAAAATATCAGCTGCTTTTTGCATTTGTTCAACTTCACGCTTACTTTTTCGTGTAATCATACTTCATTCACTTCCAATCTACTTCTAATTATTAACGAAAACACCTTTTTCCCATTTAAAAGTTTACCACATCTATATACAAACTTCAGATTTAGTGTTTTTTAGTACATAATTATAAGTAATCACCTACATTATATATATGACCATTTATTAATTTCTCAGTCTTTGTTAAGATAGGAAAAATAACTTCAGCAACTTTCTCTGGACTTTTTAACATTTGGTTTGTTTTATATGCTTTAAATCGTTCAATATCGATAAATTCTTCATGTGAATGTTTTCGTATATCTGATTGCATATTTGTATCCATGATACCTGGATTAAATGCAATTATTTTATGGTTTGATGCTAGTTCTTCTTGTTCAAGTGCTACTGTTTTCGTATACATATTGAGAGCTGCTTTCGAGCTGCAGTAGGCACTCCAGCCATAGATTGGACTCTCAGCTGCTCCTGAAGTAATCATTAATCCTATAAATTCTGCCTCTAAGTCATTTGCACGTTCAAGTAGTGCATTTGTAACCATCATTGGTACCGTTAGGTTAAGCTGGATATGGTCATCCAGTTCCCTATTGCTAATCTGACTCGCTTGATGAACTGGATTCACCATTGCTGCATTGTTCACTAAATAAATTGTTGTTGGCTTTATTTCACCAAGTTTGGCTGATACTTTTTCAATGATTTTTTCCGCTTCTTGTAATTCTGTCAGGTTTCCCGTGTAATGTTCATATATAATATTATTTTCTTTGGCCAACTGACTTAGCCTTTTATTTTCAGAGCGGGAAATTCCGACTACGGAAATGTTCGACTGCAAAAATCGTTCTGCAACTGCTTCACCTAGTCCCCTCGAGACACCTGTAATAACTGCTATTTTCACTTAGCTCCCCCCTTGAAACTATAATCTTAAATATCTTCTTCTGCTACGGAATTCCAATAATATACTAATGTTTCCATACCTTTATCATAACTATCCAGTGGGAAACTTTCATTTGGTGAATGTAGCCGGTCCTCTGGTGTTCCAAAGCCTAACAGCACAATTGGGATATTATAAATTTCATCAATCCATTCCACAACTGGAATTGATCCACCCATACGAACATATACCGTTTCCTTTTCAAATGCTTTTGTATAACTATCTGCAGCTTTTTTAATTAATGGATGATTCGGTTCTACTTTATAAGCCTTAGATGAAAGTTTTTCTTTTTTTACTTCTACTGTAACGCCTTTTGGAGCGACCCTTTTAACATGATCCTCGAGTAACTGCTGTATTTTGTCCGGCTCTTGTCCTGGTACGAGGCGACAAGTAATTTTTGCCGTTGCGGAAGATGGGATAATCGTTTTTGTTCCCTCTCCTTGATAGCCTCCGTATATACCATTAATCTCAAATGTCGGACGTGCCATTGTATGCTCCTCTGGTGTATATCCTTTTTCTGAAGCAGTCGAAGGTGATCCTGTCGACTCTACAAAATCCTCACCAGGAGCCTGTTCAATTAATTTCCGCTCTTCATCAGAAAGAGGCTCAACACCATCATAAAACTGGTCGACAGTAATTACTTCATCCTCGTTTTTCATGGAAGCTAAAATATGTGATAAGGCCATAATCGGATTTCTTACTGCTCCACCATACATGCCAGAATGTAAATCATGATCTGGTCCTGTAACCGTAATTTCAATTCCAGTAAATCCCTTTAATCCATATAAAATCGTTGGCTGATTTTTAGCAACCATACCTGAGTCAGAAATGACAGCAAAATCCGCCTCAAATAAATCCTTTCTATCATGGAGAATGTCATATAAATTCTCACTGCCGATTTCCTCTTCTCCTTCAATACAAATCTTCACATTTAAAGGAAGTTCTCCATCGGTTTTCATCAATGCCTCAAAAACAGCCAAATTCATGAAAACTTGTCCCTTATCATCACTGGAACCCCTAGCATAAATTCGATCGTTTCGAATTTCAGGTTTAAAAGGATCACTTTCCCATTCATCAATCGGATCCACTGGTTGAACATCATAGTGACCATAGAAAAGCACCGTTGGCTTGTCTGCACCTGCTCCATTATACTCTGCATAAACTAATGGATGTCCGCCAGTATCCTTTTGCTCAATGTTTTCAAATCCAATTTCCTGTAAGTACGTTTCTAAAAAATCGGCCGCTTTTTTAATGTCGTTTTTGTAGTTTGAATCTGTACTTACACTTGGTATAGATAGGAACTCATCTAACTTTTTCAAAAGGCGTTCTCTATTTTCTGTTAAATATGTAATTGCTTGATCAGACATAATCATCCCTCCAGAAATATACGTATAATCAGTTTATCATATCGGTTATTAAATTCGTATGTAAAACATATTAGAGAATTTTTCTTCTGTTAAAATTTCTCATAAAAAGAGCGCCACATAGGCGCTCTTACTAGAAGTTACCGCTTATTTTGAGGGAAAAGTCGTTCAATCATGTTACCAAACTGATCGAAGAAACCTCTTACAGGTTTACCATTGTTCATATCATCTACATAATTGTTCGTTAAATCAAAGAAATCAGGGTTTGTTGAAACATATACATTATCGATATCATTATCAACAGATTTGACAATATCGGTAATTTGATTTTTTACGTCATCTGTTAACTGTTCACCAGTATCCCTGTTGTCATGGTCTCTAGTGCCATCTCGATCATTTCGTACATTGTTACGAGTATGGTCACGGGTGCCATCGCGATTATTGTTACGGTTATTACGATTGTTATCATTGTCGATCATCGCAGCGACATAAGCATTATTGTTTGTTGTTAGAACATAAGCGCGATCTATTCCAGCCACTTCATCAGTAATACGATCGGCAGCTTCTTCCGCTATGTCATAACGGTCATTATCTCTTGTGTTATCGCGGTCTTCCCGGTTCAGACCTCTCTTTTCACGACCCTCATTATCGCGGTCACGGTCCATGGTGTAGTTTCTCGTATTATTTCTTGTGTTGTCCCTGTCATCTGCATTATAACGTGTTGGCTCCACGTTATTCGTGTCATCAGCTTGCCTATCCCTATCTCCCTGATTGTCATTCATATTTCCGTTACATGCTACAAGAGCAAGCATGAGTACGGTTAATATACTTAAAAACCTTAACTTCATTTGTAAAAATTCCTCCTTTACGATTTTGATTTTAGTATGTAACAGAGGAACTAATTTATTCTGGTTTATCAGCAACCTTAAATTGGTATCACACCATTTAGCTTTTTGAAAATATATATATAATTAGCGGGAAAAGTAACAATATCCTTGTTTTTTAAGGAGGCAATGAAGGATGGATATGCCAGATTATGATAAAGCGTTGTATTATACGTTATGGGGGCAATGGGATGATTTGCTCGTACTAATGGTTCGAACAACGGATGATATACTCTCTAAAAAAATCCAGTTATTTCTAAATGATTATCACTATTCATTAGATGAAAAAAAGATTCTTGCATCTCACGATAATCTTCTTTACTACCTGGATCATGCGATGAGCTCTTCATCTATAGAATTTTTAGAAATATAATAAGTTCTGGAAAAGGCCTGACACGTGTATCTTTATGAACTCCACGAGTCAGGCCTCACTTTTAGCTCTTCTTTTGCTGACCAGAAGATTGGTATCCCTTATCTTGTTTTACTCTTATCTGCTTGTCCTGAGTTGTCTTATTCTGATCTTCTCTAAATTTATAATTTAAAAATAAATGTATGATTTCTCTTTCCTTTGGTTTCAGATTAAAAATTTGATCAGGATTTTTATTTACTCTTTCAAGCATGGCTTTATTCATTGATATATGTTTTTTTTCTGCAATTTCCCTTACTTCTTTAGGGATAATAAATGAAACAATACCCCATTCAGAACCCGGTAATTGTTTTAGCTTTTCGAAATTAATAAGGTTTCCTTTATTCTTTCCTAAATAATTAACACCAACTATCATGTTTTTTCCATTTTTAATTAAACCGACAGCTTCACTTTCTTCCATAATTTCTTCCAGAACTACTTCTATTTTTTTCCCTTTAGATCATCTAATTGTTCTATTAATACAGTTGCATCAGCATTGACAGGTTTAATGGATAACATTATCAAGCTCAATTTGAATGCTTGGATTGATATCAACATTAACATAAGCGTACGGACTCGAACTCCCTACAGTAAAATACATAGGAATAACAAGCAAAGCAACTAAAAAAACCAGTGTCATTACACCAGCTTCTACACTTATGTAGCGTCTGAAATTATCTAATAAAGAGGCTTTCACCTTCTTTTGATTAGGTAATGGTTGGTAATAAACCTCACTTCCAAGCTTTACATTTTTCATAGGAAGCGCCATTTGAAACAGCCCATCACGGCTCATTACAATCATGTAATCTTCATGTTGTTCCATCACAATACCTTTATACACTAATCCACCTCCTTTAAATAATCATTTAGATAGAGGTATTTCTCATTTAATACGATAAAAATCGCTAAAATATATTTTCGATTTCGTTCTAATGTTTTTTTGCTAACATCTACATTTTTAACTAGATCTTTAATGGGTAATCGTTTCTTTTTTTGGACGTATTGATTCATCATTTGATCATTGTAAAGGATTTTTGCCGTTCGAATAGCTGATTCACGAGCATCTTTATGCTTTGGTGCCACCTCCGTTAACTCGATTAATGACAATTTATACTCAGCTAGTTTTTGTTGGAAATCGATAATTTCCTGCCTGCGATGCCATGCATATTGTTCTTCTTCATATGCCGTTTTTACCGCCCTGATTTCACGTGGGTTTTCCATTTTTTCTGCATCGAACGTTTCATCAAGAGATACCGATTCTACATGTTTTTGTTTGGTTCGTATATAATCAATGACTCGTCGCGATATAACAAGATTCGCAAACGATAGGAATGAACTTCCACGCTTAGGGCAAAAGGATTTAATTGCATTATGAAATGCGGATAATCCTATGCTAAATTCATCGTCTTTTTCACGATTAATATATCGCTTACAAACATTTGATACACATTTAGCAATAAAAGGCTGATACTTCTCCAACAGATGGTTTAAAACCTCTTCATTTCCTTCTTGTGCTGAGGTGACCTTCTCTTCAAGGGTAAGATCTTCTAATGACTCTTCTGTCATCAAGCCGAAACACCCCCAGCTAGTATAGATTTCGTTTTTCTTTTTCTCTTTTTGAGCGTAACTATCGTAATAATATGGTCTTTAAAATCTTTTTGTAAAAAAAGATCTTCTTTTTCATACATTATATTCACCGTTTCATTATGTATATTTTAAGAAAACTCAACATTCACCAAGCATTAATGGAGAATGCCTTCGCTACACTTATGTAGTAGGAAAGTTTCCTATCTACAAAAAACATTTGACATAATCTATGTTAATTTAACCTTGCGATGATAGCTATCTCAATCCAATTACATTCTTATTAAATCTTAGTAACTAGACCACTCTTATAATAAAGCACTCTTATTATTTAACTTCATAATAATAATCAATTGGAACAAACAAGCCAACCTTTCCGAATTCCTCATCGTCGGTTGTCGCAAAAACAATGCCAATCACTTTTCCGTCCATATTAATAACAGGACTTCCACTGTTTCCTCGATATACAGGTGCCTCCATCATAATTACTTCCTTATCCCAGCTTTTCAGCCCGGTATATCCTATAATATTTCCTTCATTGGCGATCCGATTAAACTTTAAAGGATTTCCGATAAAATAGATTGCTTCATCTTCATTAAAATTCGTTACTTCAGCAAGCTCTAAATATGGTAGGGTTTCTGTTGTTTTTGCCTTTAAAATGGCCAAATCAATGTTAGGATATCTTTCCAATACATCAGCTTGAAACAAGCCTTCCTCTTCAAAAGCTACAATGACTTGCTCCTGTCCTTCTACTACATGGTGATTTGTCATGATTAAACCTTCTTCTGTGATTGAAAAACCAGTCCCACGACTATCATCTGTTTCAACAACGACTACTGATTGCTTATATTCGGCGATCTCTTCATTTGCCGACAGTTTAGTTGATGTGATTAAAAAATCAACAATCGGAACAGATATACTTTGTGGAAAAAGAGCAAACATATGAAACGCAAGCATCATAGCGATTAGCCAGAATACCCATTTAGGAAATGGACGTTTTGTTTGATTCTCCTGTTTTCTCGCTGCCGCTTTGTCTAACGCTTCTTTTCTTGCTTCCTCCACAAGTTCATATAATTCTTCTTCACTTAAATCTTCAAATAAGTCTTCATCAATAATATCGTGTTTTTCTTGATTATCGTTTGTCATACGCCACCCCATGAATAACTCTTTCTTTAATTTTATCATGTTCAGGTAAAAGATGTTATAGTTTATAAGTTCACATAAAAAAAGGAGAACTTCCATTGAAAGTTCTCCTTTTTTATTGTTAGCGGCTATGAGATTTCATTTTTTCCGTCTTACTTAAACCTAATTTGACTAATTGTTTAATTTTCTCCAGAGGGACATTTGATAGTCGCGAAACTTCTTCCATCGAAAGCTTCGGGTTCTTTTTAAAGATACCACGAACCGTATTACTTTCACTTAAGCATACAGGACACATCGTAAACGGACTGCTACCATTCATTGATTCACCACATAATTTGCAATTTCGAATAATGTTTCCCATTCCTATCACCCCTCTTGTATTCGTTGGTATAATTATACATAAAGAGAGAAAGACAGACAAGATACTTTTAAAATTTTACGAAAAATGGTCACTTTGTCATAGATCATGTAAAATACACTATTTATGTCGAATTAAATTTTATTCCAAAGGGTTTAAAATATTCATTTATCTCTGTACTTTTCATATTTAAAACTTTATAATTTTAAAGACATAATAATCAAAGGAGTGTTTCGATATGCATTTAGATGAAATGCTGGAATATAATAAACGCTTTGTTGAAAGTAAAGACTATGAACCATACAAGACAGACAGTATTCCGAATAAACGGATGGTCGTTTTTACATGTATGGAGTCCCGCTTAGTAGAACTGTTGCCAAAGGCGCTTAACATCCATAATGGGGACGTAAAGATGTTAAAAAACGCAGGCGCTATCATCCGAAAACCTTTTGATACGATTATGAAAAGTATTCTTGTTGCCATTTATGAACTTCAGGCGGAAGAAGTCACCGTGATTGGTCATCATGACTGTGGTATGTCCCATGTCAACACATCAGATCTTTGTCAAGCAATGATAGACAAAGGTATTGAAGAATCGACTTTAAAGACATTAACACATGCTGGTATTGACTTTCATGATGAGTTCCATGGATTTGATACAGTGGAAGAATCAGTAGAACAAAGTGTTTCGATAATTCGGGAACATCCCCTCCTACCAGCTCATGTTAAAGTTCATGGCCTCGTTATTGATCCAGGAACAGGAAAAGTCGATGTTGTGACAAGAGAAAATTAATTTTTATTAAAATATGAAATCATTATGGTTTCATATTTTTATTTGATAGCTTTTCTCCGTGCATATTTCTTTCTTTTTTCCACACACTAAGTTTTACAGTCTTTACTCGGAGGTACGCCAATGCGTAAAAGAAGGCAATGGAAGAAAAACCTTTTCCCTTTACAGATAGATGAACTAGAAAAAATTATAAAAGATAAATTTGATAGTAATAACGATTTATTGTTTTCTACCTTCAATATTCAAGGAAAAAATGTAGCTGTTTTTTACATTTCTTATATCGTAGAATCACAAAAATTAGAAAGTAACTTACTCGATCCATTACTGTCGTCAAAAGAACCGTGGACTACGGAAGATATTTTAAATGAAATTCCATTAGAAACAGGGGAAACTTATACATCATTAGAGGACATTCTAGAAAGAGTCATTCATGGAAGTGTTTTTGTTTACGTAGAAGGTGAAAAAGAAATTGTTTCCTATGTCCTGCTTAAGAAGGATAAACGCTCATTAGAAAAGGCTGAGACAGAATCCCTTGTTCTTGGGCCTAAAATTTCCTTTACAGAATCTATTATTACAAATTTAAATATCGTTAGGTGGCGTATACGCTCTACTGATTTAGTGATTGAAGAATTTAAAGTCGGCAAGGAAATTCCTAGAGATGTTCGTCTCGTTTATATGAAATCAGCTGCGAATGATGATGATGTGCAAACGATGAGGCAACGAATCAAAGAGTTAGATGTCGATGAAATAGAAGATAGCGTGGTCCTGAAACAGTATTTAGAAGATGACCAAGTGAACCTTTTTCCACAATTTGAATCAACAGAATTACCCGATAAATTTACATATGCTGTAACGAAAGGAAGACTAGGTGTTCTCGTTGAAAATAGTCCGACTGGAATTATTGCTCCAGCCAACTTATTTACCTTTTTAGAGTCGACAGAAGATTTGTATATGCGTTGGCATGCGGGAAGTTTCTTAAGGTTAATACGTATGTTTGCTATGTTTTTATCCGTAGTGATTACCCCGCTTTACGTAGCGGTTATTAGTTTTCAATATGATATTATCCCAACGAAACTATTGATAACGATTGGACAATCAAGGGCAAGAGTTCCTTTCTCCCCCATACTTGAAGCACTGTTACTTGAATTTTTGATTGAACTTCTTCGTGAAGCCGGAGCAAGACTGCCAACCAAAGTTGGACAAACGATGGGAATTGTTGGTGGTATTGTTATTGGACAAGCAGCTGTTGAGGCAGGCATAACAAGCAATATCCTGTTAATTGTCGTGGCGATGAGTGCATTAGCTTCTTTTACCGTACCGAGTTATTTACTTGGAACAACGGTACGGTTAATTCGAATGCCACTCATCATTATGGCAGGTGTGTTTGGTCTGTTTGGAATAATGTTTTCAATTTGCTTTTTCGTTATTCACCTTTTACGTTTAACGTCTCTAGGGCGTCCATTTCTTATTCCGCTTTACCCTCTGAGATTACAAGATTTTAATAAAATATTCTTTCGGACCCCTTTTAAGTTTGATAGTAAGCGGACAAAATCTTATCAACCTAAAAATTTGATTCGCTATAGCAAAAAGGATGCCTCCGAAAAAAGAGATATTGACGAGTAGGTGGGGTGCAAATGGATGTTAATGTAGAAATTAAAGACGGTGTCAAAATACGTGCCTTTTATCTGTTTTTTCTTATCGTTGGAGTTCAATTAGGAGTAGGTACTATAGGTGCATCACGTTATATTTTTACCTTTACCAGGCATGATTCATGGGTCTCCATTTTAATCGCTCTCCTCTTCACGATGGTGACGGTTGCCGTTATGTTCTCTATTTTAAATCAATATGAAAATGCGGATATCTTTGGCATTCAAGTAGATGTCTTTGGGTCCTTTATCGGTAAAGCTCTAAGCTCTATTTATATTATTTACTTCGGGGCATCGCTAATAACTGTTTTACTAACTTATATTGAAATAATACAAGTTTTTTTATATCCGACATTTCCTCCTTATGTCATTGGTTTTTTGATTCTGTCTTTAGCTATTTATTGTATTTTGGGTGGTATTCGAGTTATTACAGGAGCCGCTTTTGTGTTTTTTTTACTTTCCCAACCATTGCTATTTTTATTAATCGACCCCGCTTCAAGAATGTACTGGGAGCATTTTCTCCCAATGCTGCAAGCATCACCCCAAGAGATATTACAAGGGGTTAGAGCAACGACCTATACCCTTGGTGGGTTCGAGATGTTATTTTTACTTTATCCATTTATTAAAAATAAAGAAAAAGCGAAGTTGCCAACGTTTTTAGGAATTGCTTATTCAGCATTTATTCTCCTTATTACAACAGTCATTTTAATTGGTTATTATAGCTTAGAATATGTCGAACATATTGAATGGTCACTTTTAACCATATTCAAAAGTGCCTCATTTACATTTTTGGAACGACTTGATTATTTTGTGATTGCAGAATGGATGATGCTTATACTCCCTAACAATATATTGTTAATGTGGGGAATGACCTATGGTTTAAAACGTTTATACAACATTAAACAGCGTCACTCCATCTTTATTTTGGCTGCTATAATACTTGTTATTGTCAGTTTCATCCGTTATGATTATAAGATTTTAAGATTTTCCGATTATGTAGGACAAGTTGGTTTTTGGCTTATTTTCGTTTATCCTTTCGTCCTGTTACCATGTGTGATCATTAAAAAGAAATGGCGTAAAAGGAAAGGAATGGAAAACCCATGAAATCCAAAAATCTTATTATATTACTTATCCTTAGTCTATTATTGACAGGATGTCCTGAGAAAAGGATCTTAGATGAACTAGGTATTGTTAATGCGCGAGGGATGGATATCGAGAACCAAGATAAAATTAAGGCCAATTTTGTTATCTTTCAATTCGAAGAGCAATCACAAAATATTACAAAAGTCGTCTCTGGTAAGGGAGATACGGTCAACGGTGCAATGCATAATGCTAATTATGAAACAAACTTCCTCCTCCAACACGGTAAAATACAGATTGATTTATATGGTAAAGAACTGGCCAAAAAAGGAATTCAGCCCTTTTTAGACAGCTTAAATCGCGATCCGAATACACCAGACTCCATGTATCTTGCTGTAAGTGATACAACGGCTGAAGAAATACTTACGATTCAAGAACAAAATATT
>Ga0079226_10002409_pt1 | contig 14430 bp, 8 predicted proteins | sample Poulit2014_FD_76345 | JGI IMG/M metagenome (GOLD analysis project Ga0079226, IMG submission 76345) | Agricultural soil microbial communities from Georgia to study Nitrogen management - Poultry litter 2014 | ecosystem: Environmental > Terrestrial > Soil > Agricultural land | place: USA: Georgia... | reverse complement strand
TAGTAATACTTTATCCATTGGAGCATCCAACTCTGGGGTGACACTTGCTTTGTTGTATTCGAATCCTGCAATTAAACTTAAGTCCATTCTACGCTCTGCGCGAATTACTTTTTCTTCGTCTTTTATTTGTTGTTGGGTTAACTCTGCTATTTTTAAAGTAGTTTTATGTTCTTTGACAGAAGATTCTAGTTCTTCTAAGAATAAAACATTAGAAAGCAAGCGAGTAGTAGTGTCAGGAAGTATTGCCAGTTCCTCTGGAGTATATCCTGAAAGGTTTTGTAAATGAAGAATAGCGTTTTTCCATTCGGTTTCAGCGTTTAGCATTTCATTTCTAGCCATTTTTGCTTCTACTTGACTTTGCAGAGCTTCTACTCGTGTGAGTATTCCCAATTCGTGTTGAATACTATCAGATTTTGCAATTTGACGTATACTTTCGTAAGAAGCTTTTTGTACTTGATAAAGTTGTTGCTCTTTTATAGCTTCTAGATAAATTAAACTGGCTTCTAACTTTAAGCTTTGTTCAAAATCCAATTGTTCCATCTCTGCTAGTTCATAGGAGGTATTAGCATATTGGACCCTAGTTTTTCTTTTGCCCCCGAACTCTAAATCCCAAGATATTTCTCCTTCCACTCCAGGACCTTGGCGTAGATGGTCTTCGGTATTTTCTCGATAAAGAATTTCCAGTTCGGGATCGGGTCTTTTTTTACTAATACCTATTTCTTCTTTAGCCATTTTACTATTAAGGCGCACACCTTGATAGGTATGGTTTTTTTCTATTACCATTTCAATATAGTCTTTAAGAGATACAATAGTTCTGTCCTCCAACTGTTGTGCACCAACATTTAGACTTAAAAATCCAAAGACGAAAAAGAAAATTTTATATTTCTTCATGGTTATCAATTTTAATATTATCATCATTTTGTCCCCAGCGCTTTTCAATGATATAATACATAGCTGGTAAAATATATAGGGTAATAACGGTAGAGAATAGTAGTCCATATACTATTACTGTTGCGAGTGGCCGTTGAACATCCGATCCGATTCCTGTGGCCATGGAGGCTGGAAATAGCCCTAAAGCTGCTACAGTAGCGGTCATTAATACTGGGCGCAATCTTTCTTCAGCACCTACCTGTACTGCGGTTCGTAGGTTATATGTTTTTCTTAAGTCATTGATATGCGATATCATGATGACTCCGTTTTGTATGGCGACACCAAACAAGGCGATAAAACCTACTGCAGAAGAAACATTGAGAGTCATTCCTCTAATATTTAAAGCCAACATGCCTCCAAACAATGCTAATGGAACAATAGAAATAAGCAAAGTAGCTTGTCTTAATTTACCAAAAGCTCCGTAAAGCAATAAGAACATAAAAGCTAGAGTAATGGGTACTACTATCCCTAATCTAGCATAAGCCCTTTCTTGGTTTTCAAACTGCCCTCCCCATTCAATATGATATTTGTGGTGATCGTATTCTATTTTTTCTTCAATGGCAGTTTGTGCTTCTTTTAATAAAGAAGTAAGATCTCTGTTTCGGATATTGAGTTTTACAGTCAAATGACGCTTGTTCATTTCACGAGTAATGGTACTTTCTCCTGTTGAGACCACTACATCTGCTACTTGTGAAAGTGGAATTTTGGCTCCAGCTGAACTTGTAAGCATCAAGCTTTCTAGTTTTTCGGGAGTATCACGGCTATCTTCGGTGTATCGAGCAGTTACGTCATATACTCGATTATCAATAAATATAGAGGAAATAGCTTTCCCTCCAATAGCGACTTCAATTAATTCGGCTACATCCGCAGTTTGTACCCCATACTGTGCCATGAATTCTCGATTGGGAATAATTTGTACTTGTGGTGAAGGGGGAGCTTGATCAATAGCGATATCTACTGCACCAGGAACATTTTCTAGGACTTCTACGATGTCTTCAGCTATTCTTCTGGTTTCTCTAAAATCATTTCCAAACACTTTGACTACTAATTCACTATGGGCACCTGCAATTTTATCCATTACTCCGTCGATCATAGGCTGTGAGAAACCTACATTATATCCAGGCATCGAAGCATATTCTTCGGTAAGATCATCGATTAAATCTGCTTTGGATCTACCTCGTGCCCACTCTTTATATGGTTTTAAACCAACCGATACTTCGAAATGAGAAGTAGTCCAAGGATCGGTGCCATCATCATTTCTACCTGCTTGAACCATTACATAGGTTATCTCTTCGTACTTCATAGTTCGTTCGCGAAAAACATCACTCATTTTTTTAGCTTTTTCAAACGAAATACCTGGTGGAAGTTGTACTTGCAACCATATGGAACCCTCATCTAATTCTGGTAAGAAATCTTTTCCGACTACTGCAGACAACACACCAGCACCTAACAAAATTCCTATTAAAAGAGGAATAACTTGTTTGGGCTTGTTCAAGACTTTTTCAATAAAATCATGATATTTTATTTGTAGTTTTTCTAGCCATTTATTTTTCTTAATCGGTTTAGGGTTTTTATACATATAATAGGCCAAACCAGGTATTAACAATAATGCTACAGCTAGGGCTCCTAATAATGCATAGCCTACTGTGAATGCCATAGGTGTAAACAGTTTTTTTTCAACTCGTTCAAAAGCAAATAAAGGCATATAGGCGATAATGATAATCAGGGTAGCAAAGAATATTGGTTTTGCTACTCGATAAGCATATTCGGTAATGGTGGTTTCATCAAATTTTTTATCGGGTTCATCTTCTCTCTTTTTTAACAAAAACTCCATCATTACAATAGCACCATCTACGATGATTCCAAAGTCAATAGCACCTAATGAAAGTAAGTTGGCAGGAATATCTGTGAGATTCATTAAAATAAAAGCGATTAATAACGATAGAGGAATCGTGACCGCCACCAACAATGCGCCTCTCCAGTTATTTAAGAAAACAATCAGAATAATGATAACTAATCCAATCCCTTCGGTAATAGTTCTTGAGACTGTAGTTAGGGTATTATCAATCAGTTCTGTCCGGTCGAGTACAGTATGTATATGCACGTCATCTGGTAGTAATTCATTGTTCAATTCATCAATAGCCACATGAATTTCTTTAAGTACTTCGGCTGAATCTTCATTTTTGAGTAAAAGGACAATGCCTTGAATTCCATCATCATATTCGCGGTGTCTATCGCTATACCCTAATACTCCTTTCCGCTCTAGATTACCTAACTTAAGTTCTCCAAGATCTTTTAGAAAAACGGGCACACCATCTTCTGAACTGACTACTATATTCCCTAAATCTTCTAAATCACTGACCAGTCCAATTCCACGTACGACATATGCCAAATCTCCACGAGTAAGCATACTCCCTCCAGCATTTACGTTGTTCTCTTCAATAGTTTCGACTACATTAGATAGGGATAAGTCATATAATTCGAGTTTGGTAGGATCGATTTCTACTTGGAATTGAGTAGTGATTCCTCCAAAATTGGTGACTTCTGCTACACCTGGAATCTGATTTAACCTAGGTATAATTTCAAAATTTTGGAGATCCGTTAATTCTCTAAGGCTATGCGTGCTGCTTTCGATGATGTATCGGTACACCTCTCCAATAGGGGAGGTAAGAGGGTCTAATTCTGGTGCCGCATCATAAGGTAATTCCACACTTACTAGTCTTTCTTGAATTCTTTGTCTGGCAAAATAATCATCTACTCCATCTTGAAATACCAAGGTTATAATGGATAGTCCAAAGCTACTACTACTACGCATTACATGGACACCAGGCATTCCATTCAATTCCCGTTCTAATGGGATAGTGATTTGTAGTTCTATCTCTTCGGCGGCTAACCCAGGTACCTGAGTAACAACTTGTGAGCTGACATCAGCAATATCAGGATAAGCTTCAATAGCAAGTTGTTTCCAAGATAGATAGCCAAAAAGACCTAGGAGTATGAATAAAGCTAACATTAGCCATCTTTTATGGATGGCAGTATATACTACTTTTTTTAACATATCAATTGTTTTATAAAGCTTCTAATAAATAGACTGCTCCTTTTGTTACCACTTTATCTTGAGGATTAATTCCTTCGATAATTTCTACTTTATCCTCTATTGTAGCACCTACTTTTACCCGTACAGCTTCATATATGTGAGGCTCTACCTCTCTAAAAACGAAAGAGTTTTCTTTTTGTATAACTGCGGTAGCAGGTATTGCGATTCGATTTTTACCGATACTGGATAGCCTAAGATTGGTAAACATTCCAGGTTTAAATAACTCATGAGGATTATCGCATTCCACTAATAAATCTACGCTACGTGTTGCTTCATTTACAAATGAAGAAATATGAAAAACTTCTCCTTCTATCCATGTATTGGTTTTTTGAGGGTGTTTTATTTTCACACTATCTATATTTTCTAAATGTGACATATCTCTTTCTTTAATCTGAGCGGCCACCCATATTTTTTCTAGGTCAGCAATGATGGCAAGGGACTCGTCATCTTCACGAACATATTGTCCAAGAATTAAATGATGTTCTAATAGTTTTCCTGAAATAGGGGATCGTACAATTAAGGATTGGCCTAACATCATGGATTCAGTATCTACTTGCCACATCTCTAATGCAGCTTTGGCATTGATATAGGTGTTCCTTTTTGTTTGATATTCTGTTTTGGCAATTTCGAGTTCTTGTTGACTGCCTACATCATGTTTTAGCAGATCTTCCTGTCGTTGTAAATGGTTTTTTGCAAGTTCCCATTCTTCTTTAGCATCTAGAAATTCTTTTTGTCCTTCAAAAAAACTTGGAGAATTAAGTTCGAAAATCGGGTCGTTTACCTTTATTTGTTGTCCAAGTTTGACATAGGTTTTTACAATTCTTCCATCAAATGGTGCGGCTATCTCAGCGTATTTATCTACTGGTGGGCGCACTTTTCCTGTGGTAGAGAAATGATATTCGATATCTTGTTGATGAACTTCTTCGACTTGGATTTGTTTTTCCAATTCGGAATCAGGAACCAAATGAATATATTGATTCACTCTTTTGAACATAATTTTCTCTTCTTCTTCTTTATTTTTATCAGAAGAATGACATGAGCCAACCAAAAGAGCACCGAAAATAATTAGGTATCTTTTAAACATACGTATCTATTTATGATGTAAATATTTATTTTAAAAATGTATTAAATGCCTAGTATAGAGGTAGAGAGACTAAAATAAATTAATAATCCTGTGATATCTACAATGGTTGTAATAGCAGGACTTGCTGCTACTGCTGGGTCTCCACCTAAAACTCGTACTACAAGCGGTAAACCTGTTCCTACCATTGCAGAAGAAATGATTTGTACGGATAAGGCCAATGAAATAACAATTCCAATTTGAAATAATGAAAATTGAGGAGGTATCTCTACATTATGACTAAGAAAAGCAATTCTAGCATAAGCCAAAATCCCTAAACATACGGAAAGCAAAATGGAAACTCGAAATTCCATCCACATAACTTTCAACCAATCTGATATTTTTATTTGTCCTAAAGATAATGCTCGAATTACAACAGTAGCAGATTGACTTCCAGAATTTCCTCCGGCATCAGCAATCATAGGCATGTAGAATGCTAGAATAATCATCTGCTCAAATGCGGCTTCGTAACGATGGATAATGTATCCCGAAATGGTGCCAATGGCAGCTAAAGAAGCTAGCCATACAATTCGTTTTTTAAAATGCATCCATACTGTAGTTTTAGTGTAGTCCATCTCTTCACCAGTACTAGAAAGAATACCCATAAAACGCTCCATATCTTCGGTATGTTCTGCACGGATAACGTCTATTGCTTCATCGTGAGTGACAATACCCACTAATTGTTTGAGTTCATTTAGGATTGGAATAGCAACCAAATCATATTTACTAATCATCTTTGCGATATCTTCATTCTTATCTTCTACCTTTCCATAAACAAATTGAGAGTGGAGAACATGTTTTACTAATGTGCTTGGATTAGCAAGAATTAAATCTTTAAGTGTAATGAATCCTTGCATTTCTTGATTCTCATCAACAACATAAATATAATACACTGTAGTTTTTGAAGGAGCGTCTAGCCGTACCTTATCCATAGCCTCACTACAAGTCATTTCTTTTTGAACCGTGGCAAAGTCCGTACTCATGATACTTCCTGCGGTATCTTCAGGATATTCATTAAGATATAATACATCTTCACGAATACGTTTAGATAAGAAAGGTAATAATGAATTCTGTTCGTTTAACGAGAGCATTTGATATAAATCTACTCTATCATCTGAAGGCATTTCTTCAAAAATTAATGCAAATTTCTTTTTACTGATAGATTGTTGATATTCATATTGTCTATCAATTGGAAATTCAGAAAAAATAATTCCTTGTTGTTTGATGGTAAAGAAATCAAATATTTGTACTAATAACTCGTCAGAAACTTCCGATAAAATATCAGCTATATCAATTCCCGTTTGTTGCATTAAAGCTGGCATGAGTGATACGATATCTTTCATACTGCTTGCTTCTCTAAAAGATTCTTTTAAATCTTTGGTGGTAAAAGTGGTATTTAAGTTCATAGAAGACTTCGGGTTAAACGGTTAGTAATTTTTTCAATCCATAATTCATATAATGACAAGGTATATGTTGGGGAATTGAATGCTACAAAATTAAGAAATGGTAGCTTATTAATGAATTAGAAGCCCTTTAGATTAGTATTAGAAAGCTATTAGAAATTTTTATTTGTATCCATGGAATAGGTATTGGTTTACTATAATAAAGAATATAATTCTTAGTTTTGAGGAGATTTTAAAATAACTATAGTGGAGGAAAATAAAAAAATACTACTAGTAGAAGATGATGTCGAACTGAACGCCAATATCAAAGATGCTTTGGTCGCAGAAGGTTTTGAAGTAGAATGTGCATTTGATGGTGGGATAGCTGAGCGACTCCTAAAAACTAATAGATATGATTGTGTATTAATCGATCTTAATCTTCCTGGGAAAAATGGTTATGAGATATGTGCCGATTATAGGAAAAATAATAAACTTACTCCTATTCTCATCTTAACGGCATTTAATACGCTTGATGACAAGGTTAAAGGTTTTGAACACGGTGCTGATGATTACTTAACAAAACCATTTTATATTCGGGAGCTTATTTTACGTATTCGAGCTTTGTTAAAACGTTCTTCTACACATCAAATTATAGAAGAAGAGGAATATTCTCTGCATGGGATTTATATCAATCATACTAGAAAAAAAGTGGTCCGGAATGGACAAGAAGTAGGATTAACCCCAAGAGAGTATCAAGTATTATTGAAGTTGGTTAAAAGTGGAGGGGATTTTGTTTCAAAAAAAGAATTGATAGAAACGATATGGGGAAGCGCTACGGGAATGCATACCAATACAATTGAGGTATATATCAATTTTTTACGTAAAAAAATCGATAAACCTTTCGATAAGGAAAATATTAAAACCAAAATAGGATACGGATATTATATCGCAGAATAAAATGAGTATTAGAAAAAAAATATTGTTTTATTTCTTGAGTACCGTTCTGTTATTAACGGCATTGATATTATTTCTTATCTATACGATTTTTAAAGAATATCGAGAAGAACAATTCCAACAGCGCCAAAAAGATAAAATCATACAAACTATAAATTTACTGACCGAATTTGAAGAAATTGATGAAGAATTGTTTTTAGCGTTGGATCGCTCTACGATACATGATATCTATGATGAAAAGCTTTTGTTATTTGATGAAGACTACAATTTATTTTATGAAAGTGTAGATGATCTTGTGATAGAGAAGACTAAAGAGATACTAAACCAACTTTCTTTAGATCATGTTTGGGTAGAGACCAAAGAAGAACTGTATGATGTGGTTGGAGTGACTATTACACATCGAAATGGTGTTTATTATGGGATCAGCAAAGCCTATGATGAATATGGATATGAGTTGTTGTCTTTTTTACAAATTGCTTTTTTGGCTTTATTTTTAGTGTTAGTAGTAGTAATTGTATGGGTTTCCTATTACTTATCTAAGAAAATAGCGAATCCGATTATCCATTTGACAAAGGAAATATCTAATTATAACCTCGAGAAACCTATTAAAATTCCTTTGAAAAAGGATGAAGTAGAAACTAGTATTCTTGCCGAACGATTTAACGATTTGATGGATAAAATAAAAATGTCATTTGCTTTTCAAAAAAACGCTGTACAACATATTTCTCATGAACTTAATACTCCTATAGCGGTTCTAGTATCCAATTTTGATAAGATGGAATCTGAAACCGATTATCGACAGTTGCAAAAGCTCATTGAAAAACAGAAAAAAGATACACGAAGACTTAGTCAGATTATCAATTCTTTATTAAGCCTCTCTATGGTCGAAACTGGAACAAGTGCTGTAAAAGAAAAAATAAGAGTGGATGAAATGTTATTCGATATATATGAAGAACTACAACCTTTATATCCTGATTTTATCTTTCATATTCATTATGATAATCCTGACATGAATACTGAGGTTTTGGAAGTGTTAGCCGATCAAAATCTACTTAGAGCCGCTTTTTTGAACCTTATGCTGAATAGTATTAGACATAGTGATGTGAAAGAGGCTTATATCTCTATTATTGAAGTAAATAATCGATTAAAATTGGAGTTTCTAAATCAGGGGAAAGTAATTTCTAGAGAAGAAAGACCTTATCTATTTAAACATTTTTTTAGAGGAAAAAATAGCCAAGGAAGGAAAGGTTTTGGCTTAGGACTTGTTTTTATTTATAAAATTCTGAAATTACATCAAGCCAAAATTTATTATGAAACCCCCGATGCCAATACAAATGTTTTTAAAATAATATTTTAAAAACACAGCGGACTATGTAAATTTCTTCACTTGGATTAATTTACTTTATCTTTAAGGGGTTTAAGCTTATTTTAAGCTGAGTTGTGTTTGTTTTGCTTATCAAGTTTTTAGATTAGCTAACTATGCACATTCGATATCTATTTTTTTGTCTCTTTTTTTTATCTTTTCATTTTGTATTTTCACAAAATGAGACACAAATAATAAGTCTGGATAAAGAAGCTTATGAAAGATTGTTTTTAGAGAAAAACCTAAATCTAATTGCTAAGCATTTGCGTGTTTCACAAGAGCAAGCTTTGTTGATTCAAGAAAAAGCTTGGAATAATCCAACTTTAAGTATTTCCGATGCTAATTTGTGGACCCCTTCACAAGAACCTTCAGTACAACAATTCGAGATAGCATTGGAAACTTTAATACAAACAGCGGGTAAACGAAAACATCGTATCCGAATGCAAGAATTGTCCGAGGAAATAGCTGTGAAAGAATACGAAACTCTTTTAAGGCAACTTAAAAAAGAAGTCCGATCGAAACTAGCTGCATTAGTGTATTATCAAGAAATCTTGCCGGTTTATCATCATCTTTATGAGAATATAACACAGATGTTGGCAATCCACAAGAAGCAAACAGAACAAAGGCATTTCCCTAAAGAAGAATATTTACGTTTACAGACTTTAGTTCTAGAATTGAATAAAGAAATAATAGATAAAGAACAAGAGAAACAAGAGTTGGTGAGTGAATTACTACAATATATTCAAATGTCTCCTTCCCATCAGTTATATATCGAACCATGGATTTACACGAATGTAGAAAAACAATTTCTAGATCTTGATTTAAAAGATTTGACCCATTTTGAGAAGCGTCCAGATATAGAGCGATTAAATCTAGAAAAAGAATATGCTGAAACGGCCATAAAGCTTTCGCGTTCTTTGGCTTATCCCGATTTGTCTATTGAGGCTTCCTATAATCGATTAGATGGAATGTGGAAAGATTATATTGGATTTGGGGTAGAGATCGAATTGCCGATTTTTAATAGAAATAAAGGAAATATTCGTTTTGCCGAAGAAGAAATCAAGATCCAAGAAGCAAATCGATATCAATATCAAATGCAAATGCAACACGAAATGGAAAAAGAATATCAACGTTTAAAACAACTTCTTCAAATTCGTACTGATTTGGATCCTGACTACCAAGGAGGCTTAAAAGAGATGTTAGATATTTATATGGCAGATTATAAAAATAGAAATATTAATTTACTCATGTTTTTAGATATTCAAGAAGCCTATTTACAAGGTCAAGAAATGCTCCTAGAGTTAGAAAAAGAAATTATCGAAACATGGGAATCTTTACAATATCAAATCGGTTTGGAAAATTAATGGTATGGAACAAAAACTAATAGACTTAGCAGTGTTAAAACGAATCCTATTATGGGGAATTATAGTTCCTATAGGTATGATTTCGTGTGATAAAAAAATCAAAATTGAAGAAGAGCAGACTTTATGCTTAGATTCAAATTTTATTGAAAAAATAGAATTAAAATCTGTTGAAAAAAAACCTATTCAACAGCAATTGCATGTTACAGGTCGGGTAGAGACACATCCTGATGAGGTGGTGCCTTTTACAAGTTTGGTGGGGGGACTTATTCTAAACACTAGCTTCACTATTGGCGATTCGGTTGCTCAGGGACAAGTTTTGGCAGAAGTAAGAAGTGCAGATTTAACTTCATTACAAAATGAGCAGAAAAAAAACAAATCTAGTTTAGGTATAGCTCGTTATGAATTAGAAAAAATTCAAAGCAGATATGATAGTGGTTTTTCATCTCAGTCGGAATTATTAGAACAAACATCGAAAGTAGAGCAACTCGAAAATGATATCGCAGCAATGGAGGAAACATTATCTCTGTATAATGCTACTAATCGACAAGGAGTTTTTCAAATACAAGCTCCAGTTTCAGGATTTATTGTTGAAAAAAATATTAATACAGGACAACGTATTTCGGCAGAATCCGAACCGCTTTTTGTTATTTCCAATTTAGAAACTGTTTGGGTAGTTGCCAACTTACATGCAAGCGATGTATCGAAAGTAAATATTGGAGACGAAGCAATTATTGAAACTTTGGCTTATCCAGATGTGGAGTTAAAAGGTAAAATAGGCTCTATTGCACAGGTGTTCGATATGGAAGAACAAGTACTAAAAGCTAGGATTCCTATGGAGAATGCTGAGCGAAAATTGATACCTGGTTCCGTGGTAGATATATGGCTGCACACTCGTTCTATGGAACAATTAAATGCAGTAGATACACAAGCGGTTATTTTTGACAATAACCGTTATAAAATAGTACTTTATAAAGAGGCTTGTGATGTACGAGCTTTGGAAATACATCCCGTAGTGCAAAATTCCGATCTCACTTATTTTAAGGAGGAAATAGGAGAAGATGAAAAATACATTTCTGAAAATCAATTGCTGATTTATAATCATTTAAACGAATAGAAGATACTCTATGCGAAAATTTGTAAATAATATTGTTGCCTTTTCTTTAAAGAATAGTTTATTCATTTTCTTTCTAACTGCTGTATTATTAGTGACAGGAATTATCAATTACACTAATATCCCTATTGAAGCTTTTCCTGATGTAACCAATACTCGAGCGAGAATTATTACACAATGGCCAGGTAGAAGTGCGGAAGAGGTCGAAAAGTTTGTTACGTTACCTTTGATGAAGGAAATGAATACAATACCTGGAAAAACAGATGTACGTTCTACCTCTTTATTTGGATTGAGTGTGGTAACTGTTTTATTTGATGAAAAAGCTGATGATTTTTATGCTCAGCAATATGCCTCCAATAGGTTGCAAAATACCGATTTGCCAGAAGGAGCCGAGGCCGAAATTGAACCACCATCAGGAGCAACAGGCGAAATTTTTAGATATGTATTAGAAAGTGATTTGCCATTAAGTGAAGTAGCAGCTATACAAGAATGGGTAGTAGAAAGAGAGTTGCTTTCGGTTCCTGGAGTAGCTGATATTGTAAGTTTTGGTGGAGAAGAAAAAATTTATGAGATAGAGATTAATCCAACAAAGTTAAAACAATATGGGTTATCTCCCTTGGAAGTGTATGAGGCAGTTTCCAAAAGCAATGTAAATGTTGGAGGTGACATTATAGATAAAGGTAGTCAAGCCTACGTAGTTCGTGGTGTAGGGTTGTTGGATAGATTGGAAGATATCGAAAATATTTTAATTGATGTTAAAGCCAACTCTCCTATATTAATCAAGCATGTTGCAGAAGTTCATATAGGTACCAAACCAAGGTTGGGGCATGTGAGTTTGGATGACGATCCCGATGTAATACAGGGGATAGTGGTGATGCTGAGAGGAGAAAATCCAAATGTGGTTATTGCAGATTTAAAAAATCGTATAGAAGAATTGAATGAAAGAATTCTACCTAGCGAAGTAAAGATAAAACCTTTTATAGATCGAACAGAACTAGTGAAAACTACGGTCAGTACGGTCACAGAAAATTTGGTGACAGGAGTGGTTTTAGTTTCGCTTATTGTATTTATTTTTCTCTATAATTGGCGTACTACTTTGATAGTAGCTTCTGTTATCCCATTATCTTTTTTATTTGCTATTACTGCACTGAATATTCAGGGGTTACCCGCTAACCTCATTTCGATGGGGGCTTTAGATTTTGGACTTTTATTAGAAGGGACTTTAGTAATTGTGGAACAAGTTTTTGTTTCATTGCAACGACGTTCCCAAGAGTTGGGCGAAGAACGTTTTGTCAAAAGTTCAAAATTAGGAGTTATTCGTAAAGGAGTGGGAAAAGTAGCTACTCCGATATTCTTTGCGCTTTTTATATTAATTGTAGCTTTAATGCCCATATTTTCTTTTCAAAAAGTTGAGGGAAAAATGTTTTCTCCTTTAGCTTATACTTTGGGGTATGCCTTGATCGGTTCTCTGCTTTTAAGTTTGACGTATGTTCCTGCGATGTGTAAGGTATTACTAAAAAGAGGGGTTTCGCAGAAAGAAAATAAAGTGACTCGTTTTTTTAGAAGTACCCTCTATAGATTGCATATATGGACTTTCGAAAGAATGCGATGGGTAATAGGTGGCTTTGTCGTATTATTAGCGCTTTGTGGGATCAAATTTTTCAATTATGGTTCTGAATTTCTACCCAACCTTAATGAAGGAGCTATATACGTTCGAGCTACGCTACCTAATAGTATCAATTTAAAAGAATCAGTAAGCTTAGCAGAAGAAATAAAAAAAGAAATAAGATTGATTGAGGAAGTAGATTTCGTTTTAACACAAACTGGACGACCCAATGATGGTACAGATCCAACAGGGTTTTTCAATATAGAATTCCATATTGAATTAAAAAACAAGAAAGATTGGAAACGTAAAATTACTCAAGAGGATATTTTACAAGAGTTGAGGGAGAAAATGGAGTTTTATCCTGGAATTGTTTTTGGGTTTTCTCAACCTATTCAAGATAATGTAGAAGAATATGTTGCGGGAGTAAAGAGTGCATTGGTAATAAAAATTTTTGGCAATGATTTATTTCAATTAGAAGAAATCGCATCCGAAGTTGCGGCGAGTATCAAAGATGTAAAAGGAATAACAGATTTAAATATTTATGAAAATATAGGTTTACCAGAGCTCCGCATTCAGTTACATGATCATAAATTGGCGAAGTATGCAGTGACTACTTCTGATGCTCAAAGTATCATAGAAATGGCTATCGGGGGACAGGCGGCTTCACAGTTCTATGAAGATGAACGGGTGTTCGATATACAACTTAGATACAAGAAAAAATATAGAGAATCAGCAGAAACGATTGGAGACATTCTTGTTCCTGCTATGAATGGTGAAAAAATTCCTTTAAAAGAATTAGCTACCATAGATTATCATACAGGGCCGGCATTTATCTATCGTGAAGGAAATAGCCGATATATTGGAATTGGTTTTAGTATTGAGGGTAGGGACTTAGGCTCGACTATTGCCGAAGCTAAAGAAAAAGTAGCTGCAGAGGTAGAACTTCCTAATCATAACACTATGGAATGGGCTGGAGAATTTGAAAGTAAGGATAGAGCAACCAAAAGACTAGCAAAAGTTGTTCCCGTGTCCCTCTTACTTATCCTATTTTTATTGTACCTCAACTTTGGAAATACCACAGATGTATTAATTTCTTCCTTGACATTACCTTTTGCGTTTATTGGAGGCTTTTTATCATTATGGATTACCCAAACTATTTTTGGTATCTCTGCTGGAATAGGATTTATTATTCTTTTTGGTGTAGCGACTATTGATGGGATTATTTTGATAGGGGTAATGAAAGATAATCTACAAAAACGATTACCCTTGAAAGAAGCTATTCATAATGCAGTACATAGTAGGATCCGACCTATAGTAATGATTGCTTTAATGGGTTCTATGGGGTTATTACCTGCCGCTTTATCTCAGGGAATGGGTTCTGAAATTCAAAAGCCATTAGCTATTATGATAGTGGGAGGATTGTTGATTTGCACCTTATTATCATTGACAATAATTCCTTCTGTTTTCTATTTAGTATATCGCAAGAGATATGAAAGATAAATG
>Ga0079226_10002408_pt1 | contig 14432 bp, 12 predicted proteins | sample Poulit2014_FD_76345 | JGI IMG/M metagenome (GOLD analysis project Ga0079226, IMG submission 76345) | Agricultural soil microbial communities from Georgia to study Nitrogen management - Poultry litter 2014 | ecosystem: Environmental > Terrestrial > Soil > Agricultural land | place: USA: Georgia... | reverse complement strand
CGAATTAACGACTAGCTCCGTATCTTATCTAACGTTTCTTTTTATACAATCTATCGCCATAGTTAACTTGAAAGTAAGCAATAAGCCGACGAATTCGGACACTTTTCAGTTCCAGTCCGCAAAGATGTCTAAGTTGGGCATAAAAAAAGATATATTGTATTCACAAAACATATTATATTGATGGCGTAAATGTTAACAATTTGTTAAAAAATAACATGATCCTTATGATAGTTTTTGTTTTGTGGTAGACTAGAGGTAAAATCCTAATCAATAATTTTGCAACGTAATACTTTAATCTAATTATAAATAATCCATTTATATTACACTCCGCTCAAATGTATGACAAAACTTAAATCAATTCACTCATGTATTTCAATCATAATTCTATTGATAAATTAAAATAGATAAAGGGATCTTCATCTGACTTTATTAATATCGAAACTGGAAATTAATAGGGCGTTATATTTAATTAAATGTGATTAATGAATTATCATTTTTAACCTAACCATTATTTAATAAATGCTAGATTGATAAAATAACTTTTTTCTATGTAGATTATTTGAAGTGCTTAATTCACGACAATATGACACAGTTCGGGAAACGATGTTCATATATTCACATAGGAATGATAAATTTATTTTCGTAATTGAGAATAAATATCGTGAAATAAAGAAATGTTTTTTGTAGAACTAGAATATGAAATGTCTATTTACCCTTCAGTTTCCTTTATAATTAAACAAAATTAATGTTAAATTAATAAGTTTTAATCGATAATCTAAATGCTTGACAAAATTCAATGAGTATATAATAATTAGTACTAGATTAGAATTATTATTGTTAGTTTAAATCGACAAAGTTTTTCACGAATAAAAAAAAGAAACTTAACGATACTAATGATATTAATTTTAATAACAAATAATGTAATATAAATTTAGGGAGGATATTTTTAATGTCATTAATCGGTAAGCAGATTGAAGAATTTAAGGCAGACGCATATCATTCAGGTACAGGTGATTTTATTGAGGTTTCTAACGAAGATTTAAAAGGGCAGTGGAGTGTTGTTGTGTTTTATCCAGCTGACTTCACATTCGTATGTCCAACTGAGTTAGAAGACGTTCAGAGCTATTATGAAGAATTAAAAGAGCTAGGTGTAGAAGTTTATTCTGTTTCAACAGATACACACTTTACACACAAGGCATGGCATGATCATTCAGATGCTATTAGCAAATTAAGATATATTATGATTGGTGACCCATCACAAAAGATTTCACGTAACTTTGACGTATTAGATGAAGAGACAGGCTTAGCACAGCGTGGAACTTTCATCGTTGATCCAGACGGTGTTGTACAAGCTGCGGAAATTAACGCAGACGGAATTGGTCGTGACGCAAGCACTTTAGTAGGAAAGATTAAAGCTGCTCAATACGTTCGTCAAAACCCAGGTGAAGTTTGCCCAGCTAAATGGGAAGAAGGCGGAGAAACATTAAAGCCAAGCTTAGACTTAGTAGGTAAAATTTAAGGAGAGCGAAAATATATGATACTAGATGCTGATATGAGAGCGCAATTAGCGCAATACCTAGAAATGCTAGAAAATGATGTCGTATTAAAATTAAGTACGGAATCAGATAAAGCATCGAGTGACATCGTAAAACTTGCAAATGAATTGGCAGAGCTGTCTTCTAAAATAGTGATTGAACATACTGTTTTAGATAGAACGCCGAGCTTTAGTGTAAATCGTCCGAATGAAGACACTGGCGTTGAATTTGCCGGTGTCCCACTCGGTCATGAGTTCACATCACTCGTCCTAGCTTTATTACAAGTTGGCGGTCGTGTACCTCGAATGGATGAGGATGTCATTGAACAAATTAAAGCATTAGATGAAGAGCTTAACTTCGAAACATACGTCAGCTTAACATGTCAAGTATGTCCTGAAGTTGTGCAAACATTAAATGCTATGGCTGTATTAAATGATAAAATTAAGCACACGATGGTTGACGGTGCAATATTTAAACAAGAAGTAGAGAGTAAAAATATTTTAGCTGTTCCGACTGTCTATTTAAACGGTGAAGAGTTTAGCGGCGGCCGTGTAACAGTTGAAGAAATTTTAGCAAATTTAGGCGCTGGTCCGGATGCAGATGAGTTAGATGAGAAAGATCCATTTGATATACTTGTTGTCGGAGGCGGACCTGGTGGAGCAAGTGCTGCAATTTATGCGGCGCGTAAAGGAATCCGTACAGGTATGGTCGCTGAACGTTTCGGGGGTCAAATACAAGATACGGCAACGATTGAAAACTTCATTAGTGTGAAAAAAATCGAAGGACGTCAATTAGCTGATAACCTAGCAGAACATGTGAAAGATTATAAAGTTGACGTGATGAATACACAGCGTGCTGTAAGTTTAAATAAAAATGATTATGTTGAAATCGGGCTTGAAAATGGTGCTACGTTAAAGAGTAAGGCTGTCGTTATTAGCACAGGTGCTAGCTGGCGTAAAGTTGGTGTACCTGGTGAAGAGGAATACCGTAACAAAGGGGTAGCGTATTGTCCTCACTGCGATGGTCCATTATTCGAAGGTAAGCGTGTCGCTGTTATTGGCGGTGGAAACTCGGGTATCGAAGCAGCAATTGATTTAGCGGGAATTGTTGAACATGTAACTGTACTCGAATTCGCCGATGCAATTGCGGCAGACTCTGTCCTACAGGATCGTGTTAAAGAGTTACCGAACGTAGACATTATTACAAGTGCACAAACAACGGAAATCACTGGTGATGAAACAGTAAACGGCATAACGTATATTGATCGTAATACTGAAGAAGAACATCACATTGAATTAGAAGGAGTTTTCGTCCAAATTGGACTCGTACCAAATACGGCGTGGTTAGGGGATTCAGTTGAACGCAATAAGTTCGGTGAAATTGTCGTTGACCGCAATGGAGCAACGAACGTTCCAGGCGTATTTGCAGCGGGTGATTGTACAGATGAGACGTATAAACAAATTATTATTTCAATGGGTGCTTCAGCAACGGCATCACTAACAGCATTCGATTATATCGTTCGAAACGCTGATAAGTTTTCAAAAACTAAATCTAACTAGTAACTATAGTAAACTCGGTAAGTTCCATCTTTGGGCTTATCGGGTTTTTTTATTGTGTAAAATTGTAAAAGGTTGCATTGTTAAGAATTGTTGTTTATGGCGTATATATATAGTGTATATACATTGATAACTAGGATGTCAGCAATCAACAGGTAGTGTGTACATAAATGAGGGAAATCATTATTTCAAATTATTCGTAAGAACCTATTTATGCCCAAATTAGAGATCAAATTAGATCACATATTTTATCAGGGAAATTAGCTGAAGGTGAATCCCTGTCTTCAATCAGAAATCTAGCAAAAGATTTACAAGTAAGCGTGATTACAACAAAAGGGCATATGAAGAGTTGGAAAAGGAAGGATTAATCTATTCTATCGTTGGAAAATGATCGTTTGTTGCGGAACAAAATCTAGAATTAATCAGAGAAAAGAAACTACGAGCGATTGAAGAACAACTTAGTGCGGTTATTGTAAATAGTAAGGGGATGGACCTCACACTAACTGATTTGATTGATTATTAACTATTTTAAATGAGGAGACCAACACGTTTAGCGTGCATAGGTAGATGAAAAAATAACTGTTTTTTCTTACTATGCTTATAGAGATTAGGAACTGTACCGCATTTAGGGCAATGCGAAGGAGGTGGAGCTATTGACTCCACTAGAAAACGATAATCATCTTCAAATTCCTTCATGTCCTTAACTTTGAGATTGGATAGGTTAAGCATATTTATTGTTATCTGTATTCTTTCCTTTACTCTTTTTTTGCAAACCGTAAATAATATTAACGATAGATTAAACGGGTCTATTTTAATGCAATGGTAAAGCTAATTTTAAAGATAAAAGTTTACTGTTTAAGTACCGATATTAAAAATCATCAACCTTTTTTCTTACCTTCTTTCGAAATTTAAAGCTGAAACTATTGGTATACACCTTATTTTTTGCCAATAACTTATGTGCATCAAGTAGAATTGAAGTTCGCATTATAATGTAGATGCCAATTGCAATCATTCCAATACAGACTGGGTAATATGGTACTAAAAATTCGGAATCAATATACTTTCTTTCAATTCCAAAGGCTAAGAGTCCCGCAAAAAATAAACATATACCTACTAAATTAATAACAACATACCTTTTTTTCATATTTTCGTATCTTAGTATCAACTCTTTAAGGTGTTTTTCATCAAATAACAAAGGCTCAGTCTTTAGTACCTTATATTGACTTTCTTCCAAGAATGATACTGACACAAACATTCCTATTCCAAATGTAGCAAAAATAATGGTTGGGATCATATATATCGCAGGATTTTGTTTAAAGATAAAATAAGGTATAAAGGATAAAACAATTAGGAAAAAGCCTAACGCCATATATTTAGAAACTTTATGTGCAGACAATAAATATCCCTCAGCCATTTCTTTGCTAACATAATATCCTGACTCTTTATCATTGTTTGGTTCGACAGAGTCCTTTAACAAATAGTCCATAGAAACCCCAAAAATGTTCCCAATAATAATTAGTTTTTCTGTTTCAGGATATCCTTGACCATTTTCCCATTTACTAATGGCCTGTCTTGTTGTGTTCACCTTTTCGGCTAATGCTTCTTGAGAAAGTCCATTTTCTTTTCTTAATTGAAAAAGTTTTTCACCAAATGTCATTTTTATATACTCCTTTTAATTACTAACTATATTACCTTATTTATTGAAACAAGTTTGTAATGTTACACATTTATATTCTATGTTATCAATTACCTAATCATTTACCCACTATTTCCTATTTATTCTTCTTTTTAAGTTGAGATGCACCATAAATAATGGCAAAAATGACGAAACCTATAAAAATGAGTATATTTGTTATTGGTTCGTTAATTCTCGGTATTGAGTCCTGAAAAATCTTTAAAAAAACTAATAATCCTACGGTGAAAATAATTCCTATGATTGAAACCTGTTTCATTATTCGTTTCCCCCTTGTATAGTAATTTAATGCTTCCTATTCTGTATTTCGTACAAATATGCCCCTTTCCCCTTTCTTTATGACTATCTATATCTTAGGAAAACATTGCTCTAAATGCTACCATGTAAGGGTTGCACTTTGTCAACTTAAGGTTGCAACTATGTTATATAGTGTATCTTGTATAGGAATGTCCAGTCTAATATATATTTTTAACTCACATGAGTATTGATTATAAATCATCAAATTTTCCACTCCTCATATGTGTTAAGAGTGTTTTTCATTATCAACTAAAAATCGCATAGTGGCTGCTATGCGATTGGATAAATTATTTTATTTAACCTTGATTTCCATTACAGATGAACAACTTGAAACATCTATTATTTTTAATTTATCTGCAACTATATCAATTTCCAATCCACACAATTATCTGAATTAGCACTATGTTAATATTAAATAATCAAATTGGATATTCAACACTATAATCCAACTACCCATTTATTTTAATTGGTTTTTTATTTATTGTATGGTTGCTCGGTCCGATTGTTTCATTTACGACATCCCACCTCCCCGCATTTACTGAATTTATTATATCTTTATCAACATCCGCGATGTATGTATTCGGCTCACTGTTTGTTATTGTACTCTATTGTGTGTCGTGGGGGATTTCAGCATTTATTTATGAAAGAAAAGTATTTTAATAGTTTACAAGAGAAAGAAATTTTAATGATTTATGGAGGAAAAGTATTCTGATGATTTATAGGGGAAAGTACTTTAATAATTTATGAAGGAAAACCCCCCTGAAAACGGAAAATCGGTTATTTTAGTGAGGGATTTTACATTTAGAGAGAGAAATCTAAATTTACGTAAAAAAATAGGCATCTTATATAGACGCCTGTTATTATTTAAAGATAATTAATTTGATTTACGTAATGAAAACTCTCCATCGAGTTCATATTTCACATGGGCAAGGATCGTAACGATGGCTGCGATGAGTAATAAACCGCTCGTCATATAAAACACAGCTGAGAAGCCGAAACTTCCGGCGATGATTCCACCAAGTGCAGGACCAATAACGTTACCTAAAAAGCGTAAACTCGTATTATACCCGAGCACCTCACCTTGCATCGCTAGCGGTGCTTCTTGGCGAATATATGCGATTCTTGTCGTCACAATACCACCGATTGCAGTACCGAGTATGAGTCGTAATATTACTAATTGCCAAATGGAATTGACGAAAGCGAACGGTAAATACACGACGCTTGCGATTATCAAAAGCCCAATCATAATCGGCATATACCCATGTTTGTCGCCAAGAATCCCCCAACGTCTGGCAAAAAGTAGATTACCTAAACCGGCAATCGAAAAGACTGAACCCGCATAAAAGGCAATATTTGTGACACCATTGATTTCAGCAACATATAGTGAAAGAATTGGTTGGATACTAAAATGAGCGATCTGAACGACAGTCGACAATAGCATGACAATGAGTAGTGCCGGATGTTGTAAAATGTGAAGAATCACCTCTTTTGTTGAGTAGCGTGATTTTTCACCTTTAACTTTAATCGTCATTTTCATTTCTTTGATTCCAAATAAAACAATCAATGCCGAAAGAAAAATAGTTATTGAAATAAGTTTAAATGTTGCGCTATAACCGACGGTATCAGCAATAATTCCACCTAAAAGCGGTCCTAACAATGTTCCGGTTATATTACCAGTTTGTAATGTTCCGAGTGTACGACCAGCAATTTTCTCTGGTGTTTGTGTCGCGATTAATGCTTGTGACATGGGGATGAACCCTGTGAAAATTCCCATAATTAAACGTAAGATAAATAGTTGTTCAACTGATGTTGCAAAGCCCATGAGCAATACAGAAGCGGCTAAGCCGGTTGCGGAAAAAATGAGGATGTTTTTTCGTCCGTATTTATCACCAATTCGTCCCCAAATGGGCGAAAATATAAAAGCTGTAACGAACGTTATACCAAAAATCCAACCTGACCAACTTTGTACGTATGATGATGAATAGTTACCAAATGTTTCAATATACAAGGAAATAAATGGTAATACCATTGTCATACTAGCAGCAATAAAAAAGTTTGCAAACCACATAATGGCAAGGTTTCGTTTTACTAATGTTGTTTTGTAACTAATAAATATCAACAATCCTTTAATCTAATTTTACATACTTTATTAGTATAACGAACTTTTGGGCTTATAGGAATTTATCAGCTCATGGCAAATTATAGACGGAAAATCGTGTTGTTTTTAGATAGATTTGAAGTTGCCGTTTGAAGAATCTTGGCTAGTTAGTGGAATCTACGTTATATGTGCTAGTTCGCGATGGGTCCGCTGGATGAACTAGATGAAATCGTGGGGAAAATGCATTTTGCAGTAATTCACCGAGTAAAGGATGTAGTTCGCGGCGTATCCCCGACTAAACTAAAAGTAAAATATAAAACGATAATGTCCCTAGATGGTCAAAGGACATTATCGAACGGTTCTAAATATTTTCAAATATTTCTTCTAACTGGTCGATTAGATTACCTACATATGCAACTGCTTCTTGAATAGTTTCCCGTTTCGTCATATCTACGTCAACTTTTTTGGCTAGATCGACTGGTTTTAATGTGCTCCCAGCTTTTAACACTTCAAGCCAACTATTGACGGCCGATTCACCTTCGCGTTTTATTTTTTGCGCGACAGATGTTGAGATGGTTAATCCAGCAGAATAGGTGTAAGGATACAATCCCATATAATAATGTGGTTGACGCATCCAAATTAAACCGGCTGTTTCAGGAATTTCGACATCATTCCCCCAGAAGTTTTTAATGGCTTCATACTTCTCACGGGTTAAAAGATCCGCTGTTAGTGGGACACCTGATTCAGCTAATGTATAGATGCGGCGTTGGAATTCAGCCTCTAACATATGGGTGACAAAGTTATGATAATAAGTGTCAAGTAAATTATTAATAACGAATGCTTTCATTCGATCATCATTGCTTTTTTCTAATAAATATTCAGCAAGTAATAATTCATTTAAAGTTGATGGTGCTTCGACAAAATAGGTTGATACTTGTGTATTTGAAATAGTTTGATGTTTATTGGCAAGTTGGAAATGACCTGCGTGCCCCAGTTCATGAGCAAGGGTAAATGTACCACGCATCATATCTGTCCATGTCATTAAAATAAAAGAATTAGCACCATATGGACTTGCACAAAATGCACCTGATTGTTTGCCAAGATTGTTTGAGTAGTCAATCCAACGGTTATTAAATGCATCCTCCATAATTTTACTATATTCCGGTCCAAGTATTTGAAGAGATTGTAAAATCATATTTTTCGCTTTTTCAAATGTCGTTTCTGGTTCGAATTCGGGATCAAGCGGCGCCTTTAAGTCAGCGTAAGTTATGCGATCTAATTTTAGTTTTCGTTGTTTTAATTTTGCGAGCCTCCGCATATGAGGAGCGAGTTCTCCCTGGATAATATTTAATTGATTTTCGTACAAATCAACCGATACTTCTTGTGGGTGCAACAACATATCCGTTACGGAGTCGTAATGACGGACTTTTGCTAATTGGATTTGTTTGGTAACCTCCATTGCATATACGGCGGCGGTTGTGTTTTTGTATTGCTGTAATGTTGCAATGTAATTGTCGTACGCATTACGTCTTATAATTGTACTCGGTGAAATTTCATAACGATCTTCATACAACGCCTCCGATAATGGTAATTCATTTCCTTCATCGTCTAAAAAATCCGGAAATTGCATATCTGTTTGTTTAGTACGCTCGTAAATAACATGCGGTGCATCAAGTGTTTCACTTAGTTGTGCAAGTAATTGTTCAACTTCTGTCGTCAATGTATGGGGTTTTTTCTCGATCACATCGTTTAACATTTTTTCATATCGTTGAAGGTCCGTATTTTCAGTAATATACTGTTGTAATGTTGCTTCGGGAATTGTCAGTAACTCTGGTTCAAAAAAGGCAATTTTTGCTCCAATATCTGCTAAAGTATTCGCTGTTTTAGCCAAGTCTGACTGGTGCGATTCGTTCGTTCCATCAACACTCGTTCGCAGAAAAGCATACGTTCTTACTTTCGCAAGTTGTTCGTATAAATTTTCGTATGCGAAGATTGCACTGTGTAAAGTATTCGCTGATTCTGCTAACTTTCCATTAAATATTGTTACTGACTCGACTGTGTTATGTAAAGATTCAAGTGCTTGTTCCCATTCTTCTCGTGTCGCAAAAAGCGTAGTTACATCCCATGTTTGCTTCTCTGGTACCTCTTGTCGTAAAAATTGTGTCATCATCTATACATCCTTTCCATTTCAATTTCTGAATGTGTAGCGAATTATACGAGTCTTAATTTAACCGTATATTCTCTATTGTAAGCAATTAGAGGGAATTTAACTAGTCGAATAATACACAGTTATCACGATTCGAACATAAGTTATATTACATTATGATGAAATGGAGTGTGAATTATGGCATTAACTTTGGCGCATTGGTTTTATTTAATTGGGACGCTACTCATTATTGTTACGATGTTATTCCGAAGAAATGTTGTCATCCCAGCGATTGTTTCTACCTTTCTCGTCGCGTTTTTTTATTCGGATTCAATCAATGTGGCTTTACAATCAACGTTTCGGGCTAGTTTAGTTGCTGCGAGTTCGTTGTTTGATATATTTTTAATTATTGCTGTCATGACTGCGTTGTTAAGATCGTTACGTGACATTGGAGCGGATGAAAAAATGATTGTACCGTTCCAACGAGTGATGATAAATGGTCACGTTTCATATTTTATTCTCATTGCTGTCACATATGGTATCTCACTTTTCTTCTGGCCGACTCCCGCGGTTCCATTAGTTGGCGCAATTTTAATACCGGTAGCGATTCGTGCAGGATTACCGCCGATTGGCGCAGGAATTGCAATTTCACTTGCCGGGCAAGGGATGGCATTGTCTTCTGACTATGTGATTCAAATTGCTCCAACATTGAGTGCAAGTGCGGCGAATCTGGATGTCACTGCAGTAGCTGATCGTGCTTTAGTATTATCACTTGTAACAGGATTTTTTGCGATAGGGTTAGCGTATCTATTTTTAAGGAAGTCTATACTACGTCCAAACGCGGCTCATTTGCGTAAGTGGGAAGAATCAGGTGAAAACGAAGAAAAAGGGGAAAATTTAGACGAAAGCACGACCGAAAAAGAAAGTTTAGTTGGTAAAACTGTTCAAAAAAGTAAATGGTTTGCGATTATTGTTCCCATTACGTTTTTAATCGTTGTTATTTTTATGGGATATACGAAATTCAGCGGAACAGCTGAAATGGAAGGTGGGGCAGGAGCGGCCTTAATCGGAGGTATGGCACTTCTGTTATTAATCGCTGCAACAGCTACATTTAATGTAAAAGGTGCTTTGGAACGGGTGAGTAATCATATTATTGAAGGACTCGTCTTTGCTTTCAAAGCGATGGGAATCGTTTTACCAATTGCGGGATTCTTCTTTTTAGGTAATGATGAGACTGCCATACAAATTTTAGGAACTGGGGATGAAACTCCCGCATTTTTATTTGATTTAATATTGGCAGGTGAACAATTTATTCCGGCGCAAGGATTTTTAGCTGCGTTCGGTATTTTAATTATTGGAATGATCACTGGATTAGATGGATCTGGATTTTCTGGTTTACCTTTGACAGGTGCGTTATCAGGTCCGCTTGGGGCGACGATGGGAATGGATGCCACGACATTGGCGGCAATTGGACAAATGGGCGCTATCTGGGTCGGTGGTGGAACACTTGTCGCATGGTCTTCATTAGTCGCTGTAGCAGGATTTGCAAAAGTTCCCGTGTTAGAATTGGTTAGAAAAAGTTTTATTCCAGTTGTCGTCGGACTTTTATTGTCGACGCTGTTCGCGGTTATATTTTATTAATGAAAACGGCGAATCCGAGTTAAATAAATGATGAATTCTTAGTGATGAAATTCACGGTTGAAAAGTGAACCACCGTAACACATGTTAATGGAGTGGTTCGCTTTCATTGTTATGTTAAAATATAGGCACAAATTAAATTATCGAGGTGTCCTACGTGATTCAGTTAAAATCAATAACATTACACCGTTTGCAAATGGATTTAAACAGTCCTTTTACAACAAGTTTTGGTACTGTAAAACATAAAGATTTTTTTCTAATTGAAGTAGAAGATCAGAAAGGGAATCTAGGATACGGAGAATCGGTCGCATTTACCATTCCTTGGTATACCGAAGAAACGACGGAAACCGTATTACATATCATGAGTGATTTTTTAATTCCTCGGTTGAGTGGTAAAGAATTTTCTCACCCTGATGAAATAGGGATATTATTTAATTCGATTAAGCGAAATAATATGGCAAAAGCGGCTGTTGAGGGGGCGATTTGGGATCTTTATGCGAAACGTAAACAACTGACACTGTCTGAAGCGCTCGGCGGAACACGTGATAAAGTCGCTGTTGGAATAAGTTTGGGAATGGAAGAAAATATAACAAACTTATTAAATAAAATAGATGAATATGAGTATAAAGAATATAACCGTGTGAAAGTGAAAGTAAGTCGTGATAAAGATATTTCAGTCTTAAAAGAAATACGCAGACACTTTCCTAACATTCCGTTAATGGTTGATGCAAATTCAGCGTATACATTGGACGATATCGATCATTTAAAGCGATTTGATGAATTTGATTTAATGATGATTGAACAACCGCTCGCTGATGATGATATTTTCGAACATGCAACATTGCAAAAGGAAATTACGACACCCATTTGTTTAGATGAAAGTATCCATTCGTTTACCGATGTGAACTTGGCTGTTGAATTAGGTAGTTGCCGCATTATTAATATAAAATCGGGTCGAGTCGGTGGTCTATCGAATGCAAAATTGATCCATGATTATTGTGCGGACAATGGAATTGACGTGTGGGTCGGTGGAATGCTTGATGCCGGTGTCGGAAGGGCTCACAATATTGCGCTCGCATCACTAACGAATTTTACATTGCCGGGGGATATCGGTTCATCGGCACATTATTGGAAAAAGGATATTATTGTCCCAGAAGTAAACGTAGTAGGTGGACAAATATCTATTAGTGAACAAGTAGGCATCGGATATGAGATTGATTGGAAAGCGGTTGAACGTTATCGCATCGATAAGCAAACGTTTAATTTAAAGTAGCAATTATTGCTTTGATAACAGCGTGTAGGAAAATTGACTTTTTGAAAGCAAAGAAAGGTTGGGGGAGTAATTTATATGTTCCCCCTTGCTACAATTATTCTCCTGATAATTCGGCGATACCTTCTTTTTTTAATAATGTTTCGATTCCTTGAAGGGCCTCGACTTCATCATTACCTTCAATGATTAAATCGAAGTTTCCACCTTGGGGGATTCCAAGTGACATAACACCCATAATCGATTTAACATTAACTTTTTTACTATCATATTGTAATTCAACTTCTGATGAGTAACGGCTTGCTTCTTGTACAAGCAATGTCGCTGGACGCGCGTGTAAGCCGACTTCCGAAGTAATTTTAAATTGTTTTTGAATCATAAAACGTCCTCCTCTCTCATCGGGATTCGCTTTTCTATGTAAACGAAAACCTTCTATTTAAAATTATGTGTGAAAGATATTAAGAAGTAAAGAAAAACGATATTTTTCTACCAAATTATACATAAATATTGGAGACATTGTGAAAAAAGTTCATACGATCTTCCGTTTTGATTTTTAGTTTGGGAGGCGGAGGAGAGTTGGGAGGGTGGTTTCTTTTTTTAAAAAGTAAGTTGCATTTTCCTAAAGCATGTTTTTGATTACGCAGGTTAAAGGTACCAAAAAGAGAATATAGATGAATTTTTTGCTTGGATTTTTAAGTAAGGGGGGTTCAATTTCGTAGTACAATAAGAAGGATCACGACATTCAGTCTTGAGCCTAAAAAAACCCCTAAGGTAAAACAGACCAGTTTGATCTGCTAACCTTATGGGGGATTGTATAAATCTTTGTTGACATAATTTTTAATAGGCTTCAAATTTCGATTAAGTCTATTTGATTGTGTAAATATCGAAATTATTTTAGAAGTAGATTTCTGAAGAATTTCAGCATTAAATTTACACATAACTCTGGTCGTAACTTAATATTGTTAAAAAGTAAATAAGTTAAAATATAAGTAAAAAATTCACTATAACAAAATTAACTAGGTAACAAAATCATCGTTATGTTATTTATTTGCTTTTTTCAATCATCATATTAACGTATTTAATAATTTCTTCTTTGTTTCCTGAAATATTAGCTTCTCTTTCATCGTCAGATGCGAGTTTTTCTTTTGCCTTTTCAAGGACTTCAGCAGCTCTTTCTTGGGGTACAACAACAACGCCATCAACATCTCCCACAATGATGTCTCCAGGATTTACTTGTGCGCCTCCGCAAGAAATAGGTGTGTTTGTTTCGCCCGGACCATTTTTTCCACCTGATGATACGGTTGTTCCTTTAGAGAAAACTGGGAAATTCAATCCTTTAATATCAACGATGTCACGAATAACGCCATCGACAACGAGTCCACCGAATTTCATCGTCTGCATCATACCGACAACGAAATCCCCAGCAATGGCGCGATATGTATCACCTTTTGCATCAACCACAATGATATCGCCGGGTTTTGCCTCTTTAATTGCTTTTAATACAGCCAAGTTATCTCCAACCGATGTTTTGACAGTAAAGGCTCTTCCAGCGATACGGTATTCATCTTTCAGTGGTTTAACAGTTGGATTAATGTTGTTCATTCCTTTTAACACGTCAGAAATGGCAGTTGTAGGTATTTCTTTAAATTGTTGTATAACAGAACCCATTATTATAACCCCTTTGCATTATGATATACGTATATTATATTGTAAACATGAATGAAATTACAAAGGATTTGTTATAATACAGGTATTTTTGTCGATGTTTGAACCAACTATGATAAATTAACCGTTAAAATACAACAACAATCTATGCATATCGATTACACTACGTTGCAATCAATCAAGGTCAAAGGGTTATTTTTGCAATAACTTATACACTTGGTCGACATCTTTATCCCCACGTCCTGATAAGTTAACGATAATAATGTCGTCTTCGTTTAATTCTTTTGCTAGTTTCATCGTATACGCAACAGCATGTGAGCTTTCAAGTGCTGGGATAATTCCTTCGACACGTGATAATTCCTGAAAAGCCTCTAATGCTTCTTCGCCAGAAATTTTATAATATTCAGCCTTACCCGTTGTTTTTAAATAACTATGTTCAGGTCCAATCCCCGGATAGTCCAGTCCAGCAGCAATTGAATCTGTCGGTGCTGGCTCTCCAGCCTCATCGAGAAGTGTTAAACATTTGAATCCGTGAAT
>Ga0079226_10002407_pt1 | contig 14435 bp, 13 predicted proteins | sample Poulit2014_FD_76345 | JGI IMG/M metagenome (GOLD analysis project Ga0079226, IMG submission 76345) | Agricultural soil microbial communities from Georgia to study Nitrogen management - Poultry litter 2014 | ecosystem: Environmental > Terrestrial > Soil > Agricultural land | place: USA: Georgia... | reverse complement strand
ACCCGCACGTTAAACGAGCAGAAGATGCAAAAAGGTTTCTGGATGATATTCAAATGGAAACACTAGAAGCTTATCCGGTAAGTAGTCACGTTAATTATGTGAAGAATAATGATGCAAAGTGTATTGAAATATATGAACAATAAAAAAGATCTGAGTCAGCAATGACTCAGATCTTTTCATTTGATTGAATAAGCGTGTGCTAAATTTAACTAGCTGCTTTTTCTTCATCAATCTTTTGTTGCATACGTTTCGTTTCAAGTATAATGACCCCGGAGAGACCGAGTAACCCGATCAAGTTCGGAATAGCCATTAAACCGTTTAATACGTCTGCTAAAGACCAAACAACGTCTAATGAAGCAGTAGCACCAACGAAAATGAAGAGAACGAATACTGTACGGTATGCTTTTACAGCAGCTGGATTCTTAAATAAGTACTGGAAACACTTCTCGCCGTAGTAACCCCAACCTAAAATCGTTGAAGAAGCGAAGAAGATGAGCCCGATTGTAACTAAGATTGGCCCAATTTGGCTTCCACCAGTTAACTCTCTGAAAGCTTCTGCCGTTAAAGCACCAGCTTCGATTGAAGAGTCTTTCCACTGACCTGACATAACGATTGTAACAGCAGTAATAGAACATACGATAAATGTATCTAAAACAACTTGTGTCATTGAAACAAGTGCTTGTCTTCCTGGTAAGTCTGTCTTAGCAGCTGCAGCCGCGATTGGTGCAGAACCAAGTCCAGCCTCGTTTGAGAAGAGTCCACGTGCAACCCCGAATCGAATCGCTGCTCCTACCGCTCCACCTAAAGCTGCTTCACTTGAGAATGCTGCTTTAAAGATAAGCGTAAATGCTGGGATAACGAGTTCAATATTCATAATCATAATAATAAGTCCAGCCCCAACATAGAAAACAGCCATAATCGGTACGAAGAATGCCGTTACTCGACCAATTGCTTTAATTCCACCGAGGATAACTGCACCTGCGAAAAGAACGAGTGCTAATCCTGAAACCCAATGTGGAACAGAAAACGTAGAGCTCATTAAATCTGCAACAGCTTTTGATTGTGTACCGTTACCGATACCAAACGCTGCTAAAGCTCCGAATATTGCGAAAAGAACACCAAGCCATTTTTGCTTAAGACCATGCTCTAAGTAGTACATTGGTCCACCGGCCATTTGTCCGAATTCGTCTTTCTCACGATACTTAACAGCTAGAATAGCTTCACCATACTTCGTCGCCATTCCGAAGAAACCTGCTAACCACATCCAGAATACTGCACCTGGACCACCGAGTACGACTGCTGTAGCAACCCCAACGATGTTACCGGTTCCAACTGTTGCAGCAGAAGCGGTCATCAGTGCCTGGAAATGTGAAATATCTCCTTCAGAATCGTCGTCTTCTTTACTTTTTCCAAAAACTAATTTCATTGCATAAGGTAATAATCTAATTTGTAAAATTCCAAGTCTTAATGTTAAATAAATTCCCGTTCCAACTAATAAAATAAGTAGGGGAGGTCCCCATACAAGGTCACTAAGTGTACCTAGAAACGCATCAATTTGATCCATTTTATTCCCTCCAGTGAAAGTTGTCAAACGATTAAACATTTTCTTTGGTGCTTAAGGATTAAGTTACTTTAATAGCATTATTGATAGCGCTTTCAAATCATCCTCTCTTTTCGTGGAATTTTGAATATTCAATTGATAAACAGAAGGTTACATTAACATTTTAGATATGTCAAGTTCATCTGAACGTTTGTTCATTCTAAATAATGCCTATGACTAAAGAAGCAGAATCTTCTTAATATTTGAATGAGTGAGGAAGTGCTTGATAGAAGTAGATATAAGGGGTTATTATGAGGAATAGGAGGGGGAAGAAATGGTAAAAATATTATTTGTTTGTTTAGGAAATATTTGTCGTTCACCGATGATCGAGGCAATATTTCTTGATTTACTGAATAAAGAACAGTTAACAAAAGAGATAGTTGTTGATTCAGCTGGTATAGCTAATTGGCATGAGGGTAAACGTCCACATAAAGGGACGCTTGATAAGTTAACGAGTAGAAATGTTGGCCATGAATGGATGAAGTCTCGACAAATTACGAAAGAAGATTGGGAAACATTTGACTACATAATTGCTATGGATGATCAAAACATAGAAGATTTACGAGCAATGATGCCAGATGATTCGACGACTATCGTGTTAAAAGCAGCTGATTTTATAAATGACGAGGCAATAACTTATGTGCCAGATCCATACTACACAGGTGATTTTGATGAAACTTATGATTTAGTCACAGAAGCATCTCAGCGTCTGTTATCATATATAAGAGAAAAGCATAATTTTTAAGGAGCGATTGAGGTTATGGGAAAACAAACGTTAATAAGAGGAATTTTAATTGGTGCAGTTGTCGGCGGATTGGCAACATTAAGTAATAAAGAAGTTCGTACGTACATCAAAGAATCGACGCGTAATTGTGTGGAGCAAACGAGTTATATGATAAAAAACCGCTCACAAATTATTGACTGTGCACAGTCACAAATACAAAATATAGAAGAAACGTTTACGAACCAAGTAGGCCAAGTAGAAAATTTATGGGAGCAAATTGAAGAAGTGAGAGAAATCTTTTTTAAAAAATAATTTAGTAAATAAAGTACATAAAATTATGGAGAAATCCAGTTAGTTTCATAAGAAATACAAATATCCGGTTATATTTATCTCGTTTTGGTAAATATAACCGGTTTATATTTAGTAACTATTTTAGTCGGAATGTTTTTCTTTTATATAATAAAAATATATTATTCATATAAATGGCATGCGACGGCATGTTCATTATTTTTTTCTTTTAGAGCTGGTCGTTCAGAAAAACATTTATCGAATGCGTGAGGACACCTATAATAAAACGGACAACCAGGCACTTGCTCCTCAACAGCAGAGGTATCATTTGCCCAATTTATTTTCTTTCGTGTTTGATTCACGTTGGGCGTAGGAATTGATTGCAATAATATCTCTGTATACGGGTGAAGCGGCTGATTATAAATATCATTTTTATTCCCAATTTCGACGATTTGCCCGCTATACATAACAGCGACGCGGTCACTTATATATTTTACAACACTTAGATCGTGCGAAATAAACAGATAAGTGAGCTCTAAATCGTGTTGTAAATCAGTGAGTAAATTTAAAATATGTGCTTGTACAGAAACGTCTAATGCTGAAACTGGTTCATCTGCAATAATGAACTGTGGGTCCATTGCTAATGCTCGAGCAATGCCAATGCGCTGTTTTTGTCCTCCTGAAAAAGCATGTGGGAATTTATTTTTTGCATCTTTATTTAGTCCGACTTTTTCTAATAAGTCATCAACGCGCTTTTGCCTCTCAATCTTTGAGAGACTCGTCTGTTCGATAAAAGGTTCTTCAATTAATTGACCAACTGTGAACCGCGGATTAAGTGAAGCGTCTGGGTTTTGAAAAATCATTTGAATGCTTTGTTGTATCGTATGAATAGATTGTCCGTTGTAATAAACATCACCGCCTGTCCGCGGGATGAGTTGAATAATCGCTCGACCAAGTGTCGACTTCCCGGAGCCAGATTCCCCAACAATACCGAGCGTTTCACCTTTATAAATATGGAAACTAACATCATCAACTGCTTTAATAACGTTTTGTTGGCGTTTTAATAACCCTTTTTTCATTGGGAAATATTTCTTTAAATGACTAACTTCTAATAATATTTCCTTCTTACTCATTGGCATTCCCTTCTTTCGTAAAGAGGTGACAACGGACAAAATGTTCATCTTTCGTGTTTAATAAATCAGGATTTATTTTTTTACATATATCCATCGTATGACTGCACCTATCGGCAAATCGGCAACCTTTTGGTAGTTGATGTGCAGGAGGAACAGTTCCTGGGATGGTGTAAAGACGTTCGTTATCACTATTTAAAGTAGGCATGCTTTTCATTAAAGCAACTGTATAAGGATGTTTTGGTTCATTGAATAACTCACTCGTTATCGTTTCTTCCACGATTTGTCCAGCATACATGACGATGACACGATCGGCGACGTCCGCGACAACACCTAAATCATGAGTAATTAATAAAACAGAAGAGTTAAACGTACGTTTCATCGTATCGATGACATCTAGTACGTGGGATTGAGTCGTTACGTCGAGTGCTGTTGTAGGTTCATCTGCTATGAGTAATTGTGGATTACAAGCCATGGCAATAGCAATCATTACTCGTTGTCTCATACCGCCTGACAACTCATGGGGGTATTGATTAATCGCCTCATTAATATTTGAAAAGCCTACGAGTTCTAACAGTTGTTTGGCACGTTCAACAGCTTCTTTTTTAGAAATTTTTTCGTGTTTAACCATATGTTCAACCATTTGACTGCCAATCTTTAAAACGGGATTAAGTGACGTCATCGGTTCTTGGAAAATCATACTCATTTGTTTACCGCGTACGTGTCCCATTTCTTTCATGGATAACTGCGTAAGTTCTTTTCCATTTAATATAATTGAACCACTCGTTATTTCGCCTTGCTCAGGGGAAATAAGCTGCATAATAGACAGGGCTGTGGCACTTTTACCGCACCCAGATTCTCCGACGATGCAAACTGTTTCTCCTTGATTTACGTGGAAACTAACGTCATCAACAGCCTGTGCTTTTGACTCATTATTTATATAGTAATGGGTTTTTAAATGATTGACTTCTAAAACCTTTTCATTTGAATCTTGCATAAAAACCACTCTTTCTTCATTGGAAATAAAAAGCTCTGTTTATCGAATTATTCATCATGGAAAACGAGCATTATCTTTATTATAATAAAGACGAATCGTAATTTGTTATCTAGCGATTCGGTTGTTTGCGTCTGAATTTTCTGTCGCTTTAACTATAAATAGACTGCTTGAATTTAGCAAATGATATAAAACAATTAAAGGGAGGCGTAGTAAATGGAAAACGGAAGTATTGTTGATGTCCCTCATATTAAAGTTGGTCATGCTCAAAATGAAACAGCGTTAACGGGCTGTTCAGTTATTTTAACAGAAAAAGGTGCGACGTGTGGGGTAGACGTACGTGGTTCAGCGCCTGGAACGAGAGAAACGGATTTACTTGATCCACTTAACACGGTCGATGAAGTACATGGCCTTTGTTTAACGGGTGGCAGTGCCTATGGATTAGAAGCTGCTTCAGGCGTGATGGATTATTTAGAATCAACTGGCAAAGGATTAGATGTAGGTTTCGCGAAAGTACCAATCGTACCTGCAGCTGTTTTATTTGATTTGTCAGTAGGAGATGCATCTGTTCGTCCTAACAAACAAATGGGGTATCAAGCAGCAAGTGAGGCAAGCAATGAATACTTTTCAACAGGGAATGTAGGTGCTGGTTGTGGGGCAACTGTTGGAAAATTAGCAGGATTTGATAAAAGTATGAAAGGAGGACTTGGTACAGCTTCGATAAAGCTTGCTAACGGTTTAGTTATCGGCGCAATTGTCGCAGTGAATGCTGTTGGGCATGTGCTTGATCCGGAAACAAACACTATATTAGCAGGTGCTTACGATAAAGATAGTGACGTTATTTTAGATAGTTTGGAATTACTGAAAATGGCAGATGAACAAAATTTCTTAAAAGGTGCGAATACGACGATTGGCGCAGTGGCAGTAAATGCATCTTTGACGAAAGCAGAAGCGACAAAGCTTGCGCAAGTGACTCAAAATGCTCTTGCTAAAACAATCATACCTGCTCATTCTACGTTAGATGGTGATACAGTATTTGCACTTGCGACAGGGGGTCATACACATTCACTTGATTATATTGCTTCTTACGCAGTGAAAGTGATGGAAAAGGCAATCATAAATGCTATTAAGTCAGCTGAATCAATAGAGGGTGTACTGTCTTATCAATCGTTTGCGAATAATGATTAAGCAGTCATGCGTCATCCTCATATCTTCTTGAAATATAATAAAGTATTGCTAGAATATATAGTTAACCACTAGGATATATATGTATTGAGTCGTTAAGGAGGGATGGATATCATAATTGACGTCAGATAGGAAGGTGAAATCAAGGGCTAGTGGTAGATGAACAAAGTGATTGAATAAATAATCTGTTTTAATTGTTATGTATTTGTTTTATACTAAGTGAAGCAATCAAGCATATACTTCATAGATGTTTGAAAATTTTGCTTTTATCTGTGTTTTAAGAAAGGAATTATAAAATGAGTCATATGAACCGAAAGCTTTTATTAATTATTTTTATTTCTATTATTATACTTCTTAGTGCATGTGGAAATAACAATGGATCAGATAAGGATAAAGAAAATAGTTCAGAAGATAAAGAAGTGAACATCGTTATTGCAGATGATCCAGATTTTTTAGATCCCCACTATGCAACAGCATCTATGACTTATATGATTATATTAAATATGTATGAAGGTTTACTAGCCGTTGAAGAAGATGGTACGCTTAAGCCTGCTTTAGCAGAGTCGTATGAAGTGTCTGAAGATGGTTTAGTTTACACATTCAATATTCGTGAAGATGTTTTATTTCACAACGATGAACAATTAACAGCAAATGACGTTTTATATTCTTATGATCGTTTACTCGGAACTCACTCAGATGAACCGTTAACGTCTGAACTTGATGCGATTGAATCAATGGAAGTTGTTGATGAATTCACGTTTGAAGTAACTTTAAATGAACCAAATTCAAACTTTTTATATATGTTAACCGCTCTAAATGCAGCAATAATATCGGAAGCTAATGATGACGTGCAAAATGAATCGCCTGTTGGAACAGGTCCATTTAAGTTTGTAGAATATCGACCAGGTGCAAAGTTAGCTTTAGAAAAAAATGATAACTACTGGCAAGAAGACGTCCCATCTTTAGATAACGTTAACTTTGTATTCCAATCAGATGACGATGTAGCGATACTGTCTCTCCAAGCTAGAGAAGTAGATATAATGGGTATTCCTGCGCACCGAATTGAAGAGGTTGAGAATGACTTTACGATTGAAACACAAGAAGCGAACTCGACGTTATTAATAGCATTTAATGAGGATGTTGAGCCGTTTGATGATGTTCGCGTGCGTCAAGCGATTAACTTTGCAATGAATAAAGATGATATCATTGAGTCAATCTTTTCAGGTTATGCTGCTAAACTTGGCTCAAACATGAGTCCAGCAATGGAAAGTGTTTATTTAGACGGGTTAGAAAATATGTATGAACAAGATATTGAACGCGCGAAAGAATTAATGAAAGAAGCAGGTTATAGTGATGGGTTTTCAACAAAAATAACTGTTTCATCTCATCGCTCGATGTATGCTGATATTGCACAAATTGCTAAAGAAAATTTAAAGGAAATAGGTATTGATTTAGAAATAGAAGTTGTTGAATGGGGTATTTGGCTAGAGCAAGTATATACGGATCATAATTACGAAATGACGACAATTGATTTAACGGGTCGTCCATCGGCTTATGAAATTTTGAATGATTACGTATCAACAAATGATAATGAAAACTTTTTCCGCTTTAACAATGCTGAATTTGATGACTTGATGGATCGTGTTCTTCTTGAAGATGAACCTGAAGAACAAGTCGCTTTATATGAACGAGCGCAAGAAATTTTAGCGGAAGAGGCAGCTGCGGTTTATATTGCTGACTATCAGTTTATTTGGGCGCTAGATCCTCAATTAGAGGGAATGAAATATTATCCATTCTATTTCCATGATATGTCTGAAGTTAATTATAAATAAATGAAAGGAATGGGGTCATGTCTTACGTTGTTAGACGCATCATTTTACTGATGATTACTTTATTATTAGTTTCTTTAATTACTTTTTTCGTATTCCAAGTGATGCCAGGTGACCCCGTCCGAATTATGTTAGGGCCTGATGCGACTGACGTGCAAGTTGCTACGTTAAAAGCACAGCTCGGATTAGATGAGCCACTTTACGTGCAATATGTGAAGTGGATATCTGGTCTATTAACAGGTGATTTGGGAGAATCGGTACGCTTTTCTATGCCGGTGTTTGATTTAATCTCGGAACGATTGCCTGTCACTTTGTCATTAACAATGATGTCATTAATATTTGTCGTTATTATCGCGATTCCACTTGGTGTCTTTATGGCTAAACGACAGAATCAATGGATAGACGTTATCTTTTCATCCGTTATGCAACTCGGAATGGCTATTCCATCTTTTTGGCTCGGTATGCTACTTATTATTTATTTAGGCATGACTTTTAGTTTCTTTTCTGTCAGTGGTTATATTCCTTGGACAGAAAGTGTTGCGGGGGCATTTAGTTCTTTATTGTTGCCCGCATTAACGATTGCGATCCCGCAAAGTGCCATAAAATTTCGTTACGTAAGAAATACAGTTATCGAGCAGCTCGGTTTAGATTACGTTCGAACTGTTAGAAGTAAAGGAATGTTAGAAACGTATATTCTTTTTAGGCACGTTTTAAAAAATGCGATGATACCTATTTTAACGATTTTTGGTCTAATTTTTGCTGAAATAATTGCAGGAACAATTATCGTTGAACAAGTATTTGGGTTACCAGGTGTCGGTAGTTTACTCGTTTCATCCATAAGTTATCGTGACTTCCCTCTCGTACAAGGGATTGTTATGTATATTACAATAGCTGTCGTTATAATTAACTTTATTGTGGACGTATTATATTCAATCCTTGATCCGAGAATAAGGTTGAGTTGAGGGGAATTTAAATGAAGTCAATGCAAAATTTTGCTAGGCGGGCTAATCTAATATTAGGGTTAATCCTTTTATCATTTTTCTTAGTCATTTTAGTGATAAGCTTTTTTTACACGCCTTATGATATACATGCGATGGACGTCGCTAAAAAGCTAGAAAGTCCAAGTGCGAAACATTGGTTTGGTACGGATGAATTCGGTCGTGATATTTTCAGTCGAGTGATGAAAGGGACGCAGACTGCTTTTTTTGTAGGGATGGTTGCTGTTAGTATCGGCATGTTTTTTGGTACGTTAATCGGGAGCGTTTCAGGATTTATTGGTGGATTGTTTGATGAGATTGTTATGCGTCTAATGGATGCACTCATGGCTTTTCCAGGCATTATTTTAGCTTTGATGCTCGTCGCTGTGTTTGGCCCAGGTTTGATAAATACATCGATTGCTATCGGATTAATGGCTATTCCGGGTATTGCACGCATCGCAAGGAGCGGATTTTTGCAGAATAAAGAGATGGAATATGTCATGTCAGCTCGTTTAATCGGACTTAGTCGGACGAAAATAATGTATAAACATATTTTACCTAACGTGCTCTCGCCATTAATAGTAGCAGCTTCTATTGGCTTTGCTACAGCAATGTTAGCTGAAGCGGGTCTTAGTTACTTAGGGTTAGGTGTTCAACCACCAGACCCGAGTTGGGGACGTATGCTGAAAGATTCACAAACGTATTTAGTAAGTGCTCCGTGGTATACGTATGCACCGGGAATCGCGATGACGATGCTTATTTTAAGCTTTTTTATGCTTAGTAATGCACTACGAGATTTAACAGACCCACGTTCTAGGTAGTAATTAAGATGAAAAAAGCTTGAACAATTGCTCTAGTCCTATTTTTATATAGCCTTGATTTGATCAAAAAATGTTGTCTGTTTGACTATTTATATCCTATTGTTATTAAGATACTCACATAATACTTAACCATTTATTATGATAACGTTATTACAATGTGCTAGACTAATAATTAGTCTCCTTTTCATTAAATGAATGTATTGAGGTGTTTTTATGAGTGAGATAATATGGAGTGATGTGATATTTCAGTCAATCTTGTTTATTACTCTAATATTAATGATTGTTTTAATTGTGCTATCCTTTCGCTTAATTGCGAAACGAACCAAACAAATAGAGAGAAATGAAAAGAAAATAGATGAGCTTAGCAGACAAATAAAAGCAGACGATTGAAAGAATTTTAAAGTATAAGCTAGATATTAAAAGAATAAATTCAGATTATCGGCAATCTTGCTTATTACCTGTATTTCTTATACAGGTAATAATTGATAATGTACTTTAGTATAATATTTTGAAACAGGATATTTTGTGTCTGCATCTATGTCATATACAATATAATGAAGAGAGATTAAAAGGAGAGGTTCATAGATGAAGTTTTCAGTTGAAGATGAAAAATTAGTAGGTAAATTAGGATATGGTGACTTGCCATTGTCAGCAAATGATGATGAAGGATATCGTCCATTTCAATTACTCGTTTCATCTATCGTAGGCTGTAGCACAATTGTTTATGAAAGAATTTTAAAGAAGCAGAAGATTGATTATGAAATTGTTGATATTGAAGCTGAAGTTGAAAGAAACGAAAAAGAAGCGAATCGCATTGAATATTTAAAAATTACATTTAAATTAAAAGGTGATTCTTTAAATTTAGAAAAACTCGAAAAAAACATGGAAGTTGCTAGTGAAAACTGTCCAATGGTAAGAAGTGTTGATAAAAACATTAGGATTGAAAAAGTAATCGAGATTGTTGAGTAAATGTTAAATATTGCAAATGAACCGAGGTGAAATATCACCTCGGTTTTTTTATGCACTTGCTTATTTCACTTTAATGATTTACTATAACAGAGTATTAATGTTATTATCATGTTCATTTAAGGGAGAGAAAGTATTTATGGTAGCTTGGATTGTAATCGTTTCAGTATTAACGATGACTGTGTTAAGTTTACTGCGTGTGAACGTCGTCGTAGCGATTATTTTAGCATCACTCGTTGCCGGACTGATGGCTGGGGAGTCAGTCGTTGATTCGATCGACTTGCTTATCGACGGGGTCGGGGGCGGTGCAAATACAGCAATTAGTTATATTTTATTAGGAGCATTCGCTGTAGCTATTGGCTATACAGGAATTACAGGATTGCTCGTGCGCTTTTTAATTAAAGCATTAACAGGAAAGAAAACATTAATCGTTCTCGTTTTAGCCGGTGTCGCTAGTTTATCGCAAAACGTCGTTCCGGTGCATATTGCATTTATACCTATTTTAATACCACCTTTATTAGCGCTATTTGATCGAATGAAATTGGATAGACGTGCGGTAGCAAGCGCATTAACATTTGGTTTAAAAGCACCTTACTTAATGATTCCAGCAGGATTTGGATTACTTTTCCATGAAATAATCGTTGATAGTATGGCGGAAAACGGTGTGAACATTTCAATTAATGAAAGTGCCTTTTCCATGCTTATCCCGGGGTCAGGGATGATTGTCGGTTTATTAATAGCTGTCTTATTTACATATAAAAAAGACCGTGTGTATGAAGAGTTTTCCATAGAAACGAAAGAGTCAGAAAAGGAATTAACGTTCAATCGTCAACATGTATTTACAATTATTGCTATTTTAATTGCGTTAGCTGTGCAACTCGTTACGCAAAACTTAATTGCTGGGGCATTATCAGGACTCTTCATCATGTTTATTACGATTGCTGTACCTTTCAATAAAGGAGACAAAATCGTTATGGAAGGTATTCATATGATGGGCATGATTGCGATTGTTATGCTCGTTGCCTCAGGTTACGGGAATGTTTTGAAAGAAACAGGCGCAGTGTCAGCGTTAATTGAGTCATCCTCTACCTTTTTAGAAGGTGGAAATAAAGCGATTATTGCATTCATATTATTGTTAGTCGGTTTAGTCGTTACGATGGGAATAGGTTCATCTTTCGGAACGATACCAATTATTGCTGCACTTTACGTTCCTATTTGTTTAGTGGCTGGATTTTCACCGATTGCAACAGCGACATTAATCGGAACAGCAGGTGCATTAGGTGATGCAGGATCTCCTGCGAGTGATTCGACGTTAGGACCAACGTCAGGGCTTGATGCGGACGGCCAACATAATCATATTTGGGATACGTGTGTACCGACATTTATTCATTTTAATATTCCGCTATTTATTTTTGGTTGGGTAGCATCATTAATTTTATAATAATATAATATATTTTAATTTATTAGTGGCTTTTCTATTGTTAAATCAATAAGGAGAGCCACTTTTTTATTTTTTAAAAAATTAAGCAAAAGACTTGAAAGTCAAAGATAGTCAGAGTATAATACAATTATAGTCAAAGTTAGTCAAAGTCAAAAAAATGATTATTATAATATATATGAGGAGGAATATGATTATGAAATGCCAAAAATGTCAAAGTAATCATGCAACAATTAACATGTCTGTTCAAATGAATCAGCAAAGAATGCAAATGAGAGTTTGTCAGAGTTGCTTTCAAGAACTAAAAGGTCAAATTAATGGATCAAATCCAGAAGCATTTTCAAATCATTTTTTCCAAGCGAATGGAAGTTCAGGCCCGCAAATGAGAACAAAACAGCAGACGGCCGAAGAAGATAGTATTTTAGATCAACTTGGAAAGAATATATCCCATGATGCACAGTCTGGGGCGATAGATCCTGTTATTGGAAGGGATGTTGAAGTTAAACGTGTTATTGAAACACTTAATCGAAGAAATAAAAACAATCCTGTATTAATTGGTGAACCAGGTGTTGGTAAAACAGCAATAGCTGAAGGTTTAGCTGTAAAAATTGCCGAAGGTGACGTACCGGCGAAGTTATTAAATAAGCAAGTATATTTATTAGACGTTTCTTCACTCGTAGCAAATACGGGTATTCGTGGGCAATTTGAAGAACGAATGAATGAAATAATTGATGAAGTGAAAAGTCGGGAAGACGTTATTTTATTCGTTGATGAAATTCACTTACTCGTCGGAGCAGGAACAGCTGAAGGTTCTCAGATGGATGCTGGAAACATTTTAAAACCGGCATTAGCACGAGGTGAGATGCAATTAATTGGTGCAACAACACTTAAAGAGTATCGTCAAATTGAAAAAGATGCCGCTTTAGAACGTCGTTTCCAACCAATTATCGTTAAAGAGCCGACAATTGATGAAGCAGTCATGATTTTGCAAGGTATTAAAGATCGTTACGAAGCGTTCCATGAAGTGAGTTACTCAGACGAAGTGGTTCAGGCGTTCGTTACGTTATCAGATAGGTATATTCAAGACCGATTTTTACCAGATAAAGCAATTGATTTAATGGATGAAGTTGGTTCACGCCTTAACTTAGCAAATTCAGAAAAAGACTCAGGATCACTTGAACAGACGCTTGAAGAAGTTATTCGTGAAAAAGAAGTTGCAGCAGAACAGGAAGACTATGAACAAGCTGCTCACTTACGCTACAAAGAAATTCAATTACAAAAGCAGATCGATAAAGCGAATGAAAATGAAAAAGAAGTTCGTGCAGAAGTTTGTGTAGCAGATATTGAAGAAATTGTAGAAGAGAAAACTGGTATACCAGTAGCGAAATTACAAGCAGAAGAACAGGCGCAGTTAAATGAATTAGCGAAAAATATGAGTGAGAAAATTATTGGTCAAGAAGAAGCAGTGAATAAAATTTCAAAAGCGATTAGACGTAGTCGTGCAGGGTTAAAATCTAAATATCGTCCAATCGGTTCATTCTTATTTGTAGGACCTACAGGTGTTGGTAAAACAGAAGTTACAAAAATGTTAGCTGAAGAATTATTCGGTACGAGAGAGTCGCTCATTCGTTTAGACATGAGTGAGTACATGGAAAAACACGCTGTTTCAAAGATTATCGGATCACCACCAGGATATGTTGGTCATGAAGAAGCGGGACAATTAACAGAACAAGTACGTCGCAACCCTTATTCGATTATTTTGTTAGACGAAATCGAAAAAGCACATCCTGATGTTCAACATATGTTCTTACAAATTATGGATGATGGTCATTTAACAGATTCTCACGGTCGAACAGTAAGCTTTAAAGAAACTGTAATCATAATGACGAGTAATGCTGGATCTGGAAATAAAACGATTAACGTCGGCTTTAATTCAGAACATGAAAGTGTTTCAATGTTAGAGACGTTAGGCGATTACTTTAAACCAGAGTTTTTAAACCGTTTTGACTCAATTGTTTCATTCAATGAATTAACGGAAGAAAACTTAGTCGATATTGTTGACTTAATGTTACAAGACTTACAAGATAATATTGAAGAAAATGAAATTACAATCAAAATTACTGATGAAGCGAAACGAGAACTCGTTCGTTTAGGTTATGATGTTAGATTTGGTGCTCGTCCACTTCGTCGCGTCATTCAAGATAAAATTGAAGATCAATTAACAGATTTAATTTTAGCTGAAGAAAGTGAAGTAAATGAAGTGACTGTTGATGTTGAAGCAGAAGATATCGTCGTTAAAAAAGTATAATAGATTTACAATTAAAAAGTCCTATCATTCTTTTATCGAGTGATAGGGCTTTTTTTATTTAAAAAACTATTCACAAACTAATATTAAAGTGATATCATATTTATATCAAATGAATGACAAAGGGAGCGTGTAAATAATGAATGAAAGAAAAGCATGGGCGATGAACGGTTACGTT
>Ga0079226_10002405_pt1 | contig 14436 bp, 11 predicted proteins | sample Poulit2014_FD_76345 | JGI IMG/M metagenome (GOLD analysis project Ga0079226, IMG submission 76345) | Agricultural soil microbial communities from Georgia to study Nitrogen management - Poultry litter 2014 | ecosystem: Environmental > Terrestrial > Soil > Agricultural land | place: USA: Georgia... | reverse complement strand
TATCTTTTCGCTTTCATCATCTGTTTTAAATAAAGCGGCGGTGTAAATCGGGAGTCATTAAATTCTTCCGCAAAATAATTCATTACGAAGTATCCGATATCTACACCTGCATAATCTTGCAATTCAAAAGGTCCCATCGGGTAGTTAAGTCCATATTTGACTGCTGTATCAACATCTTCTTTTGAGGCCACGCCTTCCTCTACCAAACGAATTGCTTCAATGAATTGAGGGATCATAACACGATTTACGATAAATCCTGGAGAGTCTTTCTTTACCTCCACAACTTTCTTGTTTAGCTGTTCAGCAAGTGTTCTTAGTCTTTCAACCGTTTCATCGCTCGTATAAAATCCTCTGACAACTTCTACAAGTTTCATTAATTGTGCCGGGTTGAAGAAATGCATTCCCGCAACTCTTTCCGGTTGATTGACGACAGAAGCTATTTCTGTGATGGACATAGACGAGGTGTTTGTTGCCAATATCGCATTGTCTGAAACAATATCATTCAGCTTTTTGAATACAGACTGCTTCACCTCCATATTTTCAATGACGGCTTCAATAACAATATCCACTTCTTTTAGACTATTTAATTCTGTCGTCGTTTCGACTGCCTGTAAAGCGCTTTCTTTTTCTTCATTAGTTAGTTTATTTCTCTCAACGCTTTTACGCATAAAGGCATCCATTTTGCTAACTGATTTTACAAGTTGTTCTTCATTAACATCTTGTAAAATAACATTCAATCCATTCATGGCGGCGACATTGGCAATCCCTGTCCCCATTGCTCCAGCGCCAACTATTCCTACTTTTTGTCCTGACATGGCTAAGTCTCCTTCTCTTTTTGTCGATGTAAATATTATTATAATTTTTAGAAAAATAATTTTATACCGTCATTGCGTAGGAATTAAATCCATCCCTTCCTACATGAAGATGGATGATTTATATTCGCATATCATATAATTTGAGCGCCATCGTAAGCTGAAAAATATGCTCAGGATTATTTAATCGGACATCGAGCAACTCTTCTATCTTTTCCAGGCGATAGCGAAGCGAACTACGGTGCAAAAATAATATTTCTGCAGTTTGTTTAGCATTTCCGTTCCTAGATAAGTAAGTGCGAAGCGTGTGCAATAAATCCATATTGCTTTTTTCGGAGTATGAAATGAGCGGTTCTAGTTGATTTTCCATAAACAGATTGGCGGCACGTACCTGTTGCAGATGCTGCAATATCGTATAAGCACCTAACTTTTCAAAAAAAGCGAAGTTCTCTTCATAGAAATTTCTCTTCACAATTTTAAGTGCCTGCCAAGCCTGTTCACTGCTCCTATAATAATCTTCCAATCCCGCCGTCACTGAGCCAACGCCCAAATAAGCAGCGCAAGCAATCGAACTCGATTTAATTATTTCATTTATTTCCTCCATCAAATTCCGATAGTAGATCTCTTCTGCTTCTTTCTCCGGGATAAAAAGTGCATATTGTTCTTTATAGGGAGCAGCTACAATTGTTCCTTCTTCTTCAAAAATATATTGTTTCAAATAATCCCATATAGCTGTTTCTTTCATTTGGACAGCAAGTAAATCTGTTTCCCCCTCTTTATTTCTTGCTTCAAGAGATAAAATAGCTACACGGTGCGGTTTAAATATATTCCAGTGAAATAAATTAGCATATTGTAAAATTGTTCCTTTATTTTTTATCTTTTTAACTAGTAAATTAACAGCTAAATTTTCTTTTGCCTGCTCGGTCGTCCCATGCACAAGCTTTTGTTTGCTGAATTGAATGGCGTATATATTTTTTGCCATCTCAATCAATAATTGTTCGTATTCATCCAAATCATCTTTTGTCCCGGCAACCGATAAATATCCAAGCAACTCGTCCCCTCTTTTAATCGGCCATACTGTATGTCTTTGTCCGTCAGCTGCTATTAAAAAATAATCCATATCATCGGTAATGACATCCTTTATTTTCTCCGTAATATTATAAATGTTTAATTCATTATCATTTACAGACTGATAGTATAAACAGCTTTTGAACCGGTCGAATAAGATGATTGGCCGCTGAAAGATATGGTGTACAACATTTGTAATCCCTGTGAAACCATCCTCGACAACAGTCTCTCTAACTAACGCTTCTTGGTATTTCAAAAGATTGCGAAGCCGATTATGGTTTTGCCTTTCATTATGGTAAAGACGGGCATTTTCGAGTGTGGTCGCGATATGTGTGCTTAATAGCTGAACAGTATCAAGGTCTTCCTCTGTAAAAACCCCTGTCTCTTTATCTTCTAAGTGAATGACTCCAATCGTTTTAAAATCCATCGCAATCAAAGCCGTTAGTTTATCAGTGCCGACACTGTCTAAATAAGGAAAGTAATTTTTCAATGTATAATTGGATATCACTTTGATTTTTTGAGGCATTTCTTTTTCCCCATAGGAAGGTGTCTGAAAAACAAACTCATTATCGATATCATTGAATAAATAGACGCAGGCATAACGGGCCCCTGTTCCTTTACCTGCTCTCCTTGTAATTTCTGCTATTTTTTCCTTAAATGGCCGATCAAGAGAAAAATGATTCGTAACCCACTCAATACCTTCCATTTTCTTGAGCTGCTTTTTTCTTTTCCTTGTAAGATGAATAGCGAGTGCAATATCCTTTCCCAATTCCTCAAACTGGCTTTTCATTTCCAATAGAGGAATTCTTTTATAAAAACCGATAATACAAAACCCATGCACAGCTGCATCATCTAAAATGGGAACAGTAAACCAAGTTTTAACAGATGCATCATTTAAAGCATCAATCAGTTTGCAAGAGCCTTCTGCTCCATCATTCTGTTCATCTGTCATACTTTGTTGGATTAACTTTTTTGAACATTTCTGAACGTTAACAGGAAAAATAGCCGTAAATTTATTGCTAACATTTCCACTAGTAATTCGAAGATTATATGTTTCTTCATTCATAAAAACAACCCCGACAAAGTCACAATGCAATTTCCTTTTAAAAGAATTGCTTATATACTGTAACGCCTCTTCTTCACTATCAATTTTAATTAACTGCCGGGACATATTTCGTAAATGGATTTCTGTCTTTTTCACTATTTTGGACTGTTGCATCAGGCAATCCTCCTTTTATAATAAAAGGGGGAAACCAATTGATGGTTTCCCAATATCATTTTTATTCCATTATCTGAAATCTGCTGTAAACTCGCCTTTTACTTCTTGATATCCGTTATTTAATTCGTATGTTTCCTCTTGTTCTAATTCAAACCGATCCATGATCGGAATATCGTTAGCCGAGAACAAATAAGCGTCTTCTGTTGCCGCATGTTCATGCCATGCCCAGTTCGGAACGACGAAATAATCGCCTTTTTTCCAGTCGAAGCGAACACCGTTAATGACTGTATAGCCTGATCCTTGATGTGCATAATAAATTGTCGAGTGCGTGTGACGATGTGCTTTTGTATGGAAGTCTTTCGGTAAAAACTGCATACGGGTGCCGATTGTCGAGTTGGCCGACTTTCCGGTTGACGGATTGATATATTCTACTGCATACCCGTCATATGGGTCTGGATCAAAGTGCTTTAATCCTGCAATCGCATCCACCGTACGATTCCATTTATAATTGGCAAGTGGTGCAATTGTATATTTTCCGTCTCCTACAGGCCTTACCATGCCGCCACGGTAGCGGATTTCCGAAAAATTATCCGGTACATTCGGCTCTTGCAATCCATCATCATATGGTTCAAAAAATGTTCCACCAATGGAATAGATTGTAGGAATATCCAAAATATCCATCCAAATCATCGATTTATCTCCCTCATGACCGTGTCCATGCCATAAGTTTTTAGGAGTGATGAGGAAATCCCCTTCCTCCATAAATATTCTTTCTCCTTGTACAATGGTATAGGCGCCTTCACCGTCCGTAATAAAACGTGCCGCACTTTGAGAATGACGGTGTGATGGAGCTTCTTCCCCAGGCTGCAGCAGCTGTACAGCAGCATAAAGAGTCTGTGTAGTCGACACTTGCCCCCACGGTTTCCGATACGTTAACCCTGGATTTTGGAAGTAAATAGCACGACGCTCTCCGCCGCGTTCCGGGGTAAAAATCTCTGCAGCTTCGGCTAACTTTTTCTTTAACAATTCGCCACTCCACAAATAAGCTTGTGCATGTGGCTCAGGGCTTTTGTTCATCACTTCTGGAATTGCTTCCCAAAGTGGTCCAAGGTTATATTGCTGAATATCTTTCGTAAAATCTTTGACCGTATCGCTTTTCATAAATTGTTGGATTTCTTCTGCCATGCTCAACATCCTTTCTTAGTTTACTTTAGTCATCTAGCTTACTCAGGTTACGCTTAATTTGACCTACATGGCCTTCAATATGTTTCACTACTAAATTATCGACGATAAATTGGACAGGTTTTCCTTCAAAGTTAGGGTTATGACATGGCGCTACAATTTTTAACTGTTCGTCTGTTAAAGAATCTAATGATTTTTCTACTAAGGATGGTATTTTTTCCAAATCACGAATTGCTCCATCTACCGTGGTGTTGCTGATGTTCTCTTCTGAAACAGCATAGAGGCGGGCCTCATCTGACAGTCCTCTGCCCCATTTTGCTGTCGGATCCTTTTTGATTCCTTCAATTTCCTTCAACCAAAACGGAATAGCTTCTGCAACGTGGACTATTATTTGCATAATCGACCATTCTTCTTCTGTCGGGTTCCAACGAATTGTTTTCTCATCTAAACCACGAACAATTTGAATCATTTCATCAATATTATTTTGAACGGACTGCACTTTTTCTACTGTCTGTGTCAATTTCATCACTCACCTTTGCTACTTTATTTTCTAATACACCTACTTGATCTACTTCAATACGAACAACGTCACCGTCTTTTAAAAAACCTTGTGGTTCCATCGCAACTCCGACTCCGCCAGGGGTGCCGGTCATAATGACATCTCCCGGTTCAAGCGTCATCAGGTTAGATAAAAACTCTACCAGTTTCTGAACAGAGAAGACGAGGTTTTCTGTATTTGAACGCTGTCTCTCTTCCCCATTTACATAGAGAGCGATATCTAATCCAGAAGGATCTTTAAGTTCATCAGCCGTTACTAACCAAGGTCCCATCGGCGCGCTCCCGTCAACAGATTTTCCTTGTAGCCACTGTAATGTACGGCGCTGGATATCGCGGTAGGTGACATCATTGCAAATCGTATAGCCCGCGACATAATCCAATGCATCTTCTTCACTCACATTTTTCGCGCGTTTCCCTACTACAAAAGTAAACTCTGCTTCATAGTCCAACTGCTCAGAAATCGGATAAAAAGGAATATCATCTTCCGGCCCGACAATCGCATTGGCAAACTTAGCAAATACTAATGGATGAGGCGGGATTTCTCTTCCCATTTCTAAAATATGTTTGCGGTAATTATGCCCCACACAAATAATTTTTTTCGGCTGCTGCACCGGCGCTTCCAATCTTACATCGTCTGCTGAGAAAACATACTCAGCATCCTCCGAGTTGTTTAATGCAAATTCCACTGCTTCTTTCGCATAATCTAGGCTCGCTTGACCGCCCTCCAGAAAACCTACCATATCTCTCGGAATGTACGCTTCAGTGATTTTATCCGCACGTACTTCTCCTTTATATTGGAGAGAATCAAAAAATGCAGCGTTTAAATCAATGACTTTTTCATCTTCCAACGCTCCGATTCTTGTATCTCCTTTATGTGTAAATGTGACTAGTTTCATCCAAACCTCTCCTTTGTTCTCTATTGATGAACACTGTTCTTTTAATTATAAATTAAATGATAGCGCATTCCTTTTTAAGTGTCAATAGCAAATCATATATTTTCTGAAAATAAACAATTAACATATTGCCAATAGACACGACATTCATTTTATGACATGATACTCTTAGTGAATAAAGGAGAGATCAAATTGTCTAAACCAACAAATCAGGCAGTTATCCAATCGCTTCAAACCGGAATCGAGCTCATTGATCAAATCGTTCAAGAAGCCCGTCCGTTGAAGTTTACCGAGATTGAAAATCTAACGAATATGACGAAAAGCAATTTACATAAATACTTGAATACGTTAACAGCGAAAGGCATTTTATTTCGTGACGAAGCTGGCACCTATTATTTAGGCAGCAAATTAATCGAGTTCGGCAACGCTGCAATTGGAAGTGTGAATTTAATCGATATCTCTGCCCCTTATTTGAAAAAAATCAGCAACAAAGTCAACTTGACTACTTTACTTTCTGTCTGGACGAACAGCGGGCCGGTAATCGGAAATATTTGGAGCACACATTTAGGAATAAATATCGGTGCTGAAATCGGGACTCGCTTGCCTGCCTTATCATCAGCCGGCAAAGTATATTTAGCATTCGGCGACGAGACGACGATTGAAGAATGGCAGAAAAATGAATTATCTAACTTGGATGTAGAAGAGCGGGCAGATTTAGAAAAAGAGATGAAGACGGTGAAAGAGACGCGTTTTGCGTATGCGGCCGAACCTCTAATCGAACATATTTCATCTTTTAGCGTGCCTATCCTTAATTTCGATAATAAGATTGTCGGCTGTGTAACTGTCGTCGGATTTAATACCCAAATACCGAAAAGTGTAGAGGATGTCATCAGCCAAGCGGTTAAGGGGGAAGTGACGAAGCTCTCGCAAATTTTTGGATATCGTGGTTAAAAATAAAGCTATCTTCCCTGCAGCCTTTATGACGGAAAGATAGCTTGATAAAAGACAAAGCTAGGACACACTGCTTTTAGAATTGCAAAATTCACGCAAATTTTAAATTATCAATCTTGACATAAACAAATACCCACCATGCCTCTATATTTTTTAAGAGAGTGGGGCCTGCTGCAATCTATCAAGCTTTTAAGATGTCGATAATATGTTCAGGAACAGTCTCTGCTCTCAAGAAATCTTCCTGTTTTTTCGTCCACGCCCTTATCTCATACCCTGCTGCAATCTCCTCATCTTCCCGCACGAATCGATGTTCCAATTTCAAGATCTTATTTTTGATTTCGGACACTTTTGTATGTACTTCCACTTCATCTTCATAAAATAACGGCTGCTTAAAAGAACAATTGGCTTCGACCAAGGGCACGATAATATTTTTCTCCGTCTGCAACTCGGATAGCGCATATCCTTTTGCTCTAAAAAACTCATGCGCCGCCTGGTCCATCCAGCGATAATAATTAGGATAATAGACAATCCCCGCTGCATCTGTATCTCCAAAATACACTTTGATATGGTGAATATTGCTCACAATAAAAACCCCTTTCCATTCTTTTTTTAAAAATAACATTAGCATAATATGCAAAAAATGCAAAAGCAAATTTGCTTTTGCTTCCTCTTTTTTAAAAAGAAAGAATATTCTTTTTAAAAAATTCCCTATCTGTTCCATATAGAAGAAAAGCGACATTCAATTGAAAGCGCTTCACATGTATTCTTCATTCTATAAGTTGATTTGCTTTTCTCTTTATGTGAGTAGAAATTTTATATGCAAAAGCACACCACCTTTATTGCAATCCATGTCATAAGAAGGTGGTTTCTATATCATGGGGGGGTGTATGAGTATCAAATTTTAAACGGAGACAAACTGCAATGTAAGACTTGACTTGAAAATGATTTTGAAATTATATTTTTATGAATAGGAGGCACTTTTAATGAGGGAATATTCGCAATACTTCGTGATTAGTTTATTTGCAATTGTCCTTTTAATTCTTCCCGCTTGTTCTGACAAAACTGATTCGAAAAGTGCAGAAGACGATGGCGGAGCAACGGTTGAATTGAAATTTGGCAGCATGTTTGCCCCTGATCATGTGCAAAATTCGGAAGTATTCACTTATTTCAACGAAGAAGTTGAAGAGCTTACAGATGGTCGGGTAAGTTTTCAGATGCATACAGGCGGAGCTTTAGGAGACGCACAGGAAACGTTCGATAATATTGTAACTGGAATCATGGATGTTGGCGGAGGATTGCAGGGCTATAATGCCGGTAAATTCAGTACGCACTCTGTCCTTCATTTGCCTTTTTTAGCTAACGGAACTGGAAGGGAATTAAGCATCGTTGCTCAAGAATTGTATGATACTTTCCCGGAAATCCAAGAAGAATATGAAGACGTGAAGCCTTTATGGATTCATGCAGCTGATCCCTATGCGATTATTACGAAAGGAAAAGCAGTAAGAAGTTTTGAAGATGTAAACGGAATGAAGTTGAGAACACCATCGGTAGAAGCAGGAAAGATGATCGAGGCATGGGGTGCAACTCCTGTATCCATTCCTGCTCCGGAAATTTATGATGCTATGCAAAAAGGTGTCATTGACGGAGGCGTCTTGCCAGTTGCTGCAATTAAGGACTTTAATTTAGTGGATGTTGTCGATTATGTAACTATCGGACACTTCAATACGTCGTTGTTTTATGTATTAGCGAATGAAAGCAGCTGGGATAAAATTTCGGAAGAAGATCAACAATTGATTGAAGAAAAATTATTAGGACTTCCAATGGCAGAAAAAGCGGGCGAAGCATTTGATGGACAAATGAAACGCGCCGAAGAAGTAGCAAAAGCAGCCGGTGTAGAGTTCATCGATTTGTCGGATGAGGAACTGAATAAATTTAAAGATGCTTCAAATGTGTTGATGGAAGAATGGATGAAGGATATGGAAAGTAAAGGAATTGATGGTCAAGCAATTTACGAAGAGGCAATAAAGTTAGTTGAAGAAAAATAAGAGGAGAGGTGTTTTACGTGAACATAGATCAAAACCAACAACACTTGCCGGGAGTTTCTACTTCCGGCAAGGAATCTTTTTTTTCTCAAACAGTCAATGTATTGGAAAAGTATACACGTCTATTAAATGAAATATTACATAAAATTTCAAGCGTCCTTCTTTTCCTGCTCATGTTTCTAACCCTAGGAGATGTTGTTGGCAGAACAGTATTTAATAGTTCTATCACGGGCACTTACGAATTGACAGGATTGATGCTTTCAATCATTATTTTCTTTAGCTTGGGGAAAACACAGCTGCTTAAGGGGCATATTGAAATTGATTTTCTGACGAATAAACTTGAGACAAAAACAGAGAAGATTCTCGAGACTGTCGTTTCCCTCATCCTTTTTATTTTAATGGCTCTTATTACATGGCAATTATCCGAATATGCGAGACGAACCTTTTATGGCAACGAACTGACAGGAGATTTAGAGTTGCCTTTATGGATATTCATTGCTTTAACAATTGTTGGCGCTTTTGCATTTACCTTAACGTATTTGTTAGACGGAATTCAATCTTTCTTGAAAGTGGTGAATAAAGATGAGTCCTGAGCTAATTGGCGTATTAGGAATTGTTTTATTATTAATTCTCATTCTTTTAAAAGTATCTGTTGGATTATCTTTATTCCTTGTAGGTTTTTTAGGTGTAGCAATTTTGACAGATGTCGGAACAGGCCTTTCCCAATTAGGCTCTTCCGCGTTTGGCTCAGCCAATAATTATTCACTCAGTGTCATCCCTTTGTTTATATTAATGGGTATGTTCATGTCGAGTACAGGGTTAGGGAAAGATTTATTTAATGCGGTAGATAATTGGATAGGTCATTTGCGCGGTGGGTTGGCAATCGCTACGGTTGGCGCAGCATCGATATTCTCCGCTATTTCCGGTTCTTCTAACGCAACTACAGCTACGTTGGCTAGAATTTGTATTCCAGAGATGAAAGAATACAATTATCAAACGAATTTCTCTACGGCTGCTGTTGCGGCTGGAGGGACATTAGGAGTGTTGATTCCGCCAAGCGTATTATTAATTATCTATGGTGCGCTAACATCAGAACCGATCGGACCTTTATTAATTGGAGGACTCGTGCCGGGAATATTGATGGCACTGCTATTTATCCTGTTAATTAATATTCAAGTCCGGATTAATCCTAAGCTTGCTCCAAGAAAAACGGAAAGCACACCGGTGATAAATAAAATTTCCTCATTAAAAAGCATTTGGCCGTTTTTAGTGATATTCATTGTCAGTATCGGTGGCATTTATTTCGGAGTATTTACACCTAGTGAGGCAGGCGGAGTCGGTGCAGTAGGTGCTTTTTTTGCTACTTTGATTACGAGGCGACTATCTTTTAAAAAACTAATCGATTCATTGGATGAGACTTTGCGATTAACCGTAATGATTTTCTTAATTTTGATTGGTGCATCGCTTTTTGGCAAATTTTTAGCATTAAGTCAAATACCTATGTACTTGACGAATAAAGTTGCTTATCTGGATGTCTCACCGTATCTGATCCTAGCTCTGATTCTTCTTGTCTATTTGTTCTTAGGTATGTTTTTAGAAGGCATCGCAATTATGGTATTGACATTGCCAATCGTTTATCCTTTAATCATTCAATTAGGTTTTGATGGACTTTGGTTTGGAATCATCATGATTATGCTGATTAATATTGGCATTTTAACGCCACCTCTTGGATTGAGTGTCTACATTATTTCTGGTGTAGTAAAAGATATCCCAATTGAAAAAATATTTAAAGGGGTTGTACCCGCAATCATCACCATGGTGATTTTTACAATTATTTTAATAATCTTCCCGGAAATTGTTACATTTTTACCAAATATGATTAAATAAAAACTGCTGCTTGTCCAACATCTCAAAATGCTATGACAAGAAGCCCGCTTCATATATTCATAGGCAAGTTATTATTCCAAAGCATTATGAGAGAAATGAGTTTTGTTAAGAATCTAAGAAATTTGTCGCTTTTTATATCAGCAACTTTCATAAACAACCATCCAAGAAAAGAAACTGCCTGAAGCTCTTTTAGAGAGCAAGGCAGTTCTTTTAAGATTAAATCTCTCTCCTTAGAATCTCTCACCCCACCAGATGAATCGTCATACACTCTCAACGACAAAATTCACTTTGACATCCTTCTCGTATCATCTTACTTCCGCCACTACCCCTTCTTCTTCCGTCACATATTTATTTCGCCCCGCACCAAGGCCTGTCGCCGTCATCAATACCCCAATGACGATGATGGCAATGAGCGGACCGGTCCATGCCCGAGTCAAGTCGAACAGCAAACCGATAAATAGCGGACCGAGCGCTGCGAGGACGTAACCGATAGATTGCGCCATTCCGGAAAGCTCCCCTGCTTGCTGCGCGTCCCGGGCCCGCATTCCTAATAGAGCGAGCGCTAAACTGATCGACCCTCCGGAGGCGATGCCGATCAATGTCACCCAACAAACGATCAGCCACATCGGCCCGCCTATCAACATGCCTGAAAACCCGATGATATAAAGCCCGCCGATTCCGAGCACGATTCCCTGTTGATTGGAAAACTTCTCCGCCAAAACAGGCGCTAAAAAGGTGGCTGGCAAACCGATGAACTGCGCGTATGAAACGAGCCAGCCAGCGGTCGTCACCGAAAAGCTGAAATTTTGAAGCATCTCCGGGAGCCATGAGATGATCACATAAAAAATGAATGATTGAGTTCCCATAAACAGCGTCACTTGCCACGCCAAAGCGGACTTCCACAAATTTCCGCCAAAGGAAGGGCCTGCTTGAACATCGTTTTTTTCACCGGCCGCTCGTTTATCTTGCCTCATGGCAAAAAACCAAATGGACATGCCGACAATCGTAAGCAATGCCCAAGATAGGAGCGCTAATTCCCAACCTAATCCTGCACTTTTGGCGAGCGGGACGGAAATCCCCGATCCAGTGGCAGCGAACACGACCATCGCCGTCGAGTAGACGCTCGTCATTCTGCCGACTTTATCCGGAAACTTTTCCTTGATTACTGCCGGCAACAACACGTTCATGACCGCGACTCCGACTCCGACCACAGCGGTTCCGATAAATAGCGGCGGTGTAAATGGAATCGAACGGACACAAATCCCGACCAACAAAAGCAAAAGTCCGAGAAAGATTGCTTGCACATTCCCCAATCGTCTGCCGATTTTTGGCGCAAGCGGCGACATGACCGCAAACGCGATCAAAGGCAAACTTGTGATCGTGCCCGCGCTCCAATTCAGCAACCCAACTTGATCGCGAATCGTCCCTAACAATGGCCCGACGGAGGTGATTGCCGGCCGCAAATTGAAACCGATTACAATGATAGCGACTAAAAATAAGATTCTTTTTTTGGACAAAACGCGCGCCACTTCGCCCAGTTCCTCGCTAGCCGCTTTGCTCTCCATAACTCTGTCCCCTTCTCAAGATCATTTTGTCAAAAGCTTTCCCATCATCGTAAACGTATTCGCAGCTCGTTTCAATAGTTTCTTTTCATATGGTGAAACAAAAGGACAAAAATTTCCGCTTGGGCAATCTCTCCGAAAATTCAGCAATCACCTCAAATTTTTCCGCAATCATCCCAGAAGTTTACGCAATCTCCCCTGAAAATTCCGCAATCATCCCGAATAGTTCCGCAATCTTCCATGAAATTTACACAATCTCCCTGGATTTTCCGCAATCTCATCTAAATTTTCCGTAATTTAACCCAAAATTTCAGCAATGTGCACCGAAAATTCAGCAATCGCCTAAGATTTTTCCGCAAAATATGTACCGAGCGTTCCGACGTGTCTGCTCTTTTCGACCGGACGGACCCTCCCCTAGAATGAACTTGGACGCTGGAGGCTTTTTCAAAAAGCAACTGGTTCATTAAAAAAGAACTGCTTCCATAAAGAAGCAGTTCAACGTTCATGTATCGTGACGTTCAAGTCTTGGAAAAGTGTTCTCACGTCGCGTGTTTCTTTTTCGTGCGGGATTTCTTTATCGGATTTCAAAAAATCGAGCGCGTATTGGGCGGTGGCGGCGACGCCGAGGTGGAGCGCGTCTTCGTCGATATCGAAATGGGCATTGTGGTGTTCTGCGCCGGTCCCTTTTTCTTCATTTTCAATGCCGAGAAATGCAAAAACGCCCGGGAAATATTTTTGATACAGTCCGAATGGTTCCGAGGCCATCCATGGATCGCATTCGATGAGCGCTTCGCTTCCCAGTGCCTGTTCGACCGCGTTTATGGCAATTTCCGAGCATGTTTCCTCGTTATGTACGAACAGATGAATCGGCACCGGCTTTTCGATGAATTCATACGTGCAATTATGCTGACGGCACACATCGTTTAACAGCCGGGTAAAGACGTTTACAGCTTCTTCTCCTTGCTGTTCGTGCAAAAATCGTGCGGTGCCGCTGAATCGCAAGTTTTCCGGAATGACGTTCGGCGCTGAACCGGAATGAAGCGAGCCGACGGAATAGGCGATTGGTTCAAATGGGTTCAAAGACCGCAGCCGAGCCGCGTCGAGCGCTTTATAAAAGTCGACAAAGCATGCAATCGGGGATGTCGCCAAGTCCGGTCTGGATCCGTGGCCGCTTTTTCCTTTGATCTCCACGTCAAATGGAAAAACTCCCGCCATCCTCGGCCCTGCTTCGACGGAAATGTTCCCGGTCGGAATGTCGTTTTTCAAATGGATGCCCCAGATGCCATCCGCGCCAATTTCAACAAGCCTTTGCAACAGGCGGTAAATTCCTTTTCCGTTCTCTTCCCCTTGTTCAAACGCCAATATCACTTTTCCGTTTATATCGTTCTTCAAGCCAGCTAAAATTTTCGCCGCGCCTAAGAGCATCGCCGTATGGCCGTCATGCCCGCACATATGGGCTGCATCTGCATGTTCGGAAACGACTCGCTTTTCCTGCTTCAGATTCGTCGGCGCCTCCGTCATCGGGAGCGCATCCAAATCAGCGCGCAAAATGATTGATTTACCGAGCCGCTCCCCTTCGATAAATCCAATGACGCCCCCATGCGGGACGATTTCGTAGGGGATATCCAATTTCTCCAGTTCCCTCGTCACAACGCCAATCGTGCGCTTCTCTTCCATGCTAATTTCCGGATGCCGATGCAAATCCCTGCGAATCGCAATCACATCAGCTTCCACCGCTTTAGCCAACTGTTTCATATCCATTTCATCTCTTCCGCCTTTCTTTTATCCAGTCGTTTTTGGGGAAAAAGCCCGGAAAATGCGCCCGAGCAATGCGTAGGCGCCGATCCCAGCTGCGGCTCCCGCGCTGTCGATGAGCACATCCCTCATTTCTCCGCTTCTGCCGGGAATAAACAATTGATGCACCTCGTCTGATATCGCATAAAGAACGCAAATGAAAAGTGCGAATGCAGCCCCTTTCAAATAGGGCAGGCGAAGCGCATGGATGACGAGCATGCCGAGCACGAAGTAAGCGAAGAAATGCGCGCCTTTTCTAATCAAATGATGCACCGCATCCGCGTCAATCGGAAACAATGAAAAAACATGTTGGATGATGCCGATTATTGTCGCGGCAATGCCGGAACTCAGTCCGCTCGAAACCGACGCCGGCTGGTGCGACAAATAAAAGATGACGAACATCCAAATGGCGACTGAAACCCACGGGAAAAACCTTCTCATTCGTTCTCGCATATTCAACCTTCCAAC
>Ga0079226_10002404_pt1 | contig 14438 bp, 12 predicted proteins | sample Poulit2014_FD_76345 | JGI IMG/M metagenome (GOLD analysis project Ga0079226, IMG submission 76345) | Agricultural soil microbial communities from Georgia to study Nitrogen management - Poultry litter 2014 | ecosystem: Environmental > Terrestrial > Soil > Agricultural land | place: USA: Georgia... | reverse complement strand
CATCAGCGAAAACCATGCTGATGAAAAGCTTTTCTTCCGGCCTATTCAACAGTGCTATTAAGATAAATCGGGTACTGGTGAGTGTGGGGGATGGGTGCCGTTTGTTGCGCCCGCTGCGGTAGTTACTACTTGCACCAACTTTCACCATACCCCGGCAACTGGGGCTTTCTTATTGGCATAGCAGTAATCGCACGGAGAAAACAGCTTTTCTTCTGCGTTGTTTTTGCAGAAGAAAAGTGGCTTTCGCAGTGCTTGTTGCTGATGAAGCTATTTTCGAGCCCATTGCCAGGAGCCACGCCGGCTATAGGCGCCAACGGGAGCCCCGCCGGCTTAAGGCGCCGCCTAATGGTAGCGCTTAACCCTACCTAATAACGGTTGTAGTGCTTTAAAGCGTTGATCATAACGGCGTTGCCAGGGAAAAACGCCAGCGGGATCAGGCCACACTAACTGCAGCACTGGGTAAGCATGCTCTAGGCTGTCATAAAACCAGTTCGCGAAACCTAGATACTCATTGTAGTGCTTAATACTCACTGGTAAAAATGCCACATCTAAGCCCTGTAAAAAATTACGATAAGGCCTATTAGCGTGCAAACGCTCACCCATGCCTTGTACACGTAAGCCCACTTGCTCAAGCAACTGTTGGGCTATTTTTTCAGGCGCCCCAACAATTAAAATTTCAGGGTGCTTTTGGTACAAATAATGGCCCACGCTAAAGGTGTAAGCGGGCTGTCCCTGCTCTGCCGGCACGTGCAATGCGTGCCATCCACGTTGGTTAATTTCTCGAAAAATAGTTTCGTCTTGTGCATCTTCTGCCACGGGCCAGGTGAATTTTTGCAGCTTGGGGGTAATTGCCATGTGGTATCCTTTGCCAGTTTCAAAGCCCGCAGCGCGGGCAATTAAGGGAGGGCAGTATACCTAAAACCACAACGGCAGTGGCATCGCCTTCATTTGTTTGTATAATCCTCGCCCATTGCAGGAGAGAGAGGCAACTCCGCCGAAGGCGCAAACTCCCATAAACGCTCAGGCCCATGTACTGCAACGTCCATACAAGCCGTCTGGAGAGAGGCTGCTGCGAGCAGCCCACCGAAGGGGCAAGCGCCAAGGCGCAGAAACTCTCAGGTAAGAAGGACAGCGGGAGCGGCACATTTTTATATAGGAGCAAGCATGCTTGACTATATTTTTATGATTGCCATTACCGGTGAAGCCATGTCGGGTGCGTTAGTGGCTGGGCGGCGTAATATGGATATCTTTGGTGTCGCCTTCATTGCCTTTGTTACTGCCCTTGGTGGAGGCACTGTGCGCGATATGCTGCTCGGCAATTTCCCTGTGAACTGGACGCAAAACCCCATTTACATTTACCTCACCATTCCTGCGGGTTTGTTCACCATTATTGTTGCGCGCTACATGCATCGCCTGCATCGTTTGTTCTTAGTTACTGATGCCATGGGGCTGGTGGCGTTTACGGTGATTGGTTGCAATATTGCGTTAAAACTAGATTATAACTATCCCATTGTGGTGGTTATTATGGCTGGTATTACCACAGGTATTTTTGGTGGTATTTTGCGCGATATCTTGTGCAACCGCACGCCCATGGTGCTGCACAAAGAGCTATACGCTAGTGTTTCGTTGATCGTTGCGTTGTTTTACCTCACCCTTATCCACCTAAACGTCAACCACGACATTAATTTGTTGGCCTCGTTTTGCTTAGGCATGGGGTTACGTATGGCGGCCATCCGTTGGTCTTTATCTTTGCCCACGTTTTCCTATAAAGAAGGCAGTTGGCGCGACGAAAACGATCCTACGCCGCCCACTGACGGCAGCTAACGGCAAACACGCACATTTATTTTTGGCGGGCACGATAAACTTTTGCTATGCGCGATACTCCTTTAGAAATACTGCAGCACACCTTTGGTTACGATGCCTTTCGTGGCCACCAAGAAGCCATTGTGCGCACGTTGGTGGCTGGCGAAAATGCTTTGGTGCTGATGCCCACAGGTGGTGGCAAATCATTGTGCTACCAAATTCCTGCCTTAGTGCAGCAAGGGTGCGCAGTGGTAATCTCGCCCCTTATTGCACTAATGCACGACCAAGTAGAGGCATTGCGGGGCGTGGGGGTGAACGCAGGCTTTTTAAACTCCACCTTAAGCTACGAAGACGTGCTCGCCACCGAGAACGCTCTGCTCAACGGGCGCCTGAAACTACTTTATATTGCCCCCGAGCGCTTGGTGCAGCCACGCACGTTGCAACTGTTAAAGCGCGCCAAAATTAACTTGTTCGCCATCGACGAGGCTCATTGTGTCGCCCAGTGGGGCCACGATTTCCGTGCTGATTATTTACAACTCAGCATGCTTATTGAGCACTTCCCGCAGGTGCCTCGGGTGGCGCTCACCGCCACCGCCGACGAACGCACACGGGAGGAAATTGCTCAACGCTTAGGCCTCACCCAAGCTGCGCATTTCGTTAGCAGTTTCGACCGGGCAAATATTCAATACCGTATTACCGAAAAAAACCGTGCTCGTGAGCAGCTGCTGCGCTTTATTCAGCACGAGCACCCAGGCCAAGCGGGCATTGTGTATTGTTTATCGCGGCGCAAAGTGGAAGATACCGCCAATTGGCTAAGCAACAAGGGCATCCGTGCCCTGCCTTACCATGCGGGCATGAATGCTGACAAACGGGCCTTGCACCAACAACAGTTTTTACAAGAAGACAACATTGTAATGGTGGCCACCATTGCTTTTGGCATGGGTATCGATAAACCCGATGTGCGTTTTGTGGCGCACTTAGACATTCCCAAAAGCATTGAAAGCTATTACCAGGAAACAGGCCGTGCGGGCCGCGATGGCCAGCCATCCACCGCATGGATGAGCTACGGCTTTGACGATGTGGTAATGCTACAAAAGATGCTTAGCGATTCCAGCGGCAGCGAAGAGCACAAGCGCAAAGAGCATCATAAGTTGCAAGCCATGCTTGGCCTATGCGAAACCACCACCTGCCGGCGCCAGCTGTTACTACGCTATTTTGGTGAAGACACCGAGGGCCAGTGTGGCAATTGCGATAATTGCTTGCATCCACCCGCCACATGGGATGCCACCGTGGCAGTGCAGAAAGCATTATCGTGCATTCACCGCACAGGCCAACGCTTTGGTGTCAACCACTTGGTGCAAGTGCTACGCGGTGCAACTAGCCAGCGTATTATGGAGTTTAACCACCATCAATTAAGCACCTACGGCATCGGTAAAGATTTACCCGCGAATATGTGGCGCAGCATTTACCGCCAGTTGGTTGCACAAAAACTGGTGCACGTAAATTTAGAAGCCTTTGGTGCCTTGCAGCTTACCGAGGCGTGCCGCCCTGTGTTACGTGGCGAAGAAGCCATCTACTTACGATTAGACAAACAACCCCTGGTGAACACCGCACGCACACGCACCCAAGCAGCCGATTTACACCCCGACGACGACAAGCTATTCCAAGCTTTGCGTGGCCTACGTTTGCGCTTAGCTAAAGCAGAAGAAAAACCGGCGTACCATATTTTTAACGATCAAACGCTGGTGCAAATGGCAGAGGAAAGGCCACTGACAGAGCAGGAAATGCTTGCCATCAGTGGTGTTGGAAACGCAAAGCTAGAGCGTTATGGGGCAAATTTCATAGAAGTCATACACCGCCATGAATACCCCAATTAACTATTTCTCTAAGCCATATTGCACAGTGGTAACCACTCGTACACGTTTTGTGTGCGGGGTGTAGCTATCCAAATCGTTAATAGAAAAATAGCCTTGGTTAGCAGTAATAATTTTACCCACCTTGCTGCCTGAGTCTTGAGCAAATTGCTGTGCAGCTGCACGTGCATCAGCTGTTGCTTCTGCAATCATTGCTGGCTTAATTGCCTCAAGAGAGGTGAACAAAAACTCGGTGTTGTATTCATAGGTAGGGGCTAACAGGACATCCTGGCGCAATAGCTCATTGGTTTTTGCCATCGCCACTAACACTTTATCCACCTCTTTGGTGCGCACTAGTAAAATAGATTCTGCTGTATAGCGCTCATCAGGCTTTTTGTTATCAAAACGGTTGGCATATTCATCCGTTATCCGCGGTGTGGTTTGGCTAATATCCGCCGCAGCAATGCCTGCTTGGTTGAAAAATGTTCTTACCTTTTCTTCAGCTGCCGTCAGGCGGCTTTCTAATTCGCTTAGGGTATTCGCGCTAACGGTAAACTTTAATGGCCACAAGGCTAAATTTGCTTTCACTTCGCGCTCTGCCAACCCCTTCACAGTAATACTGCGTTGCGATTGTTCCCACACCTGCGCGGCGCTTTTTGTGTAGCTACCTGCCCACACTAAACCTAGGGCCAGCAGGGCCCCTAACACTGCTGCTGGAATCCATTGTTTCATCTGCATTACCTCTTGGGTTAGAAACTAAAACAAACCACCGTCACGCGGGCAGCTTTCAGCAGTTAAATTTTGCGATAGTACAAAACGGTCTGTATCACTGCGTGCTTCAATATCAGCTACTTTCAAATGCGTCATTCGCCAGTAATCTGGATACTCGTTAAAAGCCATGGCAATAGGAAAATCGCCCCGCGGCAGTTTTGCCTGCTTAACCACAATCGTTAATTGCTTGCTGCTGCGTTTCACCTCGTAGCCTTGGTTAGGGTACGCCAATTCCACACAAGCAAGAAACTCTTTTAAGCGGGCTTGTGATGGCTGATTAACGTGGTGGGCAATAGGCTTGTCGTCAATTTTCTCTAATGCCTGCATCACGTTAGTGTGGCTTAGCTTCTCTTGCAGTTCTTGCTGCCGCTCGGCTACTTTGCGCTCTGCCTCTTGCAGCTGCGCCTTAAGCACAGCAGCACGTTGGCGCTCTTCCTCTGCTTTGCGCCATTCCTCTTGCCTAATCTGCTGGCGCTGGCGTTGTTGGGCAGCAAAGTACTCGTAGTCTTGCTGCACAGAAGCAGAGATCGCTTCTTGCTCCACATCTTTCACCCGTTGGTTTAGCTCACGGTGCACACCTTCAATGGTTTTTTCACAGGCTTCTATGTGCTCAGCCAATTCTTCTTCTAACAAACTAGTGCCATCTTCGTAGTGTTCCGACAACACCAAGCAACTGCCTTCTAAAGCTCCAAGGCGCGAAATAGCCAAATAGCTTAAGCCCTGCACACGCTCAGGCGCTTTTACACCACCAAACATAGTGGCTAATGTGGTACATCCAGCAAGCCATATCGTGCTGCCTAATACAGCAAGCATTAGCCCTTGCTTCACCCTGCCTTTCATACATTCTCCTTAAGGCAAAACACCCCCAAACGCCCTGCTTTACAGCACGCGCATGGAGGTGTTTTCACTCGTTATTAACTTACGCTTGGGTAACGGGAATTTTGCCGATCTTAGCTTGCCACACCTTTGGTGCCGTGTGGTGCACCGACACACCATCACTATCCACCGCCACAGTAACGGGCATGTCTTTTACTTCAAACTCGTAAATGGCTTCCATACCTAAATCTTCGAACGCCACCACGCGGGAAGAGCGGATCGCCTTCGATACTAAGTATGCCGCACCACCAACTGCCATCAGATACACAGCTTGGTTTTCTTTAATATCCTGGATGGCCTCTAAACCACGCTCGGCTTTACCCACCATGCCAATAAGGCCTGTTTCACGCAGCATAGTTCCCGTAAATTTATCCATACGAGTGGCCGTTGTTGGCCCAGCGGGCCCTACAACTTCATCGCCCATTGGGTCTACCGGGCCCACGTAGTAAATAAACTTGTTGGTGAAATCCACTGGCAGCTTTTCACCTTTAGCAAGCATGTCGGCCATGCGTTTATGTGCTGCATCACGGCCAGTATAAATTTTGCCGTTCAACAACAAGGTATCCCCAGATTTCCAGCTCTGTACTTCTTCTGGGGTAATGGTATCTAGGTTTACCTGCTTAGATTTGCCGTCGTTGCCCCAAGCAATATCGGGCCATACTTCTAAGTTAGGCGCTTCAAGATGGGCAGGCCCTGAGCCATCAAGCTCAAAATCCACGTGGCGGGTGGCGGCACAGTTGGGAATAATAGCCATCGGCTTGTTAGCCGCGTGGGTGGGATAATCGTATACCTTCACATCAAGCACTGTAGTTAAGCCACCTAGGCCCTGCGCACCAATACCCAACGCGTTCACTTTTTCAAAGATCTCTAAACGCAATTCTTCGGCACGGTTTTGCGCACCACGAGCTTGTAATTCATGAATATCAATAGGCTCCATGAGCGATTCCTTCGCTAGCATCATGGCCTTTTCAGCTGTACCACCAATGCCAATACCAAGCATGCCAGGTGGGCACCACCCCGCACCCATTACCGGAATTTGCTCAAGCACCCAATCCACAACAGAATCAGAAGGGTTAAGCATAGCAAAACGCGATTTTGCTTCAGAACCACCGCCCTTTGCAGCTACTTGGAAGCTAAGGGTGTCGCCTGGCACGATATCGTAATGGATCACAGCTGGGGTGTTATCTTTCGTGTTTTCGCGCTTGCCGTCTGGATCTGCTAATACCGAGGCACGTAAAATATTATCGGGGTGCTTATAAGCACGGCGCACACCTTCGTTAATCATGTCGGTAAGCGCCATCTCGGTATCAAAGGTAACGTTTTGCCCCACACGGCAGAAAACTGTCACGATACCGGTATCTTGGCACAACGGGCGGTGGCCCACAGCAGACATTCGCGAATTCACCAATATTTGTGCTAACGCATCTTTAGCGGCAGGGTTTTCTTCACGGTTGTAGGCTTCGTGGATAGATTCAATAAAATCTTCAGGGTGGTAGTAAGAAATGTACTGCAACGCATCAGTAATGCTCTGAATAACGTCGTCTTGGCGAATCTGTGTCATGCAAGTCTCCGGTTGTTGCTTTCAGCAGGCGAGCATTATACCCACCTGCCAAAAAAAATGGTGATAATTGACGAACCATAAATTAAGGGGCCGAGCCGCTAAACATCAGCATTAACATAAACCAAGCGGCCGCCATTTCGCTTTCCGAAACATCATAGCCATTTAAAAACAAACGCAAGCCCTGTTCCAATTCAAGCTCCACATCAAGGCGATAGCGTTCGTCTTCTTGCTGCAGCATGTTAAGCCCCACGAGTTCGCCAAGCCACACATCATACATTGCTAGGCTTTCCACTAGGGTGTTACGTTCATCGCTAGTGTTATGATATTGCGTGGTAACAGCATCGATATCTTTAGCTAGCTGCTGCAACATAGGGCCATCAAATAGCAAACCTGTTTTGGCGCGGGCTTTAGGCACCACGCCAAGCTCTGGCGTTAGCAATTCATTCGGCCCTGCACTGGCTTGCGCATTTAACGTGGCCTTGCCTCCCTGGTTTTGCCAAGTTAATTGCTGCAGTTCAAAAGTGGGTTTTAACGCTAATAAAGTGGCTAAGAGTTCATCTAATGTGGCCATGTCTTCGGCACCTAGATCCGCCAAACGTGCTAGCGCTCCCACATCTAAGTTTTCTACCAACCACGCGAACTGAAGGCTGCCTAAGCTGCGGCCATTCACTGCCACATCGCCAATGCTGCCCTTGCTGTGGCTTGCGTGCACAACATCGCCATTAGCTGATACACCCAGCTCACTATGCTGCTGCGAAGCCACCTCCTGCAGTTGCATTTCAATGGCACTATTATCCTGTTCATCGTGCAAGTGCACATTAATAAGTTTGGCCTTACTATGGCTATCGTATTGTAAACGTTCACCGTGCAGTGCTTTCTGCCGCAAGGTAACCAACAAGCCTTGCACATCTAGCTGAAAACTAAATTGTGCCAACCACTGTTCGCCTACCAACAATAGCTGCTGCACCGAAACGTCAAAGGATTGTAAGCGGCCTTCGCTGCCCACTGTTGCCTGTATGTGCATTGGCTCAGATTGCCACCGGCTTCCCTCCTGCGATAAGGCAAGCGCTTGGGCACGAAACTCTGAAGTGGTGGCACCATCAAAGGCTACGTTATAAGTTAAGCTTAAAGCTTGGCTTAGCTCGCGTAACCAGCCCTCAGGCAAATATTCAGTGAGGGTGGTTTGCATAGCTTTGCTGTCTAAATACACCGAACCTGTGGCTAACACTGGCTTCCACTGCAAGCGTAATAAACGCTGCCAAGGTAACGGGCCATGGATAATTTTTTGCTGCCACAGCACCTTGGGCAGAGGCTCGTCTTGGCTGCGGGCACGCAGCGCAAACGAAGCTGTGGAAGATAACAACCCACGCTTAAACACCTGTGGCTCGAAGGTAATCTCGAGCCCTTTTTCTGCTAGCGCTGTTTGCAAATTCTGTGGCACCTGCCAATATTGAACATCGTGGTAATGCGCCTCTATTTGTTTACCCACCCACCACGTGGCACCCACATATACTAATGTTAGTGCCGCAAGTGCCACACCAAACCGCCTACCCCATTGCCCTACCATATGCATTCCTTTTCTTTTCGTTATTGCCTAATTGAAATTAACGCTGCCTTTGTTCGCTGTTTACAAACAAGGCCTCCACTGACATCCCAAGCGTGTCATGCAACCCCTGCTGGGCTAATTGGCAATGGTGCGCCAGCGCACTTTCCCAGGCTTGGTTATATTGTTCATGCGGGTTCACTTGCAACAAAGTTGCCAAAGGCCAAGGCGTCATCCCCATCAATTCGGCCACTGTAATATTGCGCAAATCCCGTGTGAGCACATAAGTGCCATCATCGGCACGCTGCACTAATTGTAACTCCACTAATAAATCGCGATATTCGTCCCATTGGTTTACATGGGCACTTTGGAGTGTGTGGCGCAGTTGCGCAGGCTGCAACACAACACCCCGTTGCTGGCATAGCCACAGCACGTGCAGCGCCCTAAGCAACGCCTGCATTTTCGGCACCTGCCCACGGTACTCAGCAAACACCACCGCTGTGCGCACTAATTCTGCACCTGCTAGCACTATTATCCACGACACATAAATCCACAGCAAAAACAGTGGTACAGCCGCAAAAGCACCATAAATAATTTCATAGGTGGGCGCCATTTTAATAAACTTCGCAAAAGCTGTTTTGGCCAACTCAAACAACACCGCAGCCACCACACCACCGAGCACCCCCTGTTTAAGCGGCACATGGCAATTAGGCACTAGCACATACAAAAGCGTTAGCATTACGGTGCTCATTATGAAGGGCAGCAATTTCAGCCATATGCTCATGCCGCCCACCATGGCCACCGTATCGGTGAACAAAGATACCGAGGCAATATAAGAACTCGCCCCAAGCCCCACTGCTAATGTTAGCGGCCCCAGCGTTAGCACTGCCCAATAAGTAAGCAGTGCTAGCAGCCCTTGGCGTGGGCGTGCTACCCGCCATATGCGGTTAAGTGTGGTTTCAATATTACGTAGCAACAACACCGATGTTATCAGGAGAAACACCCCACCCACCATGGTGAGGTTACTGGTTTGCCGCGCAAACTCACTGATGTAATGCTGCACTTGCTCGCCTGCCGATGGCGCAATAACGCCAAGCAACCATTCCTGCATGGCATCCCCTTTTTCCCGCAGGGCTGGCACCATGGCTAGCACCGAATAGGCCACCGTTAAAATGGGCACAATGGCAAACAGGGTAGTGTAAGTAAGTGCTGCGGCACTTTGCCGGCAGCCATCGGCAACAAACTGCGTTCTTAACAAACGTAAAAAAAACCACGCTTCACGGGCGCTATGCACCACTGGGCGCAGAGCGTTTGGTGTTTTCACAATCAACTCCTTAAGCTGGCATTGCAACTCAGACAAAACGTAAGAGTGCTGTTAGACTATGCGCCAGTTAAATTTAGGAGGCAAAACATGAGTGACGTGACCATTTATCATAACCCGCGCTGTTCAAAATCGCGCCAAACCTTAAGCCTAATTGAAGAACAAGGCGTTACGCCGCGCATTGTGAAATACCTTGATGAAGGCCCCAACGAAGCCACGCTCACCCGCTTGGTTGCCCAGCTAGGCCTAGAAAAAGCCCATGACTTGCTGCGCACCGGCGAAGCAGAATATAAACAAGCCGGCCTTTCCCCCGACAGCGATAATGCCACAGTGATTGCCGCCATGGCGAAATATCCACGCCTTATTGAGCGCCCCATTGTGGCCAAAGGTGAACAAGCCGTACTAGGCCGCCCACCCGAGAGTGTATTGGAACTGCTTAAATGAGTGCCCCTTACGCCCTTGTTTTGTATTACAGCCGTAGCGGTAGCGTGGCTAATTTAGCCCGCGAAATTGCCCACGGTTGCGAAGCTGCCGGCCTAAGCGCACGGCGGCGCACTGTGCCACCTGTGAGCGCACAAACCCAAGAGGTGCTACCCGCTGTGCCGGAAACCGGCGCACCCTACTGCACCGCCGATGATTTGCGCCACTGCAGTGCCCTTGCCTTAGGCTCACCAAGCCGTTTTGGCAATATTGCTGCGCCGTTAAAGTTTTTCTTAGAAGAAAATACAGAACATTGGCTTGACGGTGCTTTGATTGGTAAACCCGCCGGGGTGTTCACATCGTCGGGCACGCAACACGGTGGCCAAGAAAGCACGCTGCTTTCCATGATGGTGCCTTTGCTTCACCATGGCATGCTGATCACTGGCATTCCCTTTAGCGAAGCGGCACTAAACAGCACGCAAACTGGCGGCACGCCCTATGGCCCAAGCCACGTGGCGGGGCTCAGCAACAACATCGAGCTTAGCCAAGAGGAAAAAACGTTGGCGCGCGCTTTCGGCCATCGTTTAGCCCATACCGCCCTTGCCCTTAGCAAACACTCATAGGATATTTTTGTGTTATTAACCTTGCACCGTTTGTTACTTCTTGCCCTCTTTATCGCCGCCATCGGCGGGCTGGTACACCAAGCTCCCGCAGGCACCCCTTGGGTGGTGGTTGCCACCATGATGTTAATTACCTACTTGCCTTTGTTGGTGTTTGCCATCCCTGCTTGGCTAGCTGATTCACGTTTTTTGCTGTGGTTTTCCTTCGTGCTGCTGTTTTATTTTGGCGGCTTTAGCATGCAAGCGATGAGTGAAGCACCATTATTTTACTGGGTGTTGGCAAGGCTTGCCGCTGTGGTGGGTTTATTTACCACCTCGATGTTGTTAATTAAACAACAGCAACGAGCACGTAAAGCCCAACAAGCATAAACAATAACGCCGGCACCCTCGCCGGCGTTATACACTTTTATGGCACTTAAAAATCAACCGTTAGGCCTACGTTAACACGCCGGCCATCAAGCACCACACCATAGCCATCTTCAGTGGTAACCTTTTTATTGCCCACGTTATACAGCCCCGCCTTTATTTTTGCTTGCGGTGCTAACTGGTAATTTACCCCCACGTCTACAAAGTTATAGCTCGGCGTACCGCCAGCCATGGCCGTGCGGCTTAAGTAATCGCTCGTGCGACCGCGCACATTAGTATCTACCCACACGTTGGTGGCATCGCCTGCTTGCCAGTCAAAACCAATATTCACCATTTCTTTCGGTTGGCGGTTTAATGGCTCACCCTTAAATTCACCCGATTTTTGCTTCGAGCGGGTGTAGGTATAGCTGGTATTCATATGCAACTCAGGGAACAGCGCATAACTAAAAGCAAGCTCTAAACCCTGCATTTCTGCTTTCTCCACGTTCATACCGCGGCTTAAGAATAAGTAGTTGTTACCTTGAAACGGGCAGCCCCAGGTGCTTGGATCATCTCGGTCGCCGCCTGCATCGCAAAAACGGTACTCCTGGATTTTATCTTCGAATTCAGTGTGAAATACCATAGCGCTGGCATCGAGGTTGCGGGCCAAATCTTCATACACAAAACCTAGCTCATAACTGGTGCTAGTTTCTGGTTTTAAGTTAGGGTTACCCACAATAAGCGCCCGCGGGTGTGGTGCCGGCGAACCGCCCCCGCCTGTGCCGCGGGCAAACCCTTCTGTGGCGCTAGGCAAGCTCGGCTGTTTATAACCGGTGGACACACCTGCTTTAAAAGTAAGTTCGGGTGTCATGAAAAAGTTACCGTACAAACGTGGCGTCCAATGGCTGCCAAAATACTCATCATCGTTAAAACGCAAGCCCGTGGTAACACTCATGTTATCGAGCACCGCCCACTCGGTTTCGGCGTACAGCGCTGCCAACCAGCGCGTTACATTAGCACTGGCATCGGGTGAAATTTCTAACAAACCATTCGTTTCATCAGTGAGATCTTCGTACTTATATTGCCCACCAAGAGTAACCATGTGGTTGCCAAACAACCGGCTGCCCTGGGTGTTGAAAGTGGTCATCTGTTCTTTTTTAGTGAGGTCTTGCACACGCTCCGACACATCGTGTTGTAAATAACTATCTAAGGTAAAGGTGTTATAAGTGCCGCGGTGGCCCAACATGATCACATCTTTGGTAAAACTATTGCTCGTGCTATCTAGGGTATCAGGGATACTCACCCCCGAAGTATGGCTGTAATCCTTTTTCGACGCGGTATAGCCCAGCTCTAATTCATTCGCCTCATCTGGGGTATACACCAGCTTCATGCCGCCCTGCTTTCGAGTACTATCTGGCGTGCTCTCTCCACTTTTCACATCATTCGTAACCAATTCGCTCTCATCAGTCTTATGCACGCTGCCGTGCAACTGCAGGCCCAATTTACCTGGCACCAAGCCACCGCTAAGCTGCACTTCAGTTTGCCTTTCGTCTTCATTCAGGCTGCTTAAAGAATGGGTGTATTCCGTGCTAATGCTGCCATGCCATTTATCGGTGGCTTTCTTAGTAATAATGTTGATCACCCCACCCATGGCCTCAGAACCATACAAAGATGACATGGGCCCACGAATTACCTCAATCCGCTCAATCATCGATGCTGGTGGCAAACCAATTTGTTTGCCGCCATCTGTGCCATTGGTGTTTACGTTACGGCCAGCAGAAACTGGCCGGCCGTCGATCAAGTACAGGGTATAACTTGCATCCATACCTCGAATGCTAATATCACGAGATTCCCCACCGCCTGTCATAAAAATACCGGGAATGTTTTTCACCGCATCAGAAATATCCGTGTAACTGCGTTTACTCAGCTCTTCACCCGACACCGAGGTAATGGTAGCTGGTGCTTCGGCAATGTTTTGTTCAAACCCAGACGCGCTCACCACCACGCTGCCCAAATTAATCGTATCGTCTGCGAAAACTAGTGTAGATGCACCTGCTAAGGCCACAGCCAATGCAAGCCGAGAGGAGGAAGTAAACATAAAAAACCTTTTTTATTGTGTTAAGTAAAGGATAAAAAGAAACGCTAATGATAAGCATTCTCATTCTCAGTGAAGAAAAAGATACCAGATAAGTTCCCTTACGCAACTACTTTTTTACTGAAATAAATGTAGAACACTGGAGTACACGCCGCCAAAAAAGTGCTTTTCAGCCAACTAAAAACAACAATAAAACAAATTTATTGACCATAATCAGTTATTTACCACGCATGCTATTGCAAACCATTCTCATTTAGATAACACTTTACGCACTTATTTGTTTGCCTACTTTTTACACAGGAAAACCACATGGCACGCCAAAAAAAGAACACAATCCCACACCGAGCACTATTGCTCACCGCCACCATGGCCCTTACTGCTAACGCTAGCTACGCCAACAGCATAGAGCTAGATACCGTGAACGTAGTTTCCGCTGCTGGGTTCGAGCAAAAAGTAGTAGATGCGCCAGCTAGCATCTCTGTGGTAACCCGTGAAGAGCTTGAACAAAAAGCTTTCAATAACATAGCTGAGGCTATTCAAGATTTAGAAGGTGTGGACGTGGGTGCCAGCACCGGTAAAACGGGTGGCCTCAACATTAGCCTGCGTGGCATGCCCGCCGAATACACTTTAATTTTGATCGATGGCCGCCGGCAGAACCCAGCGGGCAACGTCACGCCTAACGGCTTTAACGAAACCCACACTGGTTTCCTGCCACCACTGTCTGCCATCGAGCGCATTGAAGTGATTCGCGGGCCTATGTCCACCCTTTATGGCTCTGATGCCATGGGCGGCGTGGTGAATATTATTACCCGCAAGGTGGCCAATGAATGGGGTGGCAATATTACTGGCAGCTATCTAGCCCAAGAGCATGGCAAAGCCGGCGATGAACAAACCAGCAGCGTAGTACTACAAGGCCCTTTAGTGGAAGATAAGCTTGGCCTTTCCTTGCGCGCCGACATTAAAAACCGCGAATCGTCTAACCTTTACCTAAGCGACGGTTCCGAACTTAGTAAAAGAGGCCCCTCGCCCGTGGAGGGCCGTGTACATTCCCTTGGGGCAAGGCTTAGCTACACCCCCACCGTTGCCCACGACATTGTGCTTGATGTGGATAGCGCCAAACAGAAATACAACAACGATGATTGCCAGCTAGGCACATTGGATGGGCGTGATCGCGACGATTGCGCTATAGAAACCAACACCGCAAGTGGCTACGCCGACGAGCTGCGCTTT
>Ga0079226_10002403_pt1 | contig 14443 bp, 16 predicted proteins | sample Poulit2014_FD_76345 | JGI IMG/M metagenome (GOLD analysis project Ga0079226, IMG submission 76345) | Agricultural soil microbial communities from Georgia to study Nitrogen management - Poultry litter 2014 | ecosystem: Environmental > Terrestrial > Soil > Agricultural land | place: USA: Georgia... | reverse complement strand
TGAGAGACGTAAGGGTTATGGGTATCCAGATGATGAATACTTCTTTCTGCGATTAATGGAAATATCCCGAAAGGCATCCTAAATCTCACAGCCGTTTACACAAGAATTTATACTGAACCAATAGTATTCAAAAAGTTGTCAATAATTTAGTTAATAATTATATCTTTGAAGCCTTCGATATGCCAATTGATGCATCAGTTAATGATATCAACAAAAAAGTTAAGGAATATTTGGAGAAACAAAATGCTCATGATAAGGGCATTCTATTGATCTTTGATATGGGTTCTCTTAATCAGATGTTCACTAAGATAAAGAAATCTTCAAACAAACAGTTATTGGTTATTAACAATTTAACGACATCTATTGCTTTAGATATTGCAATGCGAGTGGAAAGAAAAGAGCAATTTAATGAAATAGCAGAAAAAGCTGAAAAATATGGACGATATATGGGGGTTCAATATTATGAAGGGCTATCTAATAAACGCAATATAATCGTTTCTTGCCTATCAGGTATTGGCTTATCAAGTGCAATTAAAAAAATTATTCAAACTACATTGTCGACTAATAGGCAAATTATTACTATGAATTATCGAAAACTGAGAACAATAGTTGATAATAATAATGAGTCCTTCTTTAAAAATACTGATTTAATAGTTACAACAACAAATTTTAAAACAAAATTGTCGTTGCCAATTATCAATATTTATAATGTTTTAGATAAAGTTGGTTTTAATCAATTAAAATCTGATTTACTTGAAATGGGGGAAGATTCAAAAAATGTTGATAATCTGATGGAAAAGTTTTTGGAATTCTTAACTATTGAAGGCATTAAAGGAAGACTCCAATTTTTGAATCCAAATATTGTTATTAATGAAGTACAAAGTGTAGTACAAAAATATCAAGATTACTACAACGTTGGATTCTCAGGTAAATTAAAACTGAATTTATATATGCACTTATCATTAATGATCGAAAGAGTTTTATTAAATCAGGGTCAGGGACAAAGAACAGATTTTAAGATCAATGATAAACAAAGAGAGTTTTATTCAGTTTCTAAAACCATTTTTAAACCAATTGAAATGAAATATAATATAGACATTACCGAATTTGAAATTTCATTGTTATATGAATTATTAGCAGATTTTATTTAAATAAGAGACTCTTTTAGTGTTTAACAAAAAGTTAAACACTATTTTTTTGTTTCAAATAAATATAGGTATATGGGGATTGGCACACTTTTTGCTTATATATGTGTGAAAGTTGAAAAAACTTGAAGGGAGCAAAAAATGATTGTCTTAAAACATGCTCATATTTATACGGGCGAGAATGAATTTAAAGACGGTTTCATTAGGTTTGATAACAGAATAAAAGATATTGGACCGATGGATGAATTTATACCAGAAATTGATGATGACATTAAAGATATAGCTGGAGCAATAATTGTTCCAGGATTTATCGATGTTCACTGTCATGGTGGCTATAACTATGATGTATGGAATGCTAAACCTCAAGAAATTATTAAATTGGCAAATTTATTAGCAAGTAATGAAGGTGTTACTTCTTGGTTTCCAACAACGATCACACAGAGTTCTAAAAATATTGAACAAGCGATGGTTAATATTAGAAAAGCCCATGACAAAACAAAAATCATTCAAGGAATTCACTTGGAAGGGCCATATATTTCAAGAAAATTTAAAGGAGCTCAACCGGAGCAATACATTAGAGATCCAGATATTAATGAATTTAAGCGTTGGATTGATGCATCGGGTAAATTAGTAAAACTAATTACCATTGCTCCAGAGCTTTCAGGTGCGAGAGAATTTGAAGATTTTTGTATTTTGAATAATATTGTTCCTTCCGGTGGTCATAGTGATGCAACACGTGAAGAAATGAAAAAATCACATGTTGCTCATATTACCCATTTATACAATGCACAACGAGGAATGAGACACAGAGAACCTGGAGTTGCCGGACATGCATTGCTTGAAGAAAATATTAATACGGAAATAATTGCTGATGGATTTCATGTATGGCCAGATATGATTAAGTTGGCTTATGAACTAAAGGGGCCGCATCATATGGAATTAGTTACTGATGCTATGAGGGCAAAAGGAATGCCTGAAGGAAAATATGATTTAGGTGGACAAACAGTAACTGTTCAAAATGGTCAAGCAAGAATTCCTGCCGGAAATCTTGCAGGATCTGTTTTGAAATTTAACCAAGCTTTTATTAACATCATTAAATTTACTGGATGTTCAGTTAATGATGCAGTTCAGATGGCTTCAGTAAACCAAGCACAAGAATTTGGGCTGGAATCTAAAGGAACACTTGAAATTGGTAAAGATGCAGATATGAATATTCTCGATGGTCAATTGAATCTACTTAATACTTATTCATATGGTCAAAAAATGAAGAAATAAAGAGAAAGTGAGACTATGAAAAAATATTTGATTGCTAGTCATGGAAAATTGGCAGATGGTTTAAAGAGTTCTATTAAGATTTTAACTGGAAAAACAAATATTCAAACTATCGATGCCTACCTAGATGGCTCAGACAACAAAAGCAACCTAGATGAAAATTTAGATAAGTTTTTGGATAGTCTGAACAACGATGATTATGGAATCATTTTTACAGACCTATTAGGTGGAAGTGTAAATCGTGAAGTGATGATGAAAGTAAATGGTGAGTCTAATGTAGTAGTTATCACTTCGGTAAATCTACCAACAGTTATGTCAGTAATTCTTGATACAGAAGAACCAACTGAGGAACATTTTCAAAAACTAATTGATCAATCTCAAGTTCAAATTTCAAAGATGCCTAAGAAAGAAAATGTAATTAGTGATGATGATTTCTTATCATAGCTAAATGTCAAAGGAGGAAAATACAATGATTAAGATGTTGAGAGTTGACGAAAGATTAATTCACGGGCAAGTAGCTGTTGTCTGGTCAAAGGCATTAAGTATAACTCATATCATTGTTGCAAATGATGATGTTGTTAATAATGACTTGCAGGTCACTTCGATGAAAATGGCTGTACCAGATAACATTAAATTTATTGCTAGAAGTGTAAAAGACAGTATCAAAATTTTGAATAATCCTAAAGCTCAAGCTCTGTCAATGATGGTTGTTGTTCGTAACTTTAAAGATGCCGAAGAAATTGCTAAAAATGTTTTAGGAATTGAACAAATTAATGTAGGCAACTATGGCTTGCTGCCAGTTAACCAACATGGCAAACCACAAAAAAAGATTGATGCAACTGTAGAAGTTGATGAAGATGATATGAAGTATATCAAGGAGATTGCTCAATTAGATATTCCATTTGATTCACAATTAACACCTGATTCTCCAAAGAAGAACTTTAAGAAAATCTATGAATAACAGAATGGAGATGTAAGTAATTATGTTAGAAAAAGCGTTGATAGTAGCGATTGCATACTACTTAATTTATTACATTAATCAAAGTATTGGTTTGTGGCAGTTTAATAGACCAATTATCGTTGGACCAATTATAGGATTACTCTTAGGTGATTTGAGAACGGGAATTATTCTTGGTGGTACATTTGAATCGGTATTCTTAGGTGTTATTGCTGTTGGTGGTGCTATTCCTGCTGATGCTTTGGTTGGATCTACAATCGGTACAGCCACAGCTATTTTAACGGGAGCTTCAAATGCAAAAGCTTTGGCGATTGCTGTTCCTGTTGCTGCATTAGCCATTATTACTTTGCAGATTACTTATAGCTATATGGCTTTGTTCCTTCCAAAACTTGATAATTACGCTAAGAAAGGCGACGAAAAAGGTATCACCAGATGGCATATCGGCATGGGTTTTATGACCCCTGCATTAAACACAATTGCTATTTTCTTTGCACTTTACCTTGGTACAGATGCAATTAAGGAATTCTTAGCTGTATTGCCTAAATTTGTTTCTCAAGGATTCATTGCCGCGGGGAAGATGCTACCAGCTGTAGGTTTTGCGATGCTTCTTAATATGTTATTTAAGAAGAAGTACTTTATTTGGTTCTTTGTTGGCTTTGCATTAGTTGTTTACTTGAAATTACCAAACTTAGCTGTTGCTCTGTTTGCCACCGCCATTGCATTTTTGATGTATGATGTTGCTTCAAAATCAATTAGCAAAAATGTTGAAGATACAAGTCAAAGTGGTAAAACATCAAAATCAGAGTCTAAAGAGCAAGAAGAGGAGGACTTCTTATCATGAGTGAGAATGAAACATTAGTTAAGAAAAATAAAAAGTCTGCATTATCACAAGACGACAAGCATATGCTGAAGAGCATGTTCTGGAGATCATGGTTACTCTTTAGTTCATTCACAATGGTTAAAATGCAGGGTTATGGATTTGAATGGTCAATGTTTCCTGCAATCAATAGATTCTATAAGGGTCGTAAAGAAGAACGAAGAAAAGCTATTGTAAGACACTCAAGTTTCTTTAATTGTACTTATGAAACAGCTCCATTTATTATGGGATTATCTGCAGCTATGGAAAAAGAAAACGCAAATAATCCAGACTTTGACCCTGAATCTATTAATGCTTTGAAAGCTTCTCTGATGGGTCCACTTTCAGGAATTGGTGACTCTATTTTCTGGGGAACTTTAAGATTAATTGCTGCTGGTATTGCGATTCCACTTGCAATGCAAGGAAATATTTTAGCCCCATTCCTGTTTCTTTTAATTTATGAAGTTCCATCTATTATTACACGTTGGCAGATGTTAAAGATTGGTTATACTTCAGGCGAAAAATTTATTACTAAATCATCAAAATCAGGTTTAATTAGTAAGATTACAGATTTAGCTACTGTTATCGGGATGATGATGATTGGCGCAATGACGGCAAGTTCTGTAACAATCAGTACTCCTCTCAAATGGGCTATGAAAGGTGCAACTTTGAATGTACAAAAGATCTTGGATGGCATTATGCCAGGTCTTCTTCCCTTAGTTGTAACCTTAGTTGTATTTGCCTTGATTAGAAAGAGAGTAAAGGCTATTTGGTTGCTGTTTGGTGTAATCGCTGTAGGTATTTTAGGTGCATTGATTGGTATCTTTTAAAGAAAGGAAGAGTGTGTAACATATGACGAAGAAGGTAATAATTAATGCTGACGATTTTGGCATGTCAGAAGCTTATAATTATGGTGTAATAAAAGCTTTAAGAGATGGTGTTGCATCTTCAACAACAATTATGATTAATCAGCCAGCTGCTGAACATGCGGTGTCATTGCTTAAAGAAGTGCCAGGAACTTATGTGGGTTTGCATGTTAATTTAACTACAGGAAGTCCTGTTTCAGATCCTGATAAAATTCCATCATTAGTCAAGCCAAATGGTGAATATATTGGTTCAAAAGACTTCAAGACGCATAAGAAACAATTTGTTTATAAAGACTGCTACATTGAGACTAAAGCACAAGTTGAAAGATTTAGAGAGTTATTTGGATATTACCCAACTCATATTGAACCTCACTCAGCAATGGATGATCAATCGAATAAAGCATTGATTGATGTCGCAAAAGAATACGATCTTCACTATGACGTGGAATATAAAGGAGAATTTGTTCAACCTTCAGCTGATAAATATCTTCAAGTTGAAGAAAAATTGACACCGAAAGTTGGCGAAATTATTAATAGAGGTGCAAGACCTGAAGACTTTTTCAACGATAGTTATGATTTGTTGAAAGACCAAGATGACGGTTTAGTAACTGCTTTACACTTCCACCCAGGCTTTGTAGACGCTTATGTTCTTGACCATTCGACTTTAACTTTACCAAGAACTCGTGATTTACAATGTTTGTGTTCTGAAAGTTTGAAAGGCTGGTTGAAAGATCATAATTTTGAAACCATTAATTATGGTGATTTAAAGAAATAAAGCTTAAAAATATATTCCTTCCCCCCTCTCTTTATGAACGAAATTTGAATAATAAGTAACTTAAATAAATAGTGTGTTTTGAACTGAAACCTAAAAATGATATAGTTTACAACACAGGATTAATAGAGGCTTAATTTCGATATTCTTGCGGAGTTAAGCCTTTTAATCTGCTCTCTTTATCAATTAGTTTTGGCCGAATATATCAAGGCTAATAAGGATACTCTTGATGAAATACAAGCGAAAATTAAAGATACGGTATTACGTAACGCTATTGTGTGGAGTAATACTTCGTCTCAAGATGTGCCAAATGCTATGAAGCAGAATAACTTCACGCTGCATCTCATAGTAACGCTGCCAGATCTGTAGGACGCTGGCGGCGGAAATTATGTATAATAAAGATAAAAGGAATCAGCGCTAATGACGTTGGTCAACAAGGCTTCGTGTTAAGTTGATTCAGGTTTTAAGCATCATGCACTTATGTGTGTGATGCTTTTCTCGTTTTTGATGGGATACGCTTGATGGAATATAAGTATGGCATTACGCAACGCTGTCATGTGGAGCAATACTTCGTCTCAAGATGTTTCAAATGCTAAGAAGCACAGAATGACTTCATGTTGCATCCCATAGTAATGCTGCCAAAGGAGAGTGACTATAAGTTCTTTTGTCGCATTTATTTTTAATTTTACATAGAAAAAACCTCGAAATTCATGTCTGAATTTCGAGGAGCACTACAACTTGATGTCTTTTGATATCATAGTTGATTACTGTTAATATAATTCTTCTTCTTCTGGCTAATCTAATTTCACTTTACAAATCTAGATAACCAGCGAGAAATTCTAGCCTCCATAATAAGTTGAATGTTTGGATCTTCATTTTGGATGAAGGAATTAAACTTATTAAATAGCATCATTAGTGTATAAGATTTTCCCAAGAGCTTATTAGGATCGATACACTTAGCCATTTTGGCTTTTAACTGCTTAGGCAATGGGGCCTGCATATGAGAGATTAGATAGGAGATAGTATCCAAGTCATCTCGTGTTAATTTCTTTGTCCATTGAACTTTCTTGACGGCCTGTATAATATCTTTACGCTGCTCTTCAAATAATTGTAAGTTCTTGAAATCCTTCTCGATACTCATTAGATTATTGCCGTGATTAATATTAGCAATTTGATCGGTTAATCCTACTACACGATTATTGTTGTTATCTTGAATGGTATAACAAACTTTAAACGAGGCTGAACCATCGCCTAATTCGCTGTTTGATAATACCAATCCTGTCTGAATGGTAAGATTTTTATTTAACTTGATGGGACTTTTTTCTAGAAAATATGCATACAGTTTTGAATCTGTTACTGTCATACTTTTTAAGATGAAATCTTGTTTATGTTCAGCTGAATATTTGCTGATAATAGAAATTGCCATGTATAGTGCGATTTGATTATCGTAAAACTTATAACGGTTTGAGACAATCGCTCTTAAATAGTGGGTCCCATTAATGTCAATAAATCGGTATGTTGCTTGTTTATCGGAAAGATTAACAGTTTGTTGGAGATCATTTAAATCATTGAGAAGATTCTGTTTCTTATTGTTTTGTAGCAAGTAATCAGCATGCTTTGCTAAAGAATAATTATCCAGAAAAGTGTCTTTAGCATTATATGAAGTCCGTGCATTTTGACCATCTTCTACAAAGTACATTTCATAATTTGTGGATGACTGAATCACTTTGAAATCGATTTTGGTTAAATCTTTTAGTGATAATTGCTTATCTGTTTTATGATCGACAATCCGGTTCAGGGTCTTTAGAGCTTGTTCGGATCCTAAAATTCTGATTTTGCCATTTTGCTCAGTATAAATTGGAAAGTTAGCTTTAACATTATTAAGTGAGTCTTGTCGAGAAGGACTATGCGTCGTTGAATAATTATCCAATAGTTCATCAACTTGTTCTTGATTTGCACAACCATCATTAGCTGCAAACTTATAACTTGTTTCATGAAAATTTTTCATGTGATAACCTCTTTCTAATAAAAGAGCATGAAAAATATAAGCATAGTTTGAACTTAAATTAAAAATCTTCTATAATAACAGTTTGAGAAGTTCTTAATTCAAAAAGGATACGAATTAATAGTTTAATAGCTTATATTTCTCATACTGTAGAACTCAAAGTGCCAGCTTTGAGTTCTTTTTTTCTAATTTTTAAACAATAATTGATTTTCTATTTTAGAAATCAAGTAAGATACTTTAGAGTAATGTCATATATCACGACCTTTCAGTTGGTGAATATTACTTATTAAATTTTTGATGGATAGTATCTAATATATTCTTAAATCCTTCTAAGTTTATTGAAGGTACAGCCCCGAACTGGCCTTTAATATATCTTTTTGCAAATGATACATCATGTCGCCCTTTAGAGGGAGAAGAATTAATGTCATAAATAGATTTTAAATGACTAGCACCTTCTTCATCTTTCTCCATCAACAGCATTTGATCTACTCTTATGTCGTCGTCTAATAGGTCTACGTTATGTGTTGTTAAAATGTATTGATTTTTACTTTGTTCTAAGTTAAATATTTTGATTAACGTACGGGCTAATTCAGAGTGCAGAGAATTATCAAATTCGTCTATTAACAAAGTTTTAGAGTTTCCTTGTAATTGAGAATATATGATAGTCAGCATAATATAAAAGATACGACGCGTTCCGACTGATTCTAGTTGAAGAGGTAGTTCGCTTTTTCCGATTGCTTTACCATTTTTAAACGTAGTATGCAATGTAAATATTTCGGAATGTTTTTCAGGTATTGAGATATTGAACCTTTTAGCAATTTGAGCGGAGAGTTCATCTGGCTTAACGGCTATTTGTCGTACGGTAATATCCTTTATATTAAGGTCTGCACACTCTAAAAACGATACCATTTCGTCTTTTAACTCTGAATTTTCCAACAAACGACGTAAGTAATCAGGAATATCCAATTGAGATCCAACTATGAGTAAATCTTTATCAAACCATTTGTATACTTGAGAAGCTACTGGATCGTTATTTTCTTGGGCGGTAAATAAAAACAATGCATTTTCTCGTACCTTTGCTTCAGCAGATGTCAATTTATCACTTTTTACAATAAATTCCTTGTTTTTACGTTCAAAGTAAGTTTCTTCTTTACCAGTCTTGCTGATTAAACTTAATTTTTCGTAATCTACAATTTTGCTATTGTACTTAAAACTATAGTCAAAGATTTGATCTTGAACAGAAATTCGTATTCCAAATTCTGTGTCCTTTTTTTGAGTATTGGTATCAAATAGGAAAGGATTATATTGTAGTTGCTCAGTAACGGCGCGAGTACCACCCCGAATTACTAAATATTTCATTAAACTTAAAGCATTTAATAAACTGGTCTTACCAGATCCATTGGGCCCGAGGATCAAAAGATTTTTTAATAATTGGGGTTTTTGTTGGTAGAAAACGTTACTTTTTTTAAATTTTCTTAATCGAGTAATTGCTTTGGCTGATAAAACGGTTTTTTCTTTTAGAGTAGCAAAATTTTTTACGCGGAATTCAATTAACATCTTTGTTGGCCTCTCTTTTACATTACGTTTTTTATTATATACTACTTCCTGTGGATTAGCAACGTTTTTTCGTTATAAAGCGATGACTGACCTAAGGAAATGAAGGCTAATAACTTGGACTTATAACAAAAATACGTTATTATGCTCATAGAATTCAATTAACATGTTAATCTTTATGATTTCGAAGGAGAAGTGGTAGAATGTCAGATTTTGATCAATTAACTAATGAAAGTAAGTATTTATTGGCACAATTTATGAAGAAATTTTATTCTAATGTAGAAAATGGTCAGAGTAGACCTCAGGCTAAAAGAGTAGCACTTACTTTGGATGAGGTGGAAGAATTACTACCATTAGCAAAAAGAGATGATTTGAAGGATTACGTTTATGAATTATCTCAAGCTGGCTTTTTGACTCATGCTGATGGAAATAACGACCCCGTTTTGATTACTTTAACTAATAAAGCAATTGCATGGTCTCAAAATAAATTGGGTAATGACATAAAAAAGTGGGCTAAATTTGCTAGTAGTTTATTTATGTTAATAAAACCGTAGTATTTATTTTTTACAAATAAACCCACCCCCCTAACATGTGCAAATATAACTTTAATAAAAAGCTATATTTTTAGTATTATTAAGGTGATCGTATTAATGGGGGATTAAATCATGAAGATTAGAAAAGCAATTATTCCTGCTGCGGGGCTCGGAACCCGATTTTTGCCTGCGACTAAGGCATTACCTAAAGAAATGCTACCAATTGTTGATAAACCAACGATTCAATTCATCGTCGAAGAAGCAAAAGCTGCAGGGATCGAAGACATTTTGATCGTAACCGGCAAGAATAAACGCGCAATTGAGAACCATTTTGACTCAAATCCAGAACTTGAACAAGATTTGGAGGCGACCGGCAAGATCAAGTTATTGAAGTTGACGCAAGACATCACCAATTTGGGGATTAATTTGTACTACACTCGTCAGCCGCATCCCGCCGGATTAGGCGACGCCATCTATCGCGCCCGTAGCTTCGTCGGTGAAGAACCTTTTGTCGTTATGCTCGGCGACGACTTGATGCGTGACAAGGTAACGCTGACCAAGCAGCTGATCGATGAGTACGACAAGACGCACGCCTCAACGATTGCCGTGATGAAGGTGCCACACGAGGAAGTATCCAAGTATGGTGTAATTGACCCTGGCGACATGCTGGATAAGGATCTTTACAACGTTAAGAAGTTCGTCGAAAAGCCTGCCGTAGATAAGGCGCCAAGTGACTTCGCCATCATCGGTCGTTATTTGCTTACACCTGAGATTTTTGACATTCTTGAAAATCAAAAGCCAGGTCGCGGCGGCGAGATTCAATTGACCGACGCTATCGATACTTTGAACCAGACGCAACGCGTATTTGCCCACGTGTACAAGGGCCAACGCTTCGATGTCGGCAACAAGGAAGGCTACCTCGAAACCTCGATCCAATATGGCTTGCGCCATTCCGAAACGCACGACGCTTTGAGAAAGTATATTATTGAGCTCGCGCATGAGTTGGAGAAGAAGTAATATAGTGAAAAAATTAACACCAGCTGTTGGGGCTGGTGTTTTTTTATGGGAAAATATTGATCCTATTTGATTAGTTATGTACGTAATATGCTGAATTATCTGTTTATTGTGGAAGTGGGGCTCTTAACTGCCAATCTTGGGGGAAACCCATTTTTTGAAAAATATCATTTATGGTGATGGTATTTAGTTTATTGCTTAAGTTCTTAAATCTCTTTTTAAGAGTATTATTGAGAATACCAAATTCAGTTTTACTTAGAAAACATTGCATGATAATGAAGGTGTTATAGAAGTCTTTACGAGTATCATTAACTTGAATAGAGTATTGATCGTGTAAATATGAAAAATATTTTGCATCTGCATGACAAGCAAACTCAATTATTCTTTTATTATGTGCGCATACATTTCGTATTTCTAAAATATTCTTCATGAAATTAAGCATTATAGCAGGGGTGAATGTCTGACCGGGATTGGTACCATTATTATTTTCGGAGAAAAATGGAGTAAGATCGGCTGCTATTTTATTAAGAATTGCGTCTGGTAATTCTCTTATAAAATGATATAACCCTCCAAAATCCAAGTGATCTATGATCACCCAGATTGAAATATCATGATATTCAGATACATAGTGATAAATAGGGCTAGTATGATCGGTGATGTTTATTTTTAGGACATTCGAAAATTTATTAATGGTTCTACATGCATCACTTAGTTTTTGTTGGTTATATGAGGATGGATTTAAAAATGCATATGTTTGGTCACTATACTGTTCTGCAAAGTGATAAGCAGTAATTGATTTTAAATGATGTTCAATTTGAAGAGCAGCATTAAATACACTTTTCTTTATTTCTTCTTCAAGAAAGTATAGGTTACTGATCTCATTGAAAGATGCACCGGTAATATAATGATCTGTAGTATCTTGAAAGTATTTACCATAGCCATTAATAATGTTGTAATAATTATTAGTTAGTAGGTATCGTTTAGCTTTTTCAACGTTGGGAATTGTTAATCCGCGTTCTTGTAAAAGTAAGATCTGTTCATCTAAAGTTTTAAATTGTTTTTGCAAGAAAAAAACCTCTATTCTCATCATGAATAGGAGGTTTTTATTCCGCAGTGGTCTCCTCAGAGATACCACAACTCTTAACTATCTCCTATTCTAACATCTTCGTTAAAGAATTCAATAATAAGAAATATTTTATCTTAATTAGTATGGAAATAATACCTAAAATAGTGTTTTGACCAAAAAATAAAACTAAGTAACGTGCAAAAAATTAGTACTGATCGCTGGAGTCGGCGTTTTTCTGCATGGATGGAAATTTTCATGTTTTTGCAAGCTTGATCGGGTTTATACTAAAAATGAAGAGTAATAAGGAGAAAAATATGAAGATAAAAAAGAATTTTAGCTTTTTTAGCAGGGATATTGTTGGCTGTTTCAGCAATTTGGGTAACTAATCAACCTGAGCAAGTAAGCGCATCTGTTTTTCAAAAGACTACAGTGCCTAAGAAGTTCCGCGGCACTTGGTATAGATATTGGGGTAATGGGAAAGTTAAGCCCTTCAAGATCACGCGTACCGAAATTAATTTAGATGGTTGTGCTGATGGCAAGGGAGGAGTCTATAAATATACTAAACGGGCATTTAATGCCGAAGGCAGTTTAGATTATTTTAGTTCGCACCTGTTAATTAAGACTAAGGGAAATAGAATGTGGATATGTGTCCCACACGACCAAACATCAGCTGCGTATGTTACTAATAACCGTAAAACTCTCTATGTAGGTGTGGATACTTGGGTAGATACGTATTATAAGAGCAAATCTGCAGCTAAAAGAAACCACAAAGCCGACAGAAACATGAGCAGAAGAGATAGACTTTCTAAGTTGGTCTGGGGTAATTAGTTGAGAAGAAATCTTAAGCACTCATTTTGATTGATGGGTGCTTTTTGTTTTAAAAAGCGAGGAATTGATTATGAATACTCTCGAATACAAAGGCTATAAAGGTACGATTGAAACAGAAGACGATACTTTATTTGGTCATGTTTTAGGCTTGAAGAATGCAATTATTTCTTACGAGGAAAAGAATATTGATGAGTTAAGAGATGATTTTCAGAATGGAATAGATGATTATCTGGAGAATTGTCGTTTAAATGGTGAAAGACGCGGATAAAAATTAGAGAAGAGATAATTATGTCAGAATCTACAATTTTAGAAGCTTTGAAAGTCTATCGCAAATATATTAATGGCGATGAAAGTCATGTGGAAGTTGCACATGTCCCTGTAAATTTGACTAATTTTGATAAAAAGTATGGGGAAACAGAAAAGTAGCAAGTATAAATGTTATTAACAAAAGTGCTGTTTTGTTAATGATAAAGTGTACTTTAAGAGGGCATTATTAACAAAACTGGGTTGTATTACTTTAATAATCATACACAAAAAGAAGTGGTGCCCCATCATGTATCTTCAAAAGCAAAAACTAGTGTAGCTAATTTGTCAATTCGCGAAGCTGCAGGGTTAACAATTGTATATGCTCATTTAAAGTATGAAGATAATCAAAATTGGACTAACGTTTATGAACAAGCGAATAATGGTGATCTTGAAGTTGATCATTATCCTGAATATAGTTTTGACAATTATACACTTACACCAGATGAAGAACAGGCATTGTATATTGTAAATAAAGAAGCTGCAATTATCTTTACTAATCAAGACCATCCTAGTCAAGGAGCCGTAATTTTAAGTGATAACACACGTCAATTGGCTAAAGTAAATGTAAGTAAAGTTTATCAATATGTAAAAAAGCATGGAGGATTAGCAAAGGCTAAGAAAATTAGTCAGAAGATGAACCTTGAAAAGCGGATGGCGCAAAATAATATTAAACAAAATAGTTCATCAAGTTCTTCAGCTCAATCTTCTAGTTCTAATCGAATTGTTAAAAAGAAGGATAATAATAGTGAAATAGAAGAAACCTCTATTTCACCTGCATTACAAGGAACATGGTATGCTGCTGGGTTGTTCACAGAGAAATTAAATAGTAAGGTCCGAATTAGTTCTAATGCAATTAATGGAAAAACAATTTATAAATTAAATAAGCGTCCAAATAGTGAAAAAGAATTAAAAGCATTTGGTGAGAAATATCACGGGAAATCTATTGCTGTTGAAAATAAAAGTGACAGTATTTCGATTGTACCAGCTGAAAGTTTAGAAGTGGATGCATGGGGTTATAATTTAACTACACTTGATGGAGTACCCTGTTTGGTAGGAGCATCAGGTGCTATTGATAGAGTTTACTTTAAGACGCCTGCTCAAGCAGAGTACTTTACACAAAAATATAAAGATAATGAAGAAAAGGCAAACAAAACATACTAATCTAGTGTTGGATGATTACTCGACGGAGTAGTCGTTCAACACTTTTTCTTTTACTATGTAAAGTGGAGATGAAGCCAATGCCGTGACTGCTTTGGACACATGATGTC
>Ga0079226_10002402_pt1 | contig 14444 bp, 15 predicted proteins | sample Poulit2014_FD_76345 | JGI IMG/M metagenome (GOLD analysis project Ga0079226, IMG submission 76345) | Agricultural soil microbial communities from Georgia to study Nitrogen management - Poultry litter 2014 | ecosystem: Environmental > Terrestrial > Soil > Agricultural land | place: USA: Georgia... | reverse complement strand
CAATGTTTTTTGCATCATTTCAAAGAATTGCATCAACGTATATTTATCTCGGTGTAGCTATTTTTCTTATTCTATTGATTACATTTAGCATTTTATCGTGGTACCGCTTTTCTTATCGAGTCGAGAATGAAGAACTCAGGATCGAATATGGTATATTCATTCGTAACAAAAGATACATTTCTAAAAACCGGATACAATCGATTGATTTGACAGCTGGTGTCGTGCACCGTCTGTTCCGTTTAGTACAAGTTCAAATTGAAACGGCTGGAGGTGGAACTGATGCAGAGGCCTCCTTAAAAGCAGTTAAACGGGTTGATGGTGAACGGTTAAGAGAAGCACTTAAAATAACAGAAATACAGGTCCCCGTTCAAGCAGGGGAATCTATTAATCCTTCTAGACACGTAATGTTAAAAAACTTATTTATTGCCGGTTCAACGTCAGGAAGTGTCGGGGTAATTCTAGCCCTGTTTGCTTTTTCTTTTGCAAAAATAGAACAGTTTATACCAGATCGCATTTTTGAAAGTACAATTGAATGGCTCATTGGCTTAAGTATTCTCTTTCTTTTTGGATTAAGTCTTGTTATCTTACTTTTCTTATGGTTGCTTGGTATTGCGGGAACAATAATTAAATACGGGAATTTTACGATAAAGAAAAATAACGATGAACTCTTTATCACACGAGGGCTGCTTGAGAAAAAACAAATAACAATTCCGTTAAAAAGGATTCAGGCAGTAGGTATAGAAGAAAATTTGATTAGGCAACCACTTGGCTATGTTTCCATATTCGCAGAAATAGCGGGTGGCTCAATGGAAAAAGGAGAGGACTTTTCGACAATCTTATTTCCAATTATGAAAGCAAGTGAAGTGGATGAGTTTTTGCAGCAATTTCTTCCTGCTTATCGAGCGGAGTCTAATAAAGTTGCTCCACTGCCAAAACGTGCCGCGAAATTTTATTTGCTGCGTGTTTCCTCTTTATTTATTTTTGGTGTAATTGGAATGGCTTATTTCCTACCATCCTTTGTTTGGGTGGCCGTCGTCCTACTAGCTTTAAGTCTTTTATTAGGTTTTCTGCGTTATATAGATGGCGGTTATCGATTAGAAGGAAAATGTTTAACTATACGATATCGTGGGATTAGTAGAAGAACAGTAAGTATGTATCAGAAACGGATACAGTCATTGGAGAAGAAGCAGCATAAGATTCAAAAGATACAAAAATTAGCTACCATGAAACTATCCATCATAGGTACGGGGGGATCAGGAAGACATTATGCATTAGAACATATGGATAACGAACAGGCGAATCGATTAGCTGGTTGGTATTCATTTCGTAATGAGAAGCCGAAAGACAAAAAATAAGGAGGATGAGGTGGCAGGCTCACCCTCCTTACCTAGAGTCTTAAATAAATATAGTGCTGTGGTCGTTGTGGGGACCAAAAACATAAAAGTTCGGACAGCACCGGTCATCAGAATTAGGTATATTCAACTCGGATTACTTTTGAACACCGTTATTTTATGGATTTAATCTGCTCCAAAGTCCAAGTATTACAAGGATGATTAAAACCCCCCATAAAATACGAGATTTTATTCGCTTTGGTATGCGTTTTTTCTTCCAGCGATCCGGATTAAACTGGATGGAATCGTCATTTTGAACACGCCGGTTTTGCCAAATAGAAAAGGGTTGCGCATTGTTTAGTAAAAGGGAAGCAAGACCAAAACCGCCAATAAATCCAAAAAGATGTGCATAAACATTGATACCAGGACGTAAAACGGTCATGATCCCACCAATAATTGAAATGATGATGACGATTTGTGCACTTCCTGGATCGATGAGATGTTTACGGAGTACAACCATAAAAATATACATTCCAAGCAGTCCATAGACTGCTCCGGAAGCTCCAACATGTACATAGAATGCTGTAGGGGCAATCAGATAGGTAGCAAGATTTCCTATTAGACCCGCCCCCACATAAGCAATAATGAACTTTATTTTACCAATCATTTGTTCCAGAGCTGGCCCAAATAAGACCAATGCGAATGAATTAAATAATGCATGCATGAGACCGCCATGGAGAAACACTGATGTGAGTAAACGCCAGTATTCACCGTTATGGATCGAGATATTATGGCCAGCACCCCACTGAAATAATTGATTACCTAATGGTAGTTGTAAAAAGTCAATCATAACCCACAGGGAAAGATTAATGATTACTAATCCAGAAACTATCGGATAGTAGTGGACAAATTCTTTTATACTTCTCTCTGTACGAATAAACATCCTTTTCCTCCCTCTAATTATTTTAGACAGAAATGAATGCGGGTAATATGATTATAATAGTTGACATTTATTAGTATGAACATTATTAGGTTACTAAAAACTAACCCAAAAAGAAAGGTAGACGCCCAATGATCAAAGGTATTGGACTCGATATAATTGAAATGCAGCGTATTAAAAAAAGTATGGCTAGACAGGAGCGATTTGTCAATCGGATTTTAACTGAAAATGAAAAAAAGATTTTTAATAAGCTCCTAAATAAGCGCAGGAAGATAGAGTTTCTAGCAGGAAGATTTGCTGCAAAAGAAGCATTTGCAAAGGCAGCTGGATGTGGTATTGGTAAATTAAGTTTTCAACATATTGAAGTGTTACATAGAAAAAATAATGCTCCGTTGCTAAGAGTAAAAGGATATGAAGCAGATCATATTTTTATCTCCATTACGCACAGCAAAGATTATGCTGCTGCTCAGGTAATCATCGAAGAACATAATTAATAAAGCTGCTAGTGGTTTAGGAATGTTAAATATTTTTCACAGCAGGAACTTAAGCGTTTGAATGAAGTTTGCCTGCATAATTAACAAGGTTGTCTCATATTATTTTAGTGCGGGTAGGAGGGAACAATTTGTATATTGTCACCGCTAAAGAAATGTACGATATTGATCATTACACAATAGAAAAAGTTGGAATTGATGGGAAGTTATTAATGGAAAATGCGGGAAGGGAGATAGCCAGAAAAGTTGAAGCAAAAGTAAATGAAGCAACAGACAAAATGATCGTTTTTGCAGGTGCTGGTAACAACGGCGGAGATGGATTTGTAATTGCAAGGACATTGCTGAATCGACAGTATGACGTCTCTATTATGCAAGTTGTACCGAATGAAAAAATAACCGGAGATGCGTTCTTCCATAAGCAGTTATTTGTTAATTGCGGAGGATCGGTATCTTTAATAGCGGGAGAGAAAGAGATAGCTAATCTTGTAAGAAATGCAGATATTATTGTTGATGCAATGGTAGGGATAGGGGTTAAAGGAATATTAAGAGAGCCTATTGCTACAATTGCTTCTATTATAAATAAGGAAGCAAAGGCCATAATATCTGTCGACATCCCGTCAGGGCTTCCAGCTGATGAGGGAATAAGCGATTTCAAATCTGTCCAAGCTGATTACACCATTGTTATTGGTGCACCAAAAATAAGCTTATTTTTACAGCATACTGCGCCCTTTTATGGAAAATGGGACCTTATTTCTATCGGTTTCCCATTATTCGCCTTTCAAAAATATGCACATAGATACGTGGTAAAAACAGAGCATTTTCAAAAAACATTGCCAAAACGAAGTCCATATTCCCATAAAGGAAGCTTTGGAAGAGGTTTAGTTGTAGGAGGTAGTCAGGAGATGCCTGGCTCACTCGTAATGGCCGTGAAGGCTGCTTTGAAGTCAGGGGCAGGCCTAGTCACGGCCGGTACAATAAAAAGTGTCATTGAGACGATTGCTTCGGAATGTATTGAAGCAACTTATCTGCCATTATCAGAAATGAATGGTTATTTGGATAATGATAGTCAGATTTTACTTGATAAATATGATGCAATAGCGATTGGTATTGGAATGGGACGAATGGATGAAACTGGCATACTAGTACGAAAAATTGCTAAGGAAGCAAATTGTCCCGTCGTAATTGATGCGGATGGCTTATACCATATTAAAGACTGTCTTACTATGCTCGAGAAAAGGACACCCCCTACGATCGTGACGCCACATCCAGGCGAAATGGCAATGCTTTTAAATATTCCAGTTCCAGAGCTTCTAAAAGCTCCGTTTACATACACCTTAGACTTTGCTAAGAAGTACCGTGTGTATGTCGTGCTTAAAGGAACGTATACGATTATAACTGCACCAAATGGAAAACAAGCCGTAAGTTTAGCGGGTAATCCTGGATTAGCAAAGGGCGGAAGCGGAGATGTACTGACCGGTATTATATTAGCTATGACGATGCAAGATCAATCGATTTTTCAAGGAATCTGTAATGCTTGTTTTATTCATGGAACTGCTGCTGATATGCTAGTTGAAGAAATGCATTCCTATTACGATCTAATGGCATCTGATGTTATTGAAGGTATTTCAAAAGTGTATCGTACATTTTCTTAAAGCTTAAAAGGTGATAATGTTCCCACGGTCCCAGATTCAAGATATAAAAGCGTGAAGTTAAAATGAATCGAAATTATTTTAATGGAATTCGCTTTTAAATTGGAAATGAGACAAGGGAGATATGTCCATGAAGAAAAAAATAGGTATCTGGATAGCAGTTGTATTCGGTCTTATTCTACTATCGGCTTGTGGCGAAAAGTCCCAAGAAGATGTAGTGGAGAAATTAGATGAAAAGCTTGAAGAAATGGACGGATATAAAGCAAAAGCCGATATGAAAATGAAGACAGGCAAAGAGGATCAGGATTACAAGTTGGATATTTGGCATAAGAAAAAGGATTTTTACAAGGTAGCTCTAAATAGCCAGGCTGATGAGAAGGGCAGTCAGGTTATTTTAAAAAATGAAGATGGAGTTTTTGTTTTGACACCTGCTTTAGATAAAAGTTTTAAATTCCAAACAGATTGGCCGGAAAATAGCAGCCAGCCTTATCTATTTCAGTCGTTGGTAAAAGATGTAAAGGAAGATCCTGAAGCTGAGTTTGAAGCAAATGATACGCATTATATTTTCAAAACAAAGACAAATTACCAAACCAATAACAACTTACCATTTCAAGAAATCCATTTTAATAAAAAAACGTATACTCCTGATTTAGTAAAAGTTCTGGATAAAGATAAGCAGGCTTTGGTCGAAGTGAAATTTTCTGAATTTGACACGAAACCTAGCTTTAAAAAAGATGACTTTGAGATGAAAAAAGATGAGTCAAGCAACAATACCGATGAGGCAGTTTCAAAAACAGAAGGAGAAACTGATCAACCACTATCTGTTGTTTTTCCAGAAAATATATCTGGCGCTGAACTAGAAGAAAAGAAAGAAGTAAATTTAGAAAATGGGGAACGTGTAATTCTATCTTATAGTGGAGAAAAGGATTTCACTTTAATTCAAGAAAAAATGGATACTGCCCCAACAATTGCATCCCCTCAAGAAGTTAAAGGAGATATTGTAAACTTGGGGCAGAGTATCGGAGCACTCTCTGAAAACACACTTGAATGGACCCATAATGGTGTAGATTATTATCTAGCTAGTGAGGATTTAACGAAAGAGGAACTAATTGAAGTGGCTCAATCCGTTCAAGGAAAAGAAGTGAAGTAAATTGACAACAAGTAGGCAGACTCATAAAGAGAAGGGGTCTGCTTTTTATTGCATTTCCTTATAAAATTAATTGACAGCTTCAGGGGAAAAGGAAATAATATAACAAGAGAATCTAAGAAATATTCAAAATCCCATCAATCATATAGAGCGTATGCAAGTGAGTGAAAGGAGTTATCTGATTGTGGTACAAAATTTTTTCAGAGAAACATGGGCAGAGATCGACTTGGATGCAATCGGATATAATATTGAACAAATGCAGCAAAGTTTACCGGATAAGAGCAATATTATTGCGGTGGTAAAAGCTAATGCATATGGACATGGGGCGGTTCAAATTGCAAAAAAGGCCCTACAATGCGGTGCGAAGGCATTAGCAGTAGCGTTGATGGAAGAAGCAACGGAATTGCGTGATGCTGGTATTGCTGCACCAATATTAGTATTTGGAAGAGTTTCACCTAAAGCCGCTCTTTTAGCAGCGGAAAATGATATTACCGTGACAACTTTTCAAAAAGAGTGGATTCAAGAAGTAAGTAATTATACATTTTCTAAAAAATTAAAGGTTAATATAGAAATAGACACGGGGATGGCAAGAGTAGGTCTTCGTAGAGAGGAAGAGTTAATACAGCTGCTAGAAACAATAAGAGAAAATCCTAACATTCAGCTTACAGGGGTATATACTCACTTTGCAACAGCTGATGAAGAAAACTTAAATTATTTTCATGAACAACAGGAACGTTTTGAACGCCTATTAAACATATTTAATCGTCTTTGGAAAAGACCTGTCTCCATTCATATAGGGAACAGCGCCGCTTCCATTCGTTTTCCAAATAAAATGTACCATTATATAAGATATGGTATCGCAATGTATGGCATGTATCCTTCTAAAACCGTAAAACAAGAGAAATCCATATCGTTAAAGCAAGCATTTTCCCTCAGGAGTCAGTTAATTCATGTGAAACAGATTGAGGCAGGGGAATCCATTAGCTACGGGGCGACCTATAAAGCAAAAAGGAACGAATGGATAGGTACGATACCAATTGGTTATGGAGATGGCTGGATTCGCAAATTACAAGGTGCAGAAGTGTTGGTTGGAGGAAAAAGGATGCCAATTGTTGGACGTGTTTGCATGGACCAAACAATGATTCTTTTAGATAAGAAATACCCTATAGGTACCCCAGTAACTTTAATCGGAGAGCAAAATGGCGCTTCCATCAAGATGGATGAGATCGCTGATTATTTAGGAACGATTAATTATGAAATACCTTGTATGATAAATCAGCGGGTCCCACGAGTTTATATAAATGAATAAAAAATTTATACTTATACTTGTGGTTAAGATGGTAAAGGTATTTACTGGTAAGTAATAAAGAATTAAATAATGAATATGTTAAAAATAGGGCAAAATGGAATATATATTTATAATTGGAAATAATATATACCACAGTATAAAAAGTTAAATGTGAACAAGAGTATGATTCTCAAAAAATTATTACAAGCCTTTGCAAAGCACCGTATTCAATGATATTATTGTTTATGAATTTCATAAATGGTCGTTCAACAGTTTGCGGAGGTGTATGGTTTGTCAGAAAGCTTACAAGAAGTTTTAGTAAGATTACCTAAAAACCTGTTAAATGAGGTGGATGGATTAATGAAGCATGAAAATAGCAATTTAAGTGACTTCATATGTCAGGCAACGAGGAACTATTTAGAATACAAAAAAGATGAGCACATTCGACAGTTTCATAAAACCATGCAAAAAGGTTATGAAGAAATGGCAGGTATAAATCTAACAATTGCTTCGGAAGCTTTTCAGGCTGAAGAGGAGGCTGAAACCACTTTAGAGCGCTCAGTGATCGGGGTGTAGCGATTTGATCGTTCAAAGAGGCGAAGTGTATTTCGCCGACTTATCCCCTGTAGTTGGGTCAGAACAGGGGGGCATACGCCCTGTATTGATCCTGCAAAATGATATTGGTAATAGGTTTAGCCCAACTGTGATCGTAGCAGCAATCACAGCCCAAATTCAAAAGGCTAAACTACCAACTCATGTCGAAATCAATGCAAAAAAATATGGTTTCGACCGTAATTCTGTTATATTGCTGGAGCAAATTAGAACATTAGATAAACAGCGATTAACAGATAAAATTACAAAAGTAGACAATGAAATGATGAAAAAAATAGATCGAGCAGTAGAAATAAGCCTCGGTCTTAAGGATATGTATGACCATTAGTAAGCCCCTTTGTTAAACAAATAACGCTGGGGTTTTTTTAGTGTTCAAAAATTTAACCTTCTTCTCTGGTTGAGTATGTTACAATAATTAAAAAAGAAAAAATAGTAAAGATTTGCATAATATAGGTCAATGTGCCAAAATACAACAAATTCAAACAATTATTTGGAGGAAGCAGATGGATAGTCAATTTAAAAAAATAGTTCTAGAAAATAGTGATACAATTGTTCGAATGTGGGTGGAGGAAGTTAACGCCTTAAAAGATGCAAATTATACATCTAGTATTTCCGAAGAGTTATTTGACAGCACGAATCGTGAATTCGTAAACGTGATTTTTACAAGGATTAAAAATGTAGAGCCTGCAGAAACGCTAGAAGACTTTGCTGAAAAACTAATTAATTTAGGTTGGCCGCTAAGTTATATTACCGACGGGCTTCAAGTATTCAGACGAGTAACGGTGGATTTCATTCTTAGTCAATCGGAAAAGGTAGATTCAAATCATATTTCTTTAGTTCTGCAAAGTGTAGATAAATGGGTCGAACCATTGATTCGTCAATTAGTAAACGAATATTCCGGCAACTGGGAGAATGTCGTTTCATTGCAGCGATTAGCTTTACAAGAATTATCTGCTCCGCTTATACCAGTAATGGAGAATATAACAATTATGCCGTTAATTGGCACGATCGATACGGAACGTGCAAAATTTATTATGGAAAACTTGCTTGAAGGAGTGATTCGTCATAATTCAGAGGTTGTTTTAATGGATATTACCGGAGTCCCTGTTGTAGATACCATGGTTGCCCATCATATTATTCAGGCGGCTGAAGCCGTTCGATTAATTGGAGCAAAATGCATCCTCGTTGGAATCCGTCCAGAAATTGCCCAAACAATTGTGAATCTAGGAATTGATCTTAGTCAATTCCCGACAAAAAGCTCATTGCGTAAAGGTTTTACAACCGCTTTAGAAATTACAAATCGAAAAATAGTCGACCTTGATACCAAAGTGGATAATCTCGAAAACATGATCAATTCATTACACAGGGAGTGAAAGTATGCGTATACCTATTCTCAAACTGTATAATTATCTATTAATTTCAATCCAAACCGAAATAGATGATCAAACAGCGATACAATTTCAAGAGGATTTGCTGGATAAAATTCATAAAAGTGGAACATCAGGAGTTGTTATTGATTTAACCTCTGTTGAAATCATTGACTCATTCATTGCTAAGGTTTTAGGTGATGTTGTTACAATGTCAGATTTAATGGGGGCGAAAGTAGTTTTAACTGGAATTCAACCTGCAGTTGCAATGACCTTGGTCGATCTGGGGATACATTTAACTGGTGTGGCAACAGCACTAGATTTAGAGCAAGGTTTAATTAAACTACATCAGGAATTGGGGGAATAGTTAATGGGAACCCAATCCTGTATAAACATTCAAAAAGAGTGGGATATTGTTGGTGCACGTCAACTTGGTCGGGATATTGCGAAGAAGATTGGATTCGGTACGGTAGACCAAGCCCGTATAGCAACAGCAGTCTCCGAATTAGCTCGTAATATATATTTATATGCCGATAGCGGCAAAGTTTGCTTTGAAGCGATTGAGACTATAGACAAAAAGGGCATAAGCATGATTGCTATTGATAGTGGGCCAGGAATAAGTGATATAAGTCTGGTTATGCAGGACGGCTATTCCACGTCAAGAGGACTGGGAGCAGGTCTTCCGGGTGTAAAACGTCTCATGGATGAATTTGATCTAATATCTGAAAAAGAACAGGGTACAGAAGTAAAAACAATTAAATGGTTACGGTAAAAATATACTAGCCGTAGATAAAAGGGGGTATATTCGTGGGTAATGTGATTGATTTAGATGCAAAGAATTATAAAAGCTTATTGAAAAATTATATTGAGACACAAGATGAAAAATTTTTGTATCGAGCAGAGCAAATAAGCAAATCATTTCTTAAGAATAATATTTTACCAGAGGAAATAGTTAATTTGCATATGCAAGCATTGGACGAATTATACCCAAGTTTATCAGGGGAATTTCAACGTTCCATGAACTTTTTATTGGAGACAATGATTTCTTATGGTTTGGCACACCAAGAGTTTCAAACATTAAGAGAGGAGCAATTAGCATTAAAATCCCAAATAGCTGTTGCAGCTAGTATGCAAGATACATTATTGGCAACCTCAAAACCCAATATTGAAGGATTGGATATTGGTGTAATAAGTGTGCCTGCAAATCAAATGAACGGAGATTATCATCATTTTATTGAAAGCAACGATGGTTCAATTGGCATTGCTTTAGCGGATGTAATTGGAAAAGGTGTACCCGCAGCATTGTGTATGTCGATGATTAAGTATTCCATGGACAGTTTTCCAGAAAACGCGATGCAGCCGAAGTCAATCCTGGAGAATTTAAATCGAGTAGTGGAACGGAATGTAGATCCAAGTATGTTTATTACGATGTTCTACGCACAATATCAGCCAAAAGATAACAAGCTCCACTATGCTTCAGCAGGGCATGAACCTGGATTTTATTACAATGCTAAACGAGACAAATTTGAAGAAATTGAAGCAAAAGGGTTAGTATTGGGTGTCTCATTAGATGCTAAATATCATCAATATAATTTACATATAAATAAAGACGACATGATCATTTTACTAACAGATGGAGTTACTGAGTGCAGACAAGGTGAACGTTTTATTGAAAGAGAAGAAGTCCTTAACGTTATTCGGGATCATGCTCATTTGTCAGCGCAGGAAATGGTTGATCGCGTATACAAATATTTTCAACGCCTGCAAAATTTTCAATTAAGAGATGATTTTACGTTAATAATCTTGCGAAAAGATGTTTAATTCGCCATTCAAACGGGTAAAAAATTTTAACGCACTCATGAATCAGAAATCCATTTATTTTGTTATAAATGATTGTTAGCTAGCCTCAAATAGTCAAAATGCATTGTTTAGGAGGATGTTCATGAATTTGGATATTAATGTTACGAATTTAAATGATAAATCAACTTGTGCTGTTGCTGGAGAAATTGATATATATACAGCTCCAAAGTTGAAGGAAGCAATTCTTCCATTAACAAAACAAAAAGGACAGTTAGTGGAAGTAGATTTAGAAAATGTCAGTTATATGGATAGTACCGGATTAGGAGTCTTTATTAGCGCATTAAAATCTACAAAAGAAAATGATAGTCAATTGAAACTAGTAAACTTACAAGATCGTGTACTACGTTTGTTTAACATAACAGGACTGAATGAGATTATGGACTTAAATTCAACTATTCATGGGGGGAAGTGAGCGATGGAGCCATTTGATTTTATCGAGATGAAGTTTCCTGCAAAAGCAGATTATGTAAGTGTTGCCCGATTAAGTACAGCTGGGATTGCTAATAGAATAGTATTTTCATATGAAGATATTGAGGATTTAAAGATAGCGATATCAGAGGCTATAACAAATACTGTCACACATGCTTATGATGGAGCAGAACAAGGGGAAGTCACTATTGGCTTTGGTATTTATGAGGATCGATTAGAAGTAATGGTTGCAGATCACGGCGGAAGCTTTAACTTGAAAGAAATTAAAGGTGGAATTGGACCATATAAAAACACAGAACCAATTGAAAACTTACGCGAAGGTGGGTTTGGTCTCTTTTTAATTAATGCATTAATGGATAAAGTAGAGATTAATAGCAATCATGGCGTAATTGTATTAATGACTAAATATTTAGGTGAAACTGAGGTGGGGTTTAATGACCAAATCTCAACCACGCAATAAAGGACAAGACGAGGTTTACGATTGGATTAACTATTTACAGAAAGACCCAAGAGATGAAGAAATCCAAGAAAGGATAGTTCTGTTTTATAAGGAGCTTGTAGAATCACTCGCAAGGAAATATTCAAAAAACAGCAGCATTCAAGAAGATCTTGTACAAGTTGGGATGATCGGTTTATTAGCGGCAGTTAGGAGATTCGACTCTACATTTGGTAAATCTTTTGAGTCGTTTGCTATTCCAACTATTATTGGAGAAATTAAGCGATTTATTCGAGATAAAACGTGGAGTGTTCATGTTCCGCGCCGTATTAAAGAAATGGGGCCTAAAATTAAAAAAGCTGTGAATGAGCTTACGAATGAAAACCAGCAATCGCCTACAATATGCGAAATAGCAAACTACTTAAGAGTATCAGAAGAGGAAGTTCTAGAAACGATGGAAATGGGGAGAAGCTATAAGGCACTTTCTGTAGATCGGAAAATTGAAGCCGATTCTGATGGCAGTACAGTTGCTATTTTAGATCTTGTGGGAAATAAGGAAGATGGTTATGATAACATTGATGATAAAATGTTGCTAGAAAAGATTCTTCCTGTTTTATCTGATCGGGAACAACAAATATTAAAAGCTACGTATTTTGATAATATGAGTCAGAAGGAAACAGGAAAGCTGTTAGGCATTTCTCAAATGCATGTGTCTCGGTTACAACGCCGTGCTTTAAGGAAGCTTCGTGAAACTATCCAATCTGAGAGCGCGGAGGTTTTTGATTGAATATGACAGACAGAACGGTACAAGTTTCTATTTATCAAAAAGCAAAAAAGAATAATTACTATTGTGGAGATAGCTTTTTTTATGCAGAATCAGAAAATGAATTTATTTGTGCCCTAGCAGATGGTTTAGGTAGCGGAGAATTTGCGAAAGAATCATCAGAGATTGTTATTGATATTATTAGAAATAATATTCACACCACTGTGGAACAATTAATTATGAAGAGTAATAAAAAATTAATGGGCAAACGGGGAGTCGTTTTAGGCATTTTGAAAATTAATTTCAAAGAACAAAGCTATTCCTTTTCATCCATTGGCAATATAGGTATTATGACAGTCAGAAAGGGTCAGAAAAGAAAGCGTAATATCCCAAATTCTGGTTATTTGGCGGGATATCATAGACCATTTAAAGTAGTACAGGAAAAACTGGAAGCGAATATGAATTTTATTATGTTCTCAGATGGTGTATTGGATAAAGATTTAGCACGAAATTATTTTTTTTACTCAGATGTTCAGGAAATCACAAAAGCTTTTGCAGCAAATGATGGTGGGACAAGGGAGGACGATACAACATTAATAGCATTAAAGTATAATGGGCGCTAAAAGGGCTGTACACTGTGTCAGTCTTTTTTTTATTCTTTTATCAAATAGGAAAAAGGAAATTTTTTTGATAAAATAGCTTTACACGTAAGTGATGGTTCAAAACGATTTTGGACATGTACTAAAGGAGGAACAACTAAATTGGAAGCGAATATTAACCAATGGGTTGCCAAAGAATCCAAAGTAAATACGAATATTGTAGAAAAAGTGATAACACTAATTAATGAGGGAAATACAGTCCCATTCATTGCTCGTTATCGTAAAGAGATGACTGGGGGATTAGACGAAGTACAAATTAAACTTATTCAGGATAAATGGCAGTATGCTGTAAATCTTGCCGAACGCAAAGAAGAAGTTATTCGCTTGATTAGCGAACAAGGCAAATTGTCAGAAGAACTGGAACATGAAATTAAAGCTGCAACCCAATTACAACGCGTAGAGGATTTATATCGTCCATACAAACAAAAACGACGCACAAGAGCAACCATCGCAAAAGAAAAAGGGCTGGAACCATTAGCAGAGCAGATTTGGTTACAAGATATTTCCGATATCTCACTTGAAGCTGAGAAATACTTAAATGAAGATAATAAATTACATAAAATTGATGATGTTTTAGCAGGTGTAAATGATATTATTGCAGAATGGATTTCAGATGATCCAGGGTTTCGCGATTTTATAAGGGAAGAAACATTCAAAAGAGGAATGATTCATACAGAGGCAAAAGATAAAGAAAAAGACGAAAAAAGTGTTTATGAAATGTATTATGACTATAACGAAGCGGTTGGTTCCATGGTTTCTCATCGTATTTTAGCAATAAACCGCGGAGAAAAAGAGGAAGTTTTAAAAGTTGTTATTGAACCACCTCTAAATCGTATTATAGAATATTTACAGAATAAGATAATTGATAATCATGCAAATGGAAAATGCGTTGAAATCTTGCAAGGTGCAATCGAAGACGGATACAAGCGTCTTATTCAACCATCCATCGAACGTGAATTACGTAATCTTTTAACAGAAAAAGCAGAAACACATGCGATAGACATTTTTTCCAAGAACCTGAAAAACTTATTGCTTCAGCCGCCACTAAAAGGGAAAACAGTGTTGGGAGTGGACCCAGCTTTTCGTACTGGGTGCAAGCTAGCTATTGTAGATGAAACAGGGAAAATGCATGGAGTTAGTGTGATGTATCCAAATGCCCCTAAAAATGACAAGGTTGGAGCAGAAAAAGTGGTTATGGAGTTTATCAACACCTATCAAATTGAATTAATCGCTATCGGCAATGGGACAGCATCACGGGAAACAGAGCAATTTATATCTGAAGTGATAACTAAAAATCAATTAAGTATTCCTTATATCATTGTTAATGAAGCAGGAGCCAGTGTTTATTCTGCATCTAAATTGGCACGTGAAGAGTTCCCTGACCTGCAAGTTGAAGAAAGAAGTGCAGCCTCTATTGCTCGCCGAGTACAAGATCCCCTTGCAGAACTGGTGAAAATTGATCCTAAATCAAT
>Ga0079226_10002400_pt1 | contig 14448 bp, 12 predicted proteins | sample Poulit2014_FD_76345 | JGI IMG/M metagenome (GOLD analysis project Ga0079226, IMG submission 76345) | Agricultural soil microbial communities from Georgia to study Nitrogen management - Poultry litter 2014 | ecosystem: Environmental > Terrestrial > Soil > Agricultural land | place: USA: Georgia... | reverse complement strand
TCATTATAAAAGTGATAATATAGCGATTGTAATTATTCTAAGTCAACGCCGTAGAACGGGTGAAGTGAGAATGGGTTAATAACATAATTCTTCACTTCTTTACGAGTCGGCTCATAAACAGTTGAGTGTGCAATCGTGATCCAAGGCGCTTGCTCTTTGAAGATCACCTGTGCCTGTTTATAAAGCTCGGTACGTTTAGCCAAGTCGGTAGATTGCACCGCTTCACGAATTAATTTATCAAATGGTTCGTAGCAGAATTTAGCATAGTTTGAACCTTGCTCTTTGGCAGCGCAGCTTAATAATGTTCCTAAGAAGTTGTCAGGATCACCGTTATCACCGTTCCAACCCATCATACCGCTCGGATCTTCACCTTTACGCATACGCTGCAAATATTCACCCCATTCGTAGCTGACGATTTTGGCGTCAACACCGACTTTTTTCCAGTCTGCTTGAATCATTTCCGCCATACGACGTGCGTTCGGATTATATGGACGAGAAACCGGCATCGCCCAAAGTTCGGTGCTGAACCCTTTTTCAAAACCAGCCTCTTTTAGCAGTTGTTTGGCTTTTTCAGGATTGTATTCATAATCTTTAATATCGTCATTGTAAGACCACATTGTCGGTGGAATTGGTTTTTTCGCAATTTGACCTGTTCCTTGATAAACCGCATCCATAATGGCTTGTTTATTGACCGCATAACTTAATGCTTGACGCACTTTAACATTATCAAATGGCGGTTTAGTCACATTAAAGTTTAAATAACCGATGTTAAGCCCTGCTTTTTCGTGAACGGTAATGTCAGGGTTTTTCTTCATATCGGCAATATCCGCCGGATTCGGATAAGGAATAACGTGGCATTCACCTTTTTTCAATTTTGCATAACGAACGGAAGGATCCGGCGTAATGGCAAAGACAAGACGATCAATTTTTGCTTTGCCTTCCCAGTAGTCAGAAAAGGCTTTATAACGAATCAACGCATCTTTTTGATAAGACACTAATTCAAATGGTCCGGTTCCGATTGGTTGAGTATCGACTGCATCCGGTTTGCCTAAAGCCAACATTTTATCGGCATACTCTTTTGAAAGAATAGACGCAAAGTCCATCGCGACATTAGCAAGGAACGGTGCATTAGGCGCTTTTAGAGTAAAGCGAACGGTGTAATCATCAATTTTTTCAATTTTATCAATGATATTCGGCATATCCATACCGATAAAATATTCATAAGTTCCGCCGGAAACTTTGTAATATGGATTATTTTTATCTAATTGACGATTAAATGAGAACAACACATCGTCAGCGTTAAAATCACGAGTTGGTTTAAAGAGTTTATTTGATTGGAATTTTACGCCTTTACGGAGATGGAAAGTGTACACTTTGCCGTCATCTGAAATATCCCAACTTTCTGCCAATGACGGGATTACATTAGTTTTACCACGTTCAAAAGTGGTTAAGCGGTTATAAATGGCTTGTCCGCTGGCATCAATGGAGGCGCCGTCTGTTACTAATTGTGGGTTGAATGCTGAAGGGGAGGCTTCTAAACAGTAAACTAATGTTTTGGGTGCAGCGAATGCCGCAGTAGAAAGAGAGAGCGCCAACACGGTAAGTGATAGCTTAGTTAATTTTTTCATAATTTCTCCAAGTTGTGTGTGTTTGTCATCGTTTTTATTGAAAAACGCATTTATTTAGTAGACAAAAACCTTTCTTTGTCAAGGGATATTTAACTAAGTTTAAATAAGTGGGTAAAAAGTGGTCATTAAAATCAAGAAATCACAACAAAAGTCATAATAAAAATAAATGTTTATTTATTGTTAATAAATTATTTGAAATGTGTCACAGTTTTAAACAAATGCACTTTATTATTTGTGGTGATTACTTTAAATTCGTAACAGTTAATTAACAATATGTGTTTGCGGAGCAAAAATGAATTACCAATATGCCAATGATCTCAGCCAAAAATCAAAATTACGTCAATTAATCAGTCAACATTACGCCTGTCCGGAACAGGAAGCGGTACAACGCTTGCTCGCCACATTATCTTTTGATGAACAACAACAACATCGTATCGATAATGTTGCGCGCGAACTGATTACGAAAGTGCGTTCCAAAAAACAGAAACATTACGGCGTTGATGCATTGATGCACGAATTCTCTTTAGGGTGTGATGAAGGCATTGCCTTGATGTGTTTGGCGGAGGCGTTGTTGCGTATTCCGGATGCGGAAACGAGATATGCGTTGATTAACGATAAATTACAGCTTGGTAATTGGCGTTCTCATATTAAAAAATCGGGGTCATTATTTACCAATGCTGCCAGTTACGGTCTGCTTTTAGGCAGCAAAATCAGCGCTTCTTTGAGTGAAGAAGCACTCTCTTCGGCATTAATGAAAAGTTTTTCTCGTTTATCTGCGCCGCTAATGAAATTAGCGATTGAAAAAGCGATGGGCATTTTGGGCAATCAATTTGTTACCGGCGAAACAATGGAAGAGGCATTAAAAAACATTATACCTCGAGAAAAAATGGGCTACCGTTTCTCTTTTGATATGTTGGGCGAAGCGGCAATGACAATGGCGGATGCCGACCGATATATGCAAGATTATGTGGAGGCGATTGATGCGGTCGGTCGTCAATCGGCAGGTCGCTCATTGTATGATTCCAATGGTGTGTCGGTGAAACTGTCCGCTATTCACCCACGCTATTTCCGTTCACAACAACAGCGGGTAATGGATGAACTTTATCCTCGATTGAAAAAACTGTTTTTATTGGCAAAACAGTACAATATCGGTTTGAATATCGATGCGGAAGAGGCTTCTCGACTTGAACTTTCGTTAGATTTATTAGAAAAACTGTTGCAAGATCCTGACTTGGCAGGCTTTGATGGTATCGGCTTTGTGGTTCAGGCTTATTCAAAACGTTGTCCATTTGTGTTGGATTACCTTATTGAAATGAATCGCCGTTATCAACGCAAAATGATGGTGCGTTTGGTAAAAGGCGCATATTGGGACAGTGAAATTAAATGGGCACAGACGGAAGGCGTTTCCGGTTTTCCGTTGTACACCAGAAAAGTGCATAGTGATATTTCTTATATCAGCTGTGCCAAAAAATTACTGGCAGCGCAGGATGTGATTTATCCACAATTTGCAACCCATAATGTGCAGACGCTCGCAACCATTTACGAATTGGGTCAGGATAAAGAATTTGAATTTCAATGTTTGCACGGAATGGGCGAAACGCTGTATGACAATGTTGTCGGGCCGCAACAATTCAATCGTCGTGTGCGCGTGTATGCGCCGGTGGGAACGCATCAGACATTGTTGGCTTATTTAGTACGCCGCTTGTTGGAGAACGGTGCCAACTCTTCTTTTGTTCACCAATTAATTGACGACAATATTTCTGTTGAAGAGTTAATTGAAGCACCGTGGGAAAAAGTGAAGAAATTTAATGGCTTGCCGAATAAAGCAATTAAATTGCCGGCGGAATTATTCCCACAGCGAAAAAATTCTCAAGGCTTCAACTTAAATGATGAAATGGATTTGGCACGCTTGGAACAGGCATTGAATAAAGCGGAGTATGGTGACGTTCACTCGCTTTGTGCAACCGATGCGGATATTTCACACAGTTATAAAGCCCTTAATCCGGCGCAGTTGGCAGATAGATTGGCAACAGTCGATTTTATGTCTACTTCGTCAGCCGCTGAGGTTTTTTGTGCGGCACAACAAAGTAAATGGGCGGAAAAATCGGTACAGGAACGAGCCGAAATTTTAGAAAAAGCAGCCGATCTTTATCAGCAGAATTTCGGTTTATTGATTAAATTAGCGATTGAAGAAGCAGGGAAAACGTTGCCGAATGCGATTGCAGAGCTGAGAGAGGCAGTCGATTTTTTACGTTACTATGCAGAACAAATTAAATCATTATCCGCAAAAGAGATGTTGGCACCGCCATTGGGTACTATTTTGTGTATTTCGCCTTGGAATTTCCCATTGGCAATTTTCACCGGACAGCTGGCAGCAGCATTGGCGGCAGGAAATAGCGTAGTGGCGAAGCCGGCGGAACAAACTTCAATGATTGCCTATTATGCGGTGAGATTGTTGCATCAAGCGGGCGTTCCTCGTGATGCATTGCAATTAACATTGGGCAATGGCGAGTTAGGTGCAGCATTGGTTGCGCAGCCGTTTAACGGGGTAATGTTCACCGGCTCAACAGAAGTGGCACATTTAATTAATAAGCAGCTGATTACTCGTGAAAATCAGCCGGTATTTATCGCAGAAACTGGTGGTTTAAACACAATGGTGGTCGATTCTTCGGCATTATTGGAACAGGTTATTACTGATGTATTGGCTTCTGCGTTTGATTCAGCCGGTCAACGCTGTTCCGCATTACGTATTTTGTTGGTACAAGAGGATATTGCCGATCGCTTATATCAAATGCTTACCGAAGCTATGCAGGAGCTGGTCGTCGGTAATCCAAAATATCTCAATACGGATATTGGGCCGGTAATTGATCAGGAAGCACAACAAAAATTACTTGATTATCAAGCAAGTGTGCGTAAAATCGCACGTCGCCATTTTGAATTGTTTGCACCGGCATCCGGCTATTTTGTGGCACCGTCAATTTATGAGATTGGTTCATTACAGCAGATTACACACGAAGTTTTTGGGCCGATTTTGCATTTTGTACGTTATAAACCGCAGGATCTTGCCGCTTTGTTACAACAGATTAATGCAAAAGGTTATGCGCTGACCGGCGGTTGCCATAGCCGAATTCAGCAAGCGATTAAAATGGTCGAAGACAATCTACAATGCGGTAATTTCTATATCAATCGAAATATTGTCGGTGCGGTGGTCGGGGTGCAACCGTTTGGCGGGCACGGTTTATCCGGAACAGGGCCGAAAGCGGGCGGTGAATTATATGTTCAACGTTTGACGCGAACAACGCAATATTATTCTTCTTTAGCGGAAGTGCCGAAAACCGTACCGAGCATTACCGGAGAATTGAATACCATTGATTATAAAACAACATCAGTGTTGTTGTTGGGCGATGATGCAGCACGTTTGATGTCAGCATATCAGTATCTGCAACGTTCCGGATTTAAGGTAGTCGTGGAAGAGGATAATCTACTGTTAACACATCGATTGCCGGATTTAACTGCGCGTAAAGCGAACGAATATTATCAAAAAGGCGTGTTTGTCTCGCCAATCAGTCAGGAGAAACGAATGGCATTAGCACAACAAAATCCATTTATTTTCTGCCTATATGATTGGACACAGCATCAAGATATCACGTTGTTATATCACGAATTTTCACGTAGTGAGAATATTGCGGCCGCAGGCGGAAATGCGACACTGATGGCTATTGAAGAACAATAACCACCATTTTATAGGGGGAAAGTATGCAGAATTATCAAATCTACACAGCTTTTGGTTTATATCTGTTTGTGATTTTAGGTATTGGCGTTTACGCTTATTACTCAACAAAAAACTTTAATGATTATATTTTGGGCGGACGTAAAATGGGGAGCTTTGTGACGGCGATGTCTGCCGGTGCCTCCGATATGTCCGGTTGGCTGTTGCTTGGACTGCCCGGTGCGATTTTCATTACCGGATTGTCGGAAGCGTGGATCGCAGTCGGGTTAACGGTAGGGGCTTATTTTAATTACCGTATTGTTGCCGGACGTTTGCGTATTTTCACTGAGCATTATGGCAATGCGTTAACCTTGCCGGAATTTTTTGCCGCGCGTTTTCCTTATCGTGCTAAATCATTAAAAATTATCTCTTCCTCAGTGATCCTCTTTTTCTTTACCATTTATTGCGCTTCAGGCGTGGTGGCTGGTGCAAAACTGTTCCAAAGTCTGCTTGGTATTGATTATGGTACCGCATTAATTTTTGGTGCGGTTGCAACCATTGCTTATACCTTTATCGGTGGTTATTTAGCCATCTCTTGGAGTGATACCATTCAAGCCTCTTTGATGATTTTTGCGTTATTGCTGGCACCGGTGATTGTGCTGTTGAACATCAGCTGGGATGAAATTTCTACTGCGTTGGCTTTAAAGTCGGAACAGACCGGCATTCCTTATTCAAACTGGCTGTATAACGTTTCCGGCATTGGCGTGATTTCCGCGCTTTCTTGGGGCTTAGGTTATTTCGGTCAGCCACATATTTTGGCGCGTTTTATGGCGGCAAGCTCTGTTCAGGCGTTAGAAAAAGCCAGAGTAATAGGCATTACTTGGATGTTACTCTGTTTGGGCGGTGCTTGTGCAGTGGGCTATTTCGGTTTGGCTTATTTTGAAGTGAAAGGTGTAATGTTGGATTCTGCGGAGTCCGTTTTCATTGAAGTTTCCAAAGCCATTTTTAATCCGTGGATTGTCGGCATTGTCTTATCCGCCATTTTAGCCGCAATTATGAGTACCTTGTCCGCACAATTTTTAATGTGTTCGGCGGCACTTACTGAAGATTTCTATCACGGTTTTTTACGCAAAAATGCTTCCAGTAAAGAGCTGGTTTGGGTTGGGCGTATTATGGTGTTAATTATTGCCGTGATTGCGATTGCGATTGCTCAAGATCCGAATTCACGGGTGATGGGCTTGGTTTCCTATGCGTGGGCAGGATTTGGGGCTTCATTCGGGCCATTGGTGATAATGTCTTTATTTAACCGTAATATCACTTCCAATGCGGCATTATGGGGAATGATTGCCGGTGCAGTAACGGTGGTGGCGTGGAAACCATTAATGCAAACTTTAAATTGGACGGATATTGCCAATCTTTATGAAATTATTCCAGGCTTTTTAGCCTGCTCAGTTGTTACCGTTACTTCATCATTATTTTCTCCGGTGGCGAAAGATGTTGCGGAACGGTTTGATGTTGCGGTTGATCATTTCAATTCGCAAAAGAGTTTGTAATTATTCGATTTTTTGCTAGTAAAGATAAGTAGAGCATTTGGGCTGAGTAAAATCAGCCCCTTTTTTAAGCAGTTGTCGTCATTTTTGCCGAAAATGCTTGACGATTTGCCGGAAAGTGAATATATTTCGCACCTAATTTCTGAATGAAATCCTCAAAACGGTGAGATGTCCGAGTGGTTGAAGGAGCACGCCTGGAAAGTGTGTATAGGGGAAACTCTATCGAGGGTTCGAATCCCTCTCTCACCGCCATTTATTTCCTTAATAATTTTTCTTATATAGCCCTTTTTCTCTTATTCCCATTAAGTTTTTATTAAACATTCTGGAATATCCGGAATAGTTGAAACGCTACTGTATTGAAAAATCTTTTTTGCAAGAAAAAAGAAAACCTGCAATTTAAAGCTATTGCAGGTTTTGATTACAATTAAGAAACGGTTAATTTAGCTATTCTTCATCGTCCTCTTTTGCCCATTCTAAGGCACGTTTAACGGCTTTTTTCCAACCTTTATAACGGCGTTGCTGTTTAGCTTCGTTTTGATCCGGCAAGAATGTTCTTTCGATAGAAGCTTTGTCGCGCAACTCTTCGAGATCTTTCCAGAATCCGGTCGCCAAGCCGGCAAGATAAGCGGCACCGAGTGCGGTGACTTCTTTGACAGTCGGGCGTTCCACTTGCGTGTTAAGAATATCAGCTTGGAACTGCATTAAGAAATTATTCGCGGTGGCACCTCCATCAACACGCAATGATTGCAATTTTTCACCTGAGTCGGACAACATCGCTTCCAAAACGTCCTTAGTTTGGTATGCGATAGATTCAAGCGTTGCTCTGACAATATGATTGCGGTTAGCCCCACGAGAAAGTCCAACGATAGCACCACGTGCATATGGATCCCAATAAGGTGCGCCTAAACCGGTAAATGCCGGAACAACATAGACGCCGTTACAATCCGGCACTTTTTGAGCGAAATATTCGGTATCGGCACTGTCGTGTACAATTTTTAATTCATCGCGCAACCATTGGATTGACGCACCGGCAATAAAGACAGAACCCTCTAAAGCGTAAGCAGGTTCACCTTTGGCGTTACAACAGATAGTGGTTAATAGCCCATTTTGTGAGGTAATAGCTTTATCACCGGTATTCATCAACATAAAGCAACCTGTGCCGTAAGTGTTTTTTGCCTGACCGGCGTTAACGCAAAGATGCCCGTAAAGCGCAGCTTGTTGGTCACCGGCAATACCGGCGATTGGAATACGCACGCCACCTTTACCACCGATATTGGTTTGACCATAAATTTCGGAAGAATTTTTCACTTCCGGCAACATACTACGAGGAATATCCAAAATTTCTAACATCTTGTCATCCCACTGTTTGCTATGAATATTAAACATCATTGTACGAGAGGCATTAGTGTAATCGGTAACGTGCACACGGCCTTGAGTAAGTTTCCAAATCAACCAAGTATCAACCGTACCGAATAACAATTCACCTTTTTCTGCCTGTTCTCTCGCGCCTTCAACATTATCTAAAATCCATTTCACTTTTGTTCCGGAGAAATAGGGGTCGACCACTAAACCGGTAGTATTACGGATATAATCGGTATAACCTTTTGCTTTTAATTGATCACAAAATTCAGCAGTACGGCGACATTGCCAAACAATTGCATTGTAAATTGGTTTACCGGTATTTTTGTTCCAAACGATAGTAGTTTCACGTTGGTTGGTGATCCCAATAGAGGCGATTTGATCGGAAGTAATGCCGGTTTTCGCCACCACTTCATTTAAAGTAGAACTTTGTGTTGCCCAGATTTCCATAGGATCGTGTTCAACCCAACCAGTTTTTGGATAAATTTGTGTGAATTCGCGTTGTGCAATGCCGACAATATTGGCATCGTGGTCAAGCAAAACAGCGCGAGAACTAGTTGTACCCTGGTCTAAAGCAATGATATATTTTTTATCTGTCATAATAAGTTACCTTTTTAAGAAATTTAGTTATCAATTTTACAGCTATTGCACGGAAGATTTCTGCCAATAAAGCGACGATAACCCCACGCACCGAATAATCCGCCAAGAATCGGCGCAATGATTGGCACTAATGCATATGGAATAACGTGTCCGCCGGTCATTGCGATTTCGCCCCAACCGGAAAGTGCAGCGAATAATTTAGGTCCGAAGTCACGTGCCGGATTCATCGCAAAGCCGGTTAATGGACCCATTGCACCGCCTAATACTGCAATCAGAATACCGATAAGTAAAGGTGCTAAAGCACCACGAGGCACGCCGTTACCATCATCGGTTAAAGCCAAAATAACACCAACTAAAGTAGCAGTAAGAATAAATTCAACGGCACCGGCAGTGAGTAAATCAATGTGTGGATTGGAATAGGTGGAGAAAATGCCGGCGGTAAATAGGCTTTCGGCAGAACCTCTTACAATATGTTGAGTTGTTTCGTAATCAATAATGACACCTCGATAGAGAAAATAAACAACGGCTGCCCCGAAGAAACCGCCTAACATTTGAGCGATAATGAAAGGCACGACTTTTTTACCATCGAAGCAAGCGAATTTCCAAAGTGCGATTGTTACTGCCGGATTAAGGTGAGCACCGGAAACGCCGGCGGTAAGATAAACCGCTAAAGCAACGCCCATTCCCCAAACGATACTGATTTCCCATAAACCGAATGAAGCACCGGCAACACGGGCGGCAGCCACGCAACCGCAACCAAAAAAGATCAATAATGCCGTACCGAGGAATTCGGCAATACATTGTCCTTTTAATGAATGATCGAGTGCCATAAAGACTCCTTATTTATAAAATGAAAGTAGAAAAGAAAGTATAAATAATGTTCTTAATCGAACTTATGATTTGTATTTAAAAGAAAAAATGAGCGTTTATAAAGTGTAAATTTTCTAAAATGAGAACTATGTCAAAATTTTTATGGCAAATTTATTCAAAAATGAGTGATATGTCGCAAAATAAGAGGCTGTTGAAGCGACTAATGCGGAAATTTTTTCTAAAAAGAGAAATTTTTTGCGTAAAAGAAAAAACTCTCGTATTTAAATTATTGAATACGAGAGTTTTTAATGACTGTTTAATGCTTAACCACCTGCCAGCTTAACATTAAAGCCTTTTTCTTCCAGCAGCTGTTTTAACAGATCACGATTTTCTCCTTGAATTTCAATGGTACCGTTTTTAACTGAGCCGCCACAGCCACAACGCTTTTTCAGTAATGAAGCAAGATCAGAGAGGGCTTTGTCGTCTAAGGGCAAACCGCTGATAACGCAAACACCTTTGCCTTTGCGCCCTGATGTTTGACGCTGAATACGAACAATGCCATCACCTTGTGGACGTTGTGGCGCCTGTTTTTGCGGCTTAATGCGTCCGCTTTCAGTTGAGTAAACAAGCTGACTGTCAGACATTGATTATCCTTGAATCGATGCGTTGATCTGTTTTAATACGGCAACCGGATCAGCAGCTTGCGTAATCGGACGACCGATAACTAAATAGTCGGAGCCGGCATTGATCGCTTCTCTTGGTGTCATTACGCGGCGTTGATCGCCTAATTGACTGCCTTCAGGACGAATGCCCGGAGTGACTAATTTAAATTCATTTCCGCAACGCTGACGTAGGATTTCCACTTCTTGTGGCGAGCAGACTACACCATCCAAGCCGGCACGTTGGCTTAAACGTGCTAAACGAATAACGTGTTCTTCCGGAGAAGTATTAACGCCGATTTGTAAGAGATCCGCCTCTTCCATACTGGTTAGCACGGTGATCGCAATTAAAATCGGTGCATCTTTGCCGTAAGGTTCGAGAATTTTTTTCGCTGCTTCCATCATTCTTAAACCGCCACTGGCGTGCATATCGACCATCCAAACACCTAAATCGGCAGCGGAACGTACCGCACGGGCAACAGTATTCGGAATATCGTGGAATTTAAGATCTAAGAACACATCAAAGTTACGTCTTTGTAACTCTTTGACAAATTCTGTACCCAGTGTAGTAAACATCTCTTTACCCACTTTGAGGCGGCATAAACTAGGATCAATTTGATCAACCAGCTGCATTGCTTCTTTTTTCGTTTCATAGTCTAAGGCGACAATAACTTTGTTTTCCATGATGTTCCCTCTTTGTTTGCAAATTAATTTTCTACGGGTGTAACTGTTTCCCAACGTCGGCAGGACGGACATTGCCAAATCAGTTTATGGCTCTGAAAACCACAATGATTACAACGATATTCAAAGCTTTTTTTCAAACGTTCATCAACAATATTGTAGAGCAGTTTTAGGCTTTCTTTGCCGTTTCCTTCATCAAGTTCATCAATTTGATATTGAATGAAACGATGAAATATCCGCATTGTCGGGCGTTTTTCAAGCTGACGATAAAGATGATTTTTGGCAACTTCGGCACCCGATTTTTGTTCAATATAATCTGTTAAGGCGATGACAACGGCACTATTGACTTTTTGCTGTTGCAATTTGATCAGAAACAGCTCCAAATCGTGGCTATTCGGCAAATGGTGATAATATTCGACAAGTGGCGGTAAGGCTTCACTGATATAGGCAAGATTTTGCTCGACAATCTGTTCCAACGTTTTTATCGCTTGTTCATAATTATTCTGTTTAGCATATTGCTCGGCAAGAATAAGTGTCGCTCGGACACAATTGGGCGAAACAATTAAGGCTTTCGTCAGAGAAGCCATAATCTGTTGTTGCTGATCGGATTCTAAGGCAAATTCGCAATAGTAGTGTGACAATGCGATATTTTCGGTTTGTTGTGTCAATTTACGATAACGCTCGCCCACTTCGATTGCTTTATCCCACTCTTTGGTGCGTTGATAAATATTTGCCAGTTCGTGCAAGGCATTTTCCGCATAATCCGGTTCTTCACTTAATTTTTGGTAGAGTTTTTCGGCACGATCCAAGAAGCCGACAAACATAAAATCTTTGGCTAATTGCTGGCGGGTGAGCAATTTTTGTTCATAACTGTAATTCGGATTGTTGTCGATATTTTGGTGGATACGCAACGCACGATCCACCTCACCGCGAGAACGGAATAAATTACCTAAAGTCAATTCCGCCTCAAATTGGGAGTCGTTGTCGATAGCGTTTTCAGACTCCTGTTTTTCCAGCATCTTTAAGAAAAGATCAACCGCCTTTTCTTGTTGATTGGATAAAAGAAAATTCACCCCGGTCATATAATCACGGGATAATTTATTGCTGATCTCCTCCTGATCTTTTTTAGCACTACGATGCCCCATATACCAACCGTAAGCGGCGGCGATGGGTAACAGCAAAAAAAGCAGTTCCAGCATTATGCGTTTTTATCTCTTGCAGTCATTAATTCATTGATTTGTTGCAGCTGCTTTTTGGTTTGGCGTGTTAATGCCATATTTTTTACTTTGAGTTTGATGTAAAAAATTCCGGTGACCAACCAGCCGAGTAAAAAGCCGAAACCGAATAAAAGTGCAACTAAGCTAGAGAGTTGGATATCGCTTTTTGCGACAATATAGTTTACGGAAATAACTTGATCGTTATTGGCACCGACAGTAATGCCGACGATGATTAATGCAATAACAATAACTAAAGTTAGAATGTATTTTAATTTCACATTGCCCCCTAGTAGAAAATGAAATGATGCCCATTATGCCAAAAATAGAGCGACTATAATAGCAAAATTCTGAATCGAAAAGGAAAAATGACGGAGGTTAGGGGGGGATTTATCGGCTATTAAGTTTTTTGATAATCAATCCGAGTGTAGTTTGTAATACCCAACCGATCGATAACGCAAAAACTAATGTTCCAAGACCGACAACGCCACCTAATAACCAGCCGACAAAACAGACACTGCCTTCGATTAAGGTTCGGATAGTGCCGATTTTGAGACCTGTAGTTTGATAAAGCCCGACCATTAAGCCGTCACGAGGGCCGGCACCCATATGGCAGGTGAGGTAGAATGCAGAGGTGATGCCGCCGATAATCACACCGATGAGCATAAACATAAGCTGACCGATAAAGGTTTGCGGAGCCGGAATAAAAGTAACGGTCAAGCCAAGAGAAAGTGCGATCAAGCTGATATTCAGCACTGTGCCTAAGCCCGGTTTTTGTCGAAAAGGTATCCAAGTCAACATTACGATCACACTGATAATAAAACTAATAATGCCGATATTGGTTTCTGTTTTAAGGGAAAGACCTTGTGCCAATACTGTCCAAGGTGTGGAGCCGAGTTGAGACAGAACTAAAAAACCATCGCCGACACCGAAAGTGAGGAGCGAAATAACCAATACCGCAAAGGCGGAAGGCGTAGGTTTCCAGAGTGAATATGACGACCAAGGCGGTCTGGGTAAACTATGTTTAGGTCGGCTCATAAAATGGTGAAATGATAATAGGAGAAAAGCAACGTTGCTAATAAAACAGGAATGGATTAGCAACGTTAAACTGGTTTGATCATATTATTCAACTAAATGTTATCAACACGTTCACGAAGTTCTTTTCCGGCTTTGAAATGCGGAACGGATTTCGCTTCAAGACTGACTTGTGTACCGGTTTTAGGGTTACGACCTGTACGAGGTTGACGATAGCGTAATGCAAAACTACCGAAACGGCGGATTTCAATACGATCACCCTTTTCTAAGGTAAGAGAGAGATGTTCAATAATTTCTTTAACAGAAAATTCAATATGTTTAATCGACATAGTAGGATGACGATTTATCAACTTTTCAATCAATTCTGATTTTGTCATATGAGTATCCTTCTGTTTTAGGTAGAAAATCCGATATGCCGAAACATATCGGATTTATTGCAATTAAGCAAAGTGATAAGGGAGATTATTCACCTTTTTCTGCTTTGAATGCTTCAGCCATTGCGTTAGGAATAACAACTTCTTCTTGTTTGTTATTTACGCTTGCTAATGCTGCAGCTTCTTCAGCTTCATCTTTTGCACGGATTGATAAGTGAACGATACGTGCTTTACGATCTACACCGGTGTATTTCGCTTCAACAACGTCACCAACATTCACTTCGCCGTTAAGATCAGCGGTACGGATATAACCTTCAACACCGTTATCCAACTCAACTTTGGCACCTTTCGCGTCAACATCAACAACTTTAGCACTTACTACGCTGCCTTTTTTGTTGATAGAAACGAAATTATTGAACGGATCTTCTTCAAGTTGTTTGATACCTAAAGAAATACGTTCTTTCGCTGCATCGACTTGTAATACGATAGCTTCAACTTCATCACCTTTCTTGTAGTTACGAACAGCTTCTTCGCCAGGAACATTCCAAGAAATATCTGATAAGTGAACTAAACCATCGATACCGCCTTCTAAACCGATAAAGATACCGAAGTCAGTGATTGATTTGATTTTACCTGATACTTTGTCACCTTTGTTGTGAGTATCAGCAAATTGTTGCCATGGATTTGGTTTGCATTGTTTCAAACCTAAAGAAATACGACGACGTTCTTCATCGATTTCCAATACCATCACTTCAACTTCATCACCTACGCTGACAACTTTAGATGGGTGGATATTTTTGTTGGTCCAATCCATTTCAGAAACGTGAAC
>Ga0079226_10002399_pt1 | contig 14453 bp, 13 predicted proteins | sample Poulit2014_FD_76345 | JGI IMG/M metagenome (GOLD analysis project Ga0079226, IMG submission 76345) | Agricultural soil microbial communities from Georgia to study Nitrogen management - Poultry litter 2014 | ecosystem: Environmental > Terrestrial > Soil > Agricultural land | place: USA: Georgia... | reverse complement strand
TTATTACCGACTTTGTCGGCAATTAAAGCGGGCAAACGTATTTTGTTGGCAAATAAAGAATCTTTGGTCACTTGCGGGCAGGTTTTTCTCAATGCCGTAAAACAATATGGTGCGACATTATTGCCGGTGGACAGTGAACATAATGCGATATTTCAATCATTGCCGGTTGAAGCCCAACAAAATATCGGTTTTTGTGAATTACAACGCTTAGGTATCAGCAAAATTGTGTTAACCGGTTCCGGCGGGCCATTCAGAACGAAACCGTTGGATGAGTTTGAAACTATTACTCCGGCGCAAGCTATTGCACACCCTAATTGGTCGATGGGCGCAAAAATTTCGGTGGATTCCGCAACAATGATGAATAAAGGTTTGGAATATATTGAAGCGCGTTGGTTATTTAATGCGAGTGCGGAGCAGATGGAAATTATTATTCACCCGCAGTCAATTATTCATTCAATGGTGCGTTATATTGATGGCAGTGTCATTGCGCAAATGGGCAATCCGGATATGCGGACACCTATTGCCGAGACAATGTCTTACCCGAAACGGATTGTTTCCGGCGTAGCGCCGTTAGATTTCACTAAAATTGCTGAATTAACTTTTATCGAGCCGGATTTTCAGCGTTATCCTAATTTGAAGTTGGCAATTGAGGCATTTGCTGCCGGGCAATATGCAACAACAGCAATGAATGCGGCGAATGAGATTGCGGTTGCGGCATTTTTACAACAAAGACTTAAATTCACTCAAATTGCCGAGATCAATCGATTTGTTGTCGAAAAAATTCCTTCACAGGCAATTAATTCAGTAGATGATGTGTTGGCTGTTGATAAAATCGCCAGAGAAATTGCCAATGATCGTATTTTAAGTTTTTAATCTATAGTTCGCGTGGTATATTGTCGCTCGATTTTAATTAGTCTATTTGGTGAAAAATGTCGTTAGATCCGGAAAATATTCCCCAGCACGTTGCTATCATTATGGATGGTAACGGTCGTTGGGCAAAACAAAAAGGTAAATTGCGCGTTTTTGGGCATCGCAATGGTGCGCAAGCAGTCAGACGTGCGGTTTATTATGCGGCACAAACCGGTATCAAATATTTAACACTTTATGCATTCAGTAGCGAAAATTGGCAACGTCCTGAGAACGAAGTGAATGCACTAATGGATCTTTTTATCAGAATGCTTGATCTGGAAGTGAATAAATTGCACAAGAATAATATCCGTTTGAATATTCTTGGTGATATTTCCCGTTTCAGTGAAGGGCTGCAAAAACGAATTCATCACGCGCAACAGCTCACACAAAATAATACCCAATTAACACTAAATATTGCGGCTAATTATGGCGGCAGATGGGATATTTTACAGGCAGCAAAACAGATGTGCCGTGATGTTCAGACCAACAATCTTGAGTTGGAAAATGTGGATGAAGCTCTGTTTTCGCGTTATCTAACAACAGCCGATCAACCGATGGTCGATCTTTTGATTCGAACCAGCGGTGAACAACGCATCAGTAATTTTCTGTTATGGCAAGCGGCTTATGCCGAATTCTATTTTACAGAGGTTTTATGGCCGGATTTCTCCGAGCAGGAATTTGAACAGGCATTATATTTTTATCAACAACGGGAGCGCCGGTTCGGGGCCCTTTCAAAAGGATCATAGGAGTCTATTTTGTTAAAAGCTCGAATTTTGTCAGCATTGGTATTAGTTGGCATTGTTTTCATTGTATTATTTGTCTTTCCTCCATTGCTGTTTGCTTGCACCGTGGCATTGTTGGTGACTTTGGCTGTGTGGGAGTGGACGCAGTTCGCCAAGATTAAACAGCCGCTGGTGCGCCTGATTATTACTACGATTGCAGCGGCATTTCTTTATTTGTTCCTTTATGCCAATAGCGATTATATTTCCGGCGGCAACATTCTGAACAATGTGTCTGAATTATTGATTGTTTCTTCATTAGTTTGGTGGATTATCGCTTTTTGTTTAGTATTAAACTATCCGAAAAGTACCGCAGTTTGGGGAAATTCAAGCATTGCACAGCTGTTATTTGCCTTTTTTACACTCGTTCCTTTCTTTTTGAGTTTGATGGCATTACGTTTTTATCATTACAACAGTAATCCGTATCAAGGCATTGTATTGTTGCTTTATGTATTTTTATTGGTTTGGGCGGCGGATACCGGTGCCTATTTTGCCGGTAGAAAATTCGGTAAACATAAATTAGCACCGAAAGTTTCTCCGGGTAAAACCTGGCAAGGTGCGATTGGCGGTGTATTGTTATCAGCAGTGGTGGCTTGTATTTTCTTAAGCATTGCACCGTTTTATCAGCAAAGCAATCTCTCATTCTTTCAATTAATTGCCTTGTCGGTGCTAACCGTGTTTGTTTCTATTCTTGGTGATTTGAGTGAGAGTATGTTTAAACGTCATTGCGGCATTAAAGACAGCAGCCAATTAATTCCGGGACACGGTGGAATTATGGATCGTATTGATAGCTTGACTGCCGCATTGCCGGTATTCAGTGCCTTTTTCTTTGTTTTAAATTAAGGATTGTTATGCCATCGTTTTTGTGGACAACGTTATCGTTTATTGTTGTTATTGCCATTCTTGTGTTTGTACACGAGTTTGGACACTTTTGGGTGGCTAGACGTTGTGGTGTAATGGTGCAGCGTTTTTCCATCGGTTTCGGTAAAGTGTTGTGGCGCAAGACGGATAAATATGGCACTGAATTTGCTGTTTCTCTTATTCCTCTCGGTGGCTATGTCAAAATGTTGGATGAGCGCAATGAAACTGTTGCACCGGAATTGCGTCAAAAGGCATTTAATTATCAGCCGGTACGCAATCGCTTCCTGATTTATGCCGCCGGACCATTAGCGAATTTTGTGTTTGCACTGTTCGCTTTTTGGATCGTATATCTGCTCGGCATTCCTACCTTGCGACCGATTATTGACAATATTCGACCTGACTCTATTGCAGCACAGGCAAAATTGCCAACCAATTATCAAATTACTGCCATTGATCAGCAGCTTATTCATAACTGGGAAGATGTGAATCTGGTGTTGGCAGCGAAAATGGGAGAGCCTTCGATAACCATTTCATTGCAGGATACCGCATCGGATAATGTGGTGAATAAGACGTTGAATTTGGCGAATTGGCATTTTGATCCAAGTGAGCAGTCGGCAATGTCGGCATTGGGAATTGAGCCGAAAGCAACAAAAATTGAAAATGTGATTGCGAAAATATCAGAAAATTCACCGGCACAAAAAAGTGGCTTGAAAGTTGGTGATCAGATAGTGGCAATTAATGGACAGAAAGTGAATTGGCGTCAATTTGTTGAGGAAATTCAAAAACATAAATTACAGCCTTTTGAATTGACAATTCAAAGAAATGGCCAAGCACAAACAGTTAAAATTCAACCTGAATTAAACGAAAAGGGAAAGCCTTATATCGGTGTAATGCCGACAGTACATCAAGTTGATGCAAAATATATTGAAACTCAGCAGTATGATCCGCTTTCCGCATTTTCACATTCGTGGCAAATGGTAGAACAGTTGTCGTGGGCGACACTGAAAATTATTGGAAAACTTTTTACCGGTGAGGTTGGTCTAAACAGCTTGGGTGGTCCAATTTCCATTGCGCAAGGAGCGGGTATATCATCGGAAAATGGCTTCACCTATTTCTTACGTTTTATGGCATTGATCAGTGTGAATTTAGGGATGATGAATCTGTTTCCATTGCCGGTTTTAGATGGCGGTCAGATGGTGTTTTTATTGATAGAAGGCATCACTAAACGGCCGGTATCGGAAAAAATACAGAATATTGCATACCGAATTGGGGTTGCATTACTATTATGGCTCACGGTTTTTGTGTTATTTAATGATATAATGCGTTTATAATACGACCGTAAAAATTGATATTTTACTGTTATTCGAACAACAGGATTAAGCAATATGAAAAAACTTTTATTAACCACTTTGTTATTTAGCAGCACGACAACGTTTGCTGCACCGTTTGTAGTAAAAGATATCCGTATCGATGGCGTAGCGGCAGATAATAAGCCTGCCGTGATGGCACAATTGCCGGTTAAAGTAGGGCAAACCATTACGGATCGAGATATTGCGAATGTTGTGCGAACCCTTTATTTAAACGGCTCTTTTGCTAATGTACAGGCTTCACAGGAAGGCAATACATTGGTGGTAAATGTAACAGAACGTGCCGTGATCAGCAGCCTTGAATTTTCCGGTAATGATTCGATTCCGAAAGATGCATTACAACAAAATTTAGATGCGAATAATATTAAACAGGGCAGCTTATTAAATCGTGAGAAATTGGATGCGTTCAGCACTGAACTGGTTAACTATTATCACTCTATCGGTTTTTATAATGCCAAAGTGCATTTTAATGTTGATACTGTCAACGGCAATCAAGCCAATGTGAAATTGGAGATCGAAGAGGGTGATCGTGCTTTGGTGAAACAGATCAATTTTGCCGGAAATAAATCCTTCGATAGTGATACTTTGTTGGAACAGATGGAAATTCAACCGGATGTTTCTTGGTGGAATTTCTTTGCCAGCAGTAAGTTAGATCAACAAAAATTCCAAAAAGATTTACAAGCATTAAAGACTTTCTATCTCAATCACGGTTATCCGAAATTCAATATTACCGATGTGAAAACTGATGTTAGCGAAGATAAGAAAGACATCAACATTACTATTGACGTTTCCGAAGGCGATAAATATGAAGTGAGCGGTGTTCGTATTGTCGGTGATACCGCCGGATTGTCAGACGAAATGCAGCCGTTGTTGAAAAAAATCTATGTCGGTGAGCTGTTTAACGGCGATAACGCTAAAGATGTGGAAGATGGCATTAAGAATATTTTAGGTAATCATAGTTATGCCGCAGCACAAGTGAATTTAGTGCCGGAATTTGATGAAGCTAATCATAAAGTGAATTTAACTTATGTGGTGGATGCCGGTCGCCGTTATTATGTGCGTAATATCTTATTTAAAGGTAATGATGCCAGTGCGGATAAAACGTTGCGTCAGGAAATGCGCCAACAGGAAGGTGCGCTGTATTCACTTTCTGCAATTCAACAAGGAAAATTACGTTTAGAGCGTACCGGTTTCTTTGAAACGGTGGAAAGCAGCACCGAAATGGTTAAAGGCACCAATGACCAAATGGATGTTATCTATAAAGTAAAAGAGCGTAATACCGGAAGCATCAACTTTGGTATCGGTTATGGTACGGAAAGCGGTTTAAGTTATAACGCCAGTGTGAAACAGGATAACTTCTTGGGAACAGGTGCGTCAGCCAGTTTATCCGGTACGAAAAATGACTATGGTATGAGTATTGCATTAGGTTATAACGAACCTTACTTTACCAAAGACGGTGTCAGCCTCGGCGGAAGTATTTTCTATGATAAATATGATAACTCGAAGAATAATGACCAAGCATCCTACTCAAAAACCTCTTATGGTATTGATACCACTTTAGGTTTCCCAGTGGATGAAAACAACTCTTACTATCTCGGTTTGGGGTATGCGCATAATAAATTAAAAGATATTGATCCTGAATATCACCGTGCGCTTTATCTCGAATCTATTGAAGCAGATAGTTGGGAATTCTCCAATGATGATTTCGATTTCAGCTTAGGTTGGGTTTACAACAGCTTGAATCGTGGTTTCTTCCCGACTCAAGGGGTGAAAGCGACTATCGGTGGTAGAGTGAGTATCCCGGGTTCTGATAACAAATATTATAAATTGAATGCCAATATTATCGGTTATTATCCATTAAATCGTGCGAATTCGTGGGTGGTTTCCGGTCGTGCCGGCATTAACTATGCCAACGGGTTTGGCGGTAAGAAATTACCGTTCTATCAATACTATACTGCCGGTGGTATCGGTTCATTACGCGGATTTGCGTATGGTTCTGTCGGACCGAATGCCTTGTACTTTAATCCTAAAACCTGTGGAAATACTGCTGTAATCAAAAATAAAATTAATGTCGACCCAGATTGTTACAATATCAAAGATGATGATGTAGTCGGTGGTAATGTAATGGGAACCGCTAGCGTGGAATTGATTATGCCGACACCGTTTGTCAGCGATAAGAACCAAAATTCAGTGAGAACATCATTATTCGTAGATGCAGCGAGTGTTTGGGATACTCACTGGGATAAATCATTCCCGCTTAAAGGCGTACCGGATTATAGCGATCCGAGCCGAATCAGAGCATCAGCAGGGATTTCCTTCCAATGGCAATCACCGATTGGGCCGTTGGTCTTCTCTTATGCAAAACCGATTAAAAAATATGATGGTGATGATGTTGAACAGTTCCAATTCAGTATTGGCGGTTCATTCTAAATTATCAAAAAGGGAACTTATCGGCAGATAAGTTCTCTAAATGTACTTAATACTTAAAAAATTATTAGGAGTTTTTTTATGAAAAAATCATTAAAAGTTGCAGGATTGACTTTAGCATTAGCGAGCGGTGCATTATTCGCTTCAGCAGCAAATGCAGAGGAAAATATCGTATTTATTAATTCTGCTTATATTTTCCAACACGCACCGGAACGTGAAGCTGCATTGAAAAAATTGGATGCTGAATTCAAAACTCCGGTGGAAGAATTACAGAAGAAAGAAAAAGTAATTGTGGATAAAATCCAGAAATTACAAAAAGATGCGAAAAACTTACGTCAAGCAGATATCAAAAAACGTGAAGACGAAATCAACAAATTACGTGTTGACTATGATAAAGAAGCTGGTGAATTACAACAAAAAATCAATGCTCGTCGTGCAGAAGAGGATAATAAAGTTGTTGAGTCTATTCAAAAAGTAATTAATGAAATTGCTAAAGAGAAAAAATACACTTTCGTGATTGATGCAAATGCTGTTGCTTTTGCTACAGATGACAAAAATATTACTAAAGATGTAATGGCTAAACTTGCACTTGCACCGGCAGCAGATAAAAAATAGGAGCTCGCTGGAATATGCAACAATACCGTCTAATTGATTTGGCGGAAAAAGTCGGCGGTACTCTTAAGGGTAACGCCGATATTTTCGTTGAGAGTATTGCACCATTGGAGTGTGCGACATCACAACAGTTAACTTTTATTTCCAATCCTAAGTTTCGACCTTTACTTGCACAAAGCCAAGCCGGTGTGTTGTTGGTTAGCGAAGCCGATTTGCCTTATTGCGCTGATGATCAGAATGTGATTGTTGTGAAAGATCCTTATGTAGCTTATGCAATTGTAGCGCAGTTAATGGATACCACACCGAAACCTGCTGCCGATATTGCGCAAAGCGCAGTGATCTCTGCAAGTGCCCTATTAGGAAAAAATGTCAGCATCGGAGCGAATGCCGTCATTGAAGATGGCGTTGTTATTGGTGATGATGTTTGTATCGGTGCCGGATGTTTTATTGGTAAAAATGCCAAAATCGGTGCAAGAACAAAATTATGGGCAAATGTATCGGTTTATCACAATGTTGAGATTGGCGAAGATTGCTTGATTCAATCCTCAGCCGTTATTGGTAGTGATGGATTCGGTTATGCGAATGAACGCGGTAAATGGATTAAAATTCCGCAAACCGGCAGTGTGATTATCGGCAACCGTGTTGAAATCGGTGCTTGCACCTGTATTGATCGTGGTGCATTGGATTCCACCGTAATTGAAGATAATGTCATTATTGATAACCTTTGCCAAATTGCACATAACGTCCATATCGGTACCGGAACGGCAGTTGCCGGCGGTGTAATTATGGCAGGCAGTCTGCACGTTGGGCGTTATTGCCTGATCGGCGGTGCAAGTGTTATTAATGGTCATATGGAAATCTGTGATGGTGTGACCATTACCGGTATGGGAATGGTGATGCGTCCGATCACCGAGCCGGGAGTCTATTCTTCAGGTATTCCGTTACAAACCAATAAGGAGTGGCGTAAGACCGCAGCTTTAACATTGGGCATTAACGATATGAATAAACGCTTGAAAGCGTTAGAAAAACAAATTAAAAACAGCAACAATTAACTCTATTTTTAAGGGGCAACTACAGTGACAACCGAACGAGAACCACGAATAGTCGATATTGATGAAATTATGCAGCTTTTGCCACACCGTTACCCATTTTTGTTGGTTGATCGTGTGTTGGATTTTGAAGAAGGCAAATGGATTAAAGCGATCAAAAATGTAAGCGTTAATGAGCCTTGTTTTACCGGTCATTTCCCACAAAAACCGATTTTTCCGGGCGTGTTGATCCTTGAGGCATTAGCACAGGCAGCCGGTGTGTTGGCATTTAAAACCACACAGCTTTCTGAAAATGAGCTTTATTATTTTGCCGCGATTGATAATGCGCGTTTTAAAAAACCGGTATTCCCGGGTGATCAATTGTTACTAACGATTGAGTTTGAACGTGAAAGACGTGGTGTAATGCGTTTTAAAGGTGTAGCGACAATTGATGGGCAATTAGTGTGCGAAGCTGATTTAATGTGTGCCAGACGAGGAGTGTAATATGATCCATCCAAGTGCCAAGATTCATCCGACAGCCATTGTCGAAGAGGGTGCGGTGATCGCCGAAAACGTGGTGATCGGCCCGTTTTGTATTGTTGAAAAAACAGTCGAAATCGGCGCGAATACGGTATTAAATTCACACATTGTAGTAAAAGGCAAAACGAAAATCGGTGAAAACAACCATATCTTCCAATTTGCGACTATTGGTGAAATTAATCAGGATTTGAAATATGCCGGTGAAGTGACAGAAACGGTTATCGGCAATAATAATCGTATTCGCGAGCACGTTACCATCCATCGAGGCACAGTGCAGGGCGGTGGAATCACCAAAATTGGCGATAATAATCTCTTTATGGTGAATGCGCATATTGCACACGATTGCCAAATTAAAAATAACTGTATTTTGGCGAATAACGCGACCTTGGCAGGACACGTTCAATTGGATGATTTCGTCATTGTCGGTGGAATGTCCGCTATCCATCAGTTTGTTATTGTTGGTGCACACGTAATGTTGGGCGGTGGTTCAATGGTGAGTCAGGATGTGCCGCCGTATGTGATGGCACAAGGAAATCACGCACGCCCATTCGGTATCAATATTGAGGGCTTAAAACGTCGTGGCTTCGATAAACCGACACTACACGTGATTCGTAGTGTTTATAAATTGATCTATCGTAGCGATAAAACGTTGGAAGAGATTATGCCGGAAATTGAGCAGATTGCAGCAACCGAGTCTTCAATCAGTTTCTTTATTGATTTCTTTAAACGTTCGACACGCGGCATTATTCGTTAATTGTTGCATTTATATTATTAATTAAATTTAAACCGTACTTTATACACCAATAAAGTGCGGTTTATTTATCAAAACTTGTTAGCAGCCATAATTTCACTATTTATGGCGGTAGAATGTATTTAATTTGGGAGCAGTGTAACTCCTTCCAGATCAAGGAATTTATAGAGAATGTTTTATCTGTTTTTCTATAAATTAAAAGGTTGAAACAGCAAAACTTGTTGAGCAAGGAGAAAGAGAATGCAGGATCTTCCACTTAGTGCGAATGATGCGCCTACGATTGCGATTGTTGCTGGAGAGGCATCCGGCGATACATTAGGCGCAGGATTGATTCAAGCCTTAAAAATCCGTTATCCGCAAGCGAAATTCATCGGTATCGGCGGTACTAAAATGCAACAGCAAGGCTTTGAGTCGCTTTTTGATATGGAAGAGTTGAGCGTTATGGGGTTAATGGAAGTGGTAAAACATTTACCCCGCTTGTTAAAAATACGTCGCTCACTGATTGAACAATTATTAAAGCTAAAACCGGATGTTTTTATCGGGATTGATGCGCCGGATTTTAATATTGATATTGAATTAAAACTTAAACAGAACGGCATTAAAACCTTGCATTATGTCAGTCCGTCAGTTTGGGCGTGGCGACAAAATAGAATTCATAAAGTTGCAAAGGCAGTAAATATGATGTTGGTTTTTATGCCGTTTGAAAAGGCGTTTTATGATAAACATCAGGTGCCTTGCCGTTTTATAGGGCATACTTTGGCGGATGCCTTACCATTGAAACCTGATCGATTAGAAGCTTGCCAGTTTTTACAAATTGATCCGCAGCAACGTTATTTAGCGATTTTGGTCGGCAGCCGTCATAATGAAGTTGCCTTTTTGGCAGAAACCTTTATCAAAACTGCGCTTTTGCTTAAACAACAATATCCGGATATTAAATTATTAGTGCCGTTGGCGAACGAGAAACGTCGTCAACAGTTTGAGCAAATTTTGCAACAGACGGCACCGGATCTGGAAATGATTTTATTGGATGGACAGGCTAAACAGGCGATGATTGCGGCAGAGGCGACATTATTGGCATCCGGTACGGCAGCATTGGAAGCAATGTTGTGTAAATCACCGATGGTGGTTGGTTATAAAATGAAAGGCAGCACCTATTGGTTAGCGAAACGATTAGTCAAAACCGATTATATTTCGTTACCGAATATTTTAGCGAATAAGATGTTGGTGCCGGAGATGATTCAAGAACAATGCGAGCCGACCTTATTGGCAGAAAAATTGGCAATTTACTTTTCTGAAAATGAACAGGATCGCCGTTATCGTGCTGAATTACGGCAAACGTTTACCGATTTGCATCGCGCTATCCAACAGGATGCGGATAAATTAGTGGCAGAAGCAGTAAGCGATATTTTAGAAGGAAATGTTGAAGTATGACCGATTTTGTCTATCCGAATGCAAAACTAATTGCCGGCGTGGATGAGGTCGGTCGAGGCCCATTAGTCGGTGCGGTGGTAACAGCAGCAGTGATTTTAGATCCGGAAAGGCCGATAACCGGTTTAGCTGATTCTAAAAAATTGTCCGAAAAAAAACGTCTGTTGCTTGCCGAAGAGATAAAAGAAAAAGCGCTAGCGTGGAGTTTGGGCAGAGCGGAAGCCACAGAGATTGATCAGCTTAATATTTTACAAGCGACAATGTTGGCGATGTGCCGTGCAGTGCAAGGATTACACATTCAGCCGGATTTTGTCTTGATTGACGGTAACAGAATTCCGGCAGCATTAAATATTGCAGCGCAAGCCGTGGTGAAAGGGGATAGTTTGGTGGCGGAGATCAGTGCTGCCTCCATTTTGGCGAAAGTGGCACGGGATCAGGAAATGTTGTTATTGCACCAAAAATATCCGCAATACGGTTTTGATCGTCACAAAGGCTATCCGACCAAATTGCATTTGGAAGCGCTTGAAAAATATGGCATTTTGTCTGAACATCGACAAAGTTTTGCACCAGTAAAAAAATATATAAAAGGATAAATTATGAAAAAACAGCTATTAGCATTATTGGCACTTTCTATGGTGACCACAGTTTTCGCCGATAACGCGAAAATTATTGCGCAATTAAAGAAATTGGGCGTTGAAAAAGTGGAAGTTCAAGATTCGCCATTAAATGGCTTGAAAGCGGCAGTTACCGATCAAGGCATTTTATATGTTTCTGAAGATGGCAAATATGTATTGCAAGGTAATTTATATCAATTAACCGATAGCGGTGCGATTAATCTTTCTAATAAATTATTAGTGGCACAAGTAGAAAATTTAAAAAATGAGATGATTGTTTATCCAGCAAAAAATGAAAAATATGTTGTTACGGTATTTATGGATATTACCTGCCATTATTGCCATATTCTGCACGAACAGTTGAAACAATATAATGATTTGGGCATTACCGTACGTTATTTAGCTTTTCCAAGAGGCGGATTATCCAGCCAAGCGGCACAACAAATGGAAAGTATTTGGACCGATAAAGATCCGGCATATGCGTTAAATGAGGCTGAAAAAGGTCATTTGCCGACCAAAATGAAAACGCCGAATATCGTCAGCAAACATTACCAATTAGGTTTACAATATGGCGTGCGCGGTACACCGAGTATCATTTTGCCTAGCGGTGTATTGTTGGGAGGTTACGTGCCGCCGCAAGAGTTGTTAAAAATCTTACAAGAGTAATTCTTGAAGGCTTAAAATCAGAATTGTAGTAGATAGAGCAGTAAAAGCAGTAAAAATAGTATGAACGATCAGGCTGTAAAAATTATTCAACGGAGAGAAGTTGCAAACGGAGTTCAAGTGAACGCGGATCCGTTATTGGATCGCATTTATCGCAGTCGAGGCATAGCATCTGAAGCAGAATTGAATTATGCCTTGAAATATATGTTGCCACCCTCTTTATTGACGCATTTGGAGCAAGCAACAGCATTATTGATTGAAGCCTATCATCAACAAAAGCGGATTGTGATTGTCGGTGATTTTGATGCGGATGGTGCAACCAGTATTGCGGTTGCGGTATTCGCTTTACGTCAGTTAGGTTTCCAGTCAGTTGATTTCTTAGTGCCGGATCGTTTTGAACAAGGTTATGGCTTGAGTGTTTCTGTGGCGCAAGATGCGCTAGATAAACAGGCGCAGTTGGTGATTACTGTTGATAACGGCGTTTCTTCACTAGAGGGTGTTGATTATTTAAAACAACATCAGGTGCAAGTGATTGTTACCGATCACCATTTGCCGGGTGAAAAATTACCAAATGCCGATGTTATTGTGAATCCTAATTTAGCGCATTGCGGTTTTCCATCCAAATATCTCGCTGGAGTGGGGGTGACTTTCTATTTAATGGTGGCGTTACGCGCTGCCTTTCGCCAACAAGGGCTTTTTGCCGATAAAAAAGAGCCTAACTTTGCGGAATTATTGGATTTTGTTGCATTGGGAACTGTGGCGGATGTGGTGCCGTTGGATCACAATAACCGCATTTTGGTTTCGCAAGGCTTGGCAAGAATTCGTGCGCAGCATTGCCATTGTGGTATTAGAGCTTTAATTGAAGTCGCTAATCTGGATATTACACAAATAGTTTCTAGTCATTTAGGTTTTTCTATTGCTCCCCGATTAAATGCTGCCGGTAGAATTGATAATATGTCGATTGGTGTGGAGTTACTTTTAGCAGAAACAATGGAACAGGCGCGAGCGTTAGCGCTGGAATTGGATACACTTAATAAAACACGTAAAGAGATCGAAACCGGTATGAAGCAGGAAGCCTTGCACTATCTGCGTGAATTAAAACCGGTTTATCAGGAAAATACCTTTGCGATTGCGCTTTATCGGCCGGATTGGCACCAAGGTGTATTAGGTATTTTGGCGGCAAGAATGAAAGATCAATTTCATCGCCCGACAGCAATTTTTACCCAGGAAGATGAGGGCATTTTGCGTGGTTCTGCACGATCAATAGAAGGTTTGCATATTCGTGATCTGCTCGATCATATCCATAGCCAACACCCTGAAATCATTATTAAATTCGGTGGTCACGCAATGGCTGCCGGTTTGAGTATTCATCAGCAATATTTTCCGGAATTTCAACGTCTGTTCAATCAATATGCGAAATCTTGGTTGGATGAAAAATCGCTGCAAGGTGTTATTTATACTGACGGAGAACTGGGTTCTCAACAAATGAATGTTTCTACGGCAGAAATGTTGCAGTTTGCAGGGCCTTGGGGGCAGCATTTCCCTGAACCCCAATTTGATGGAGAGTTTCGGATTTTACAGCAACGACTGGTCGGCGAAAAACATCTAAAAATGTTGTTGGAGCCGATACAGGGCGGCGGTTTGTTTGATGCCATTCAGTTTAATGTCGATACCAGACGATTCCCTGATTTATCGATTAAAACAGCGCGAATGGTTTATCATCTCTCGATCAACGAATATCGAGGCAATAGACAAGTACAATTATTAGTCAATTATATAGAGGCATTGGAATAAGCAATGAACAGTATTAAGTTGGCAATGCAAATTTTTTATCTTTTGCTTTTTGCGTTATCGGTGACAGCGAGTTACGCAGAACAGTTGCCGATTTTCAAAGACGGTAAGGACTATTTTTCCTATAAGCAGCCGATAGCGGAAGAACCAACGGCGGACAATAAGATCAAGATTAAATTTTTCTTTTCTTATGAATGTCGTATTTGCCTAATGGCGGCAGATAATTTGAGTTTATACAAGCGAATGAATCCGGATAAAGTGGATATTGAATGGATTCCGGCAGCAACACCGGGCGGTCATTTTTCAGCCGCAGTTTATTACGCTTTAGAGGGGATCGGGCGTCCTGATCTTGCCGATCTGTTTATTTTTGATACGGCGGAACAGAAGTTTAATCGAAATAGCCGTAATCGAGGCAAATTCTTACAAGAGTGGTTAACACGTAAACAAATTAATCTTGAGACTTTTTTAGAGGTGTTTAATTCGGAATTAGTTGCCGCTAAAGTGAATCAATCTATTAATTCGACCTCAAAATATGGGGTATTTACCTTGCCGTTTGTTTCGGTTAATGGGCGTTATGTTTTAACTGGTAGTACACTCTATAATGATGATTACACGATGGCGGTTTTGGATTCATTAACAGCAAAAATTGTACAAGAACAACGAGGAAAAAAATGAAAATAGGT
>Ga0079226_10002398_pt1 | contig 14457 bp, 13 predicted proteins | sample Poulit2014_FD_76345 | JGI IMG/M metagenome (GOLD analysis project Ga0079226, IMG submission 76345) | Agricultural soil microbial communities from Georgia to study Nitrogen management - Poultry litter 2014 | ecosystem: Environmental > Terrestrial > Soil > Agricultural land | place: USA: Georgia... | reverse complement strand
TTACGCGCTTTTTAGGGCGTGTTCACAATCAGCACGACAGCGCACAACAGCCGAATTTTGAATACGACCTGGCAGTACGCAGGCCATATTCATGGCCATGGAATCTCGCTTCGGCGCGTACGTCATTCAAGCGAATCCAACTGCCGCCGTTAATCATGTAATATATCCGTTACGCTGCTTGCACATCAGATGATGCATTTTGCTATCGCGCGCCATGCCTTGGTCGAAACACAGAATTTGCTTTCATGAAACTCGGTTTCCATGCATGCCTTGTCCAACCTGATTCGAGTAGGAAATAACGATATGCGCATTCCCGAAAAAATTCTGGTGGCTACCGACCTCTCACCCACTTGTGGAAATATCTTCCGCCATGCCATGGCCTTGGCGGCCGATGGCGGGGCCGAATTACACGTGCTCAACGTGCAAATCCTGCGCAGCAGTGCTTACGGCCCCGGTCGACAGGTCGCTGCTGCGCCGAATACTGAAGATGAAATAAACAAACAGCTGCGCCAGCTGACGGCTGATTTCGAGGGCAGGCTGGTACACAAGATAGAACGCAACGAGCGCAGTGCATCAGCCATACTGCACTATGCAAAGCAAAACGATATCGGCCTGATCGTCATTGGCGCCCACGCGAATACAAAGATCAGCCGCCTATTCCTGGGCAGCGTTGCGTACGAGGTATTGCGCATGGCGGAGCTGCCTGTGCTGGTGGTCAAGCCCGATCATGTGTCGTCTTCTGGTGGCTATCGCAAGGTGTTGCTGCCGGTCGATTTCAGCGAGACGCCGGAAATCCTGCAGCGTCGGGCACTGATGCTTAGCCATGAAGACGGCGCCGACTACAGGATCGTCCACGCCATTAAAATGGATGAAGTTGCGCAGGTCTATGCACCGGGACTGGCCTCTTACAAGCACGAGAAGGCGAAGGCCAGTCTCAAAAAGCTGGTCGCTGACGCAGATTTGCCTGGCAGCTCGGAACAGCAGATTCTATCTGGAGCCGATCCTGTCGATGAGCAGATCGCCCACTATGCCAAAGAGTTCGGTGCCGATCTCATTGTCATGTGCCGGGCTGACATGGTGCGGGTAAAACGCCTGATCCTGGGCAGCACGACCGAGCGCGTATTGCGCCGTGCATCCTGCCCCGTACTGGTTCGCTGTGGCTAGCTGCAGATGTCGCAGCCTGCTCGCGCAACAGGCTTATTCAGCGACAGCAACCATCCGGCCCGCACACCGAGTCGTGCCCAAGCACCGCTTGCCAGTCGAATGACCGGCGCAAATACATGCGCAGATCGCCAGTCAACGGCTGCTTGGCGTCAGGAATCGATTGCTGGCGGCCAGTTGGTGAAATGCTTCGGCCGGGGCGGCGCATAAGTACGTATCTTCGAGGTGGACAATCCTTGGGCCACGAAGCCTTCAGCTAGTTTTACTGCCGCGCTCACCCCGTCGACGATTGGTACGCCGGTGCGTTCAATCACGCGTTGCGTCAGGCCGGCCATGCCGCCGCAGCCCAGGCAGATGACTTCGGCCCGATCCATCTCGACGGCCTGGGCGGCCTGAGCAGCAATGGTTTCGATCGCCGCATCCGGATCTTTTTCCAGATCGAGAACTGCCAGACCGCTGGAACGCACCGAGGCGCAGCGCTCGAACAAACCTGCCAGTCTCAGGCGATCCTCGATCAGCGGGACTGTGCGATCCAGCGTGGTCACGACCGAATATTTGTGGCCCAGAAACATGGCGCTCGCCGCGGCCGCTTCGGTAATATCCACGATCGGCACCGCGAATAATTCCTGCAAGCCTTCGCGGCCATGTTCGCCGTAACCGGCCTGGATGATGGCGTCGTAATTGCCATCGTAGGCACGGATTGTCTCCATGACCGAGACCGCTGCTACGTAACTTTCATAATTGCCTTCGACCGATTCGGCACCGAAGGCAGGTGTGAGCGGCACGATTTCGGTATCTGGGTTGGCCACGGCCTGGGCCTGCTGGCCGATGGCTTCCGTCATGGATGCCGTAGTGTTTACATTGACGACTAGAATACGCATTGCCTGATTTCCTCGAGTGAATGATGCGATTATTGAGCCGGGCGCTCCAGGCTTGGATCTTCTACGTGATGATATTTCACACCTTTGGGCGCAAACAGCCAGTGCAGAATCCCGCCGGCGATTGCCCCGAAGATCCATGAAAAATCGGATATGGTGCTGAAGGCTGGCACTAATGCGATGATCAATGAGATGACAACGGCCGGCAGCAAGGCATAAAAGGCCCTTTGATTGAAACCATTGCGGTAAAAATAAGTGCCGGAGGAAGCCGCGCTGTAGAGATCGGGAATATTCAGTTTTTGCCGCCGGATCAGCCAGTAATCGACCATGATCAGGCCGAAGAACGGGCCAAGAATGGCGCCCACCCCGCCAAGAAAATATTGAATGACGGCTGGGCTGTTGTAGAGATTCCACGGCAGTATGATGAAGCCGATAATGGCTGTCACCAAACCGGCACGACGAAAGGTCAGCCAGCGCGGGAACAGGTCGCAAAGCATGTAGTTCGGAGCCACGAAGTTGGCGATCAGATTCACCGCAATGGTCAGTACGATCAGTGCCAGTGCGGCTGCTGTGCGCCATGCCGGATGGGCAATCGTGCTCACGATGTCGGCCGGACTCGTGATGATCTTGCCGCTGAGATATAATTCGCCACCGGCCAAAATGACCACGATTACTGCGAAAAACATCGTATTGAGCAAAATGCCGGTGAAATTGCCTATGACGACGGCGCGTTTGGTGCCGACGGCACGGGTGAAATCGCAGACATTCAGGGCAAAAGTGCCATAGATCACCACCCATAGGCAGGCGCCGGCAAAAATCATCGCCCACATGGAGCCCCCGGTCAACGGCTCGCTGATTGACGGCGCGAGGTTGAAATCCGCCCGCACGAAGACCCAGAGTGCCATGCCGAGCATGGTGATTAAAATGATTGGTCCTGCGAAGGCGATGTAGTGCCGAATCATGGCCATGCCGTAGCTGACGATGATGATCTGGATGATCCACAAGGCGATGAATGTGTACCAGTCCAGAATTGGCAGACCCAGATACGTGGTGGCCATGAGGCCGCTCCACGACGGCACCAGGCCAACCAGCAGCGCGCTCAGCACATCAGCCGCGAGATAAGTCTGAATGCCAAACCAGACGATGGCGATCCCACCACGGCAAATGGCCGAAACTCGGCCACCGCGAATGCCTAAGGCAATGCGGCTGACCACCGGAAAAGGCAGACCCGTTTGCTCGCCGATGAAGGAAGACAGCGTGAGTATGACGAACAGCGCGCTCGCGCCAATGGCAAGGCTGAGCAGTATCTGCCAAATGCCCAGGCCGAGTGCAAACAGGCCAATGGCAAAGGTGTAGTTGCCCAGGCTGTGAACGTCGTTCGCCCACATGGTGAACACGTTGTACGCGCCCCAGTGCCGGCCGTCCCGCTGGACCGGGGCAATATCGTCGTTGTACAGGTGCGGGTGCGGGAAAGTGGGAGCGGTTTCTTCGGCAGCCGAGGTAGTAGCCATTGCTGTCACCTGGTGATCGTCCATAAGCTGGGCAGGGATGCCCAGGGCAAGCGAGCTGTCATCGCTATTTCGTTTGCAACTTCAGCACAATTTGTCTGCGGTCCCGCTCCGTGAATTTCGAGGAATTCACAGGCTTCATCCACACATTCATGGGGTGATGCCACATTGCGCGGTGTTAGTTGATGTCTTGCTTTTCGGTTGAGGCGGGGGTGTCGCCAGGGCGCAAGTTCCACTGGCGTTAAGGGCTTTGCAGTAAGTAACCGGCTAGCTGCCTGGGCAAGGGGGGGCACGAGCATTGCTGGTTTCTCCGCAGTTTTCAGTGAGTGCGCGCTGCGAGCACGGAGGGGAGGGGTTCAGCCTTTGTAGGGGTGCACCTCACGCCAGTGGCGGGCGATTTGCTCGCGTGTGCACACCCAGGCGCTGTCATGCTCCTGCACATAATCCATGAAGCGTGCGAGCGCCGCGGTACGCGCTGGATGCCCGGAGATGCGGCAATGCAGGCCGACCGACATCATTTTGGGGCTTGTTTCGCCTTCGGCATAGAGTACGTCGAAAGCGTCCCGCAGATAGGAGAAGAACTGATCGCCGCAGTTGAAGCCCTGCGCCTGCGTATAGCGCATGTCGTTGGTATCCAGTGTATAAGGGATGATCAGTTGCGGTTCACCGTTCACCAGCTCCCAATAGGGCAGGTCATCGGAATAGGAATCCGCGTCATACAGGAAGCCACCATATTCGGCGACCAGCCGCCGTGTGTTCGGACTGTTGCGCCCGGTGTACCAGCCGACCGGGCGCTTGCCCGTGATGCGCTCAATCGACTCCATCGCCAGCTGCATGTGCTCGCGCTCGATGCTTTCGTCTACATACTGGTAGTCGATCCAGCGCCAACCATGCGAGGCGATTTCAAAACCGGCATCCACCATTGCCGGGCCCACATCGGGGTTGCGTTCCAGAGCCATGCCGATCGCGAACACAGTGGCCGGCAGGTTGCGCTCCTTGAACAGCTGCAAAAGGCGCCAGAAGCCGGCGCGGCTGCCGTACTCGTACAAATACTCCATGCTCATGTGGCGTACGCCTTCGAGTGGTTTGGCAGCTACCATCTCGGATAGAAAGGCTTCGGAAGCCGCATCGCCATGCAGAATGCAATTTTCCCCGCCCTCCTCATAATTGAGGACAAACTGTACCGCCACCCGCGCATCGTCCGGCCATTGCGCGTGCGGTGGCTGGGCGCCGTAGCCGATCATGTCGCGGGGATAATCAGTAATGTAATCCGAGTTTCTTGTCATGGCGATATCCTCATTTTGTCAATAGGCATGAGTCAGTTGCGGGTAGGCTGCAAACCCAGCGGCTGGGCCAGCCCGCCCGTGGTTCCCTGGTTTGGCAAGATGCATCGACATGCGCTTGCAGCGCCTGCCCGTTGCACCTTTCCCATGTTGCCGTGTCCGATTACTGCACTCGGGTTGCCGTGAGTGTGGCATTGGCAAGCAGCCCAGGCATGTGTCGAGCTGATGGCGAGTACGGTGGCAAGCCTGGACGAAGAACTTCTTGAATAAGTGGAGTTGGCATGGCGCCAAACTGCCCGGCCCGGCGGCCAGCTTGCCCATGCTCTGGCGAAGCAACACTTTGCGTCCGCAATGGCGCCGAGCCGGTTGGGCCGCCCTGATGATGACTCGGGCGCATGAGCGCGCGGCGGTGGTTGTTGTCCGGTGAGCGGGCGCCCAGGCTTTCGGGTCCGTGTTTCGAGCCAGCTGGATCGCTTGCTGGCCACGCCAGCTTGCACGACGGTGGTGGGGGACGGCCGCACAGGCAGTTTTGCAACTGGCCCGCTCTGCAGTGCACATGCTGTATGAGGATAGGTCAGCGCGCGGTATGGCATGACTACGATCAGTCATGGTGGGCGATGTTGTGCATCCGCTGCAGCACATGCTATCCATCCATTCGAATGCCTGCGTTTGACCTTAGCACAGCATTTCGATTACCGCGACTGCATTGCAACTCATTCTATTCAGTTATGCATGACTTTATGAATAATCATTTGTGTTATGTAAAAGATGGACCTACCATGATCCTAGGATCTTGCGGGAGTGCACAAATGGCACGGACCTTGTACGAAAAACTCTGGGATGAGCACCTGGTGCGCGAGGAAAGCGGCGTCGGCTTGCTGTATATCGACCGCCATATGGTGCATGAAGTGACTTCACCGCAGGCTTTCGAGGGCCTGCGCATGGCTGGGCGCGATATATGGCGCGCCAGCGCCAACCTGGCGGTGCCGGATCACAACGTGCCCACGCGCAATCGCGACGGCGGCATTGCCGATCCGATTTCACGCATTCAGGTCGAAGCGCTGCAGAAAAACTGCAACGACTTCGGCATTCGCCTGTTTGGCATGACCGACCGGCGCCAGGGCATAGTCCACATCATCGGCCCGGAACAGGGCGCCACCCAGCCGGGCATGACCATTGTCTGCGGCGACTCGCACACCTCGACTCACGGCGCCTTCGGCGCGCTCGCCTTCGGCATCGGCACGTCCGAGGTCGAGCATGTGCTGGCCACGCAGACGCTGGTGCAGGAAAAGGCCAAGAGCATGCTCATCAGCGTCGACGGCACGCCGGCGCCGGGCACCTCGGCCAAGGACATCATCCTCGCCATCATCGGCAAAATCGGCACCGCCGGCGCCACCGGCCATGTGATCGAATACGGCGGCGAGGCGATCCGCGCCCTGTCCATGGAACAGCGCATGACGGTGTGCAACATGTCGATCGAAGCCGGTGCCCGCGCCGGCATGGTTGCGGTCGACGACACCACCATCGACTACGTGCGCGGCCGGCCCTACGCGCCCAAGGGCGCGGACTGGGATGCGGCGGAGGCCTACTGGCGCACGCTGGTTTCCGATGCGGATGCCGAGTACGACACCGTGGTGCATCTGGACGCCAGCGAAATCGTGCCGCAAGTCACCTGGGGCACGTCGCCGGAAATGGTGGTTCCGGTGACCGGCCAGGTGCCGCATCCGGACGACGCGCGCGATGATCTGCAGGCCGAAGGCTGGCGCAATGCGCTCAAATACATGGGCTTGACACCAGGCGTGCCGATTACCGAAATCAAGCTTGACAAGATCTTCTTCGGTTCCTGCACCAATGCCCGCATCGAGGATTTGCGGGTGGCGGCCAAATACCTGCAGGGTCAAAAAGTGGCGCCCAACATCACGCTGGCCATGGTGGTGCCGGGTTCTGGGCTGGTCAAGCAGCAGGCCGAAAAAGAAGGCCTGGATCGCATTTTCAAGGATGCAGGCTTCGAATGGCGTGATGCCGGCTGCTCCATGTGCCTGGGCATGAACGACGACAACCTGCTGCCCGGTGAGCGCTGCGCCTCCACCTCGAATCGCAACTTTGAGGGCCGCCAGGGGCAGGGCGGGCGCACGCACCTGGTCAGCCCGGTGATGGCGGTTGCGGCAGCCGTGCACGGCCATTTCGTGGATATCCGCGAGTTGCAGCCGGCGGCATGAAGAAGAGCCGCTGCTCTGCTAATTACGACTGATCAAAAGAGTGAAACATGCAAGCTTTTACCACCCATGAAGGCATCGTGGCGCCGCTGGACCGGGCCAATGTGGACACGGATGCGATCATTCCCAAGCAATACCTGAAATCCATCCGCCGCACCGGTTTTGGCCCGTTCCTGTTCGACGAGTGGCGCTATCTGGATCCGGGTGATCTCGACACGGCTATCACGAGCCGCCGTGAAAACCCCGATTTCGTGCTCAACGACAAGCGCTATCGCGAGGCCAGCATCCTGCTGGCACGCGACAACTTCGGCTGCGGCTCGTCGCGCGAGCATGCGGTTTGGGCACTGCTGGATTTCGGTTTTCGCTGTGTCATCGCGCCCAGTTTTGCTGATATATTCTATAACAACTGCTTCAAGAACGGTGTGCTGCCGATCGTCCTCGATACGAAAACCATCAACCAGTTGTTTGCTGCGGCCGACGACCAGGAACCGTTGCGCCTGCACGTGGATCTGGAAGCGCAGCAGGTTGCACCGGCCGGCGGGGCACCAATTGCATTCACGATCGAAGACCATCGCAAGCACAACCTGCTGCAGGGCCTCGACGACATCGGCCTGACATTGGCGCATGCAGACGCGATTCGTGCCTACGAGGCGCGGCGGCAGCAGCAAAAGCCGTGGCTGTTCCATGATCTTTAGACCGATAAAACCATGACCGCAACCATCCTGCTCATGCCGGGCGATGGCGTCGGCCCGGAAATTTGTGGTGTGGCAGTGCGCGTGCTGGAGACGCTGCAAGAAGCCCATGGCCTTGATGTCGCGTTGCAGGAGGCCCTGGTCGGCGGCGCCGCCATCGACGCTGCAGGCGAGCCCTTGCCGGAGGCCTCGCTTGCCGCCGCGCAGGCCGCCGATGCCATCCTGTTCGGTGCCATTGGCGGGCCCAAATGGGATGCCCAGCCACGCCACAAGCGCCCGGAAAGCGGCCTGCTGCGCTTGCGTGCCGAACTCGACCTGTTTGCCAACCTGCGCCCGGCGCTGCTGTATCCACAGCTGGCGCATGCTTCATCGCTGCGCGAGTCATTGGTGGCCGGGCTCGACCTCATGATCGTGCGCGAGCTGACCGGCGGCATTTACTTTGGCCGGCCCAGCGGCACCACCCGCAACGATGCCGGTGTGCGCGAAGGCTACAACACCATGCGCTACAGCGAAGCCGAGATCAGGCGCATCGGCCGCGTGGCGTTCACCATCGCCCGTGCCCGCGGCAAGCACCTGACCAGCGTCGACAAGGCCAACGTGCTGGATACTTCACAATTATGGCGTGAAGTGATGAATGATCTGGCCAGCGATCACCCAGACGTGACGCTGGCGCACATGTACGTCGACAACGCCGCCATGCAGTTGGTGCGCGCGCCCAAGCAATTCGACACGGTGGTGACCGGCAACCTGTTCGGCGACATCCTCTCCGATGCCGCGGCCATGCTGACCGGTTCCATCGGCATGCTGCCGTCGGCCTCGCTGGATGCCGCCAACAAGGGCCTGTACGAGCCCGTGCATGGCAGCGCGCCGGATATCGCCGGCCAGGATGTCGTCAATCCGCTGGCCATGATCCTGTCGCTGGCGATGCTGCTGCGCCACACGCTGGAGCGCGGTGATCTTGCCGAGGCAGTCGAAACAGCGGTGGGCCAGGTGCTGGATCGCGGCCTGCGCACCCGCGACATCATGGCCGAGGGCGACACCCTGGTCGGTACCCGCGCCATGGGGGATGCGGTCGTCGATATGTTAAAATGATGGCTTAACTTCTCATCGAAATCCCTAATCCATGGCCAAGAAATACGATGTCGCCATCGCCGGCGCCACCGGCGCCGTTGGCGAAACCCTGCTCAGCATCCTGCAGCAGCGCCAGTTCCCGATCCGCAACATTTACCCGCTTGCCAGCGAACGCTCGGCCGGCAAGAAGATTCGCTTCAACGGCAACGAAGTGACGGTGCAGAACCTGGCCGACTTTGATTTCAGCCAGGTGCAGGTCGGGCTGTTTTCGGCCGGCGGCTCGATCTCGGCTGAACATGCGCCGCGCGCCGCAGAGGCTGGCTGTGTCGTGATCGACAACACCTCGCATTTCCGCCAGGCCGAACAGGTGCCGCTGGTCGTGCCCGAAGTCAATGCCGCGCGCATCGCCGATTACTCCCAGCGCGGCATCATCGCCAACCCGAACTGCTCCACCACGCAAATGGTCGTGGCGCTGAAGCCGCTCTACGACGCGGTGGGCATCGAACGCATCAATGTCGCCACTTACCAGGCGGTCTCCGGTTCCGGCGCCTCGGCGATTCGCGAACTGGCCGACCAGACGGCGCGCCTGCTCAATGGCCGCGAGATCGAGCCCCCGCAAAGCTATCCCAAGCAGATCGCTTTCAACGTGTTGCCGCACATTGACGTGTTCATGGACAACGGCTACACCAAGGAAGAGATGAAAATGGTGTGGGAGACGCGCAAGATTCTTGGCGACGACAGCATCCCGATCAATCCCACGGCGGCGCGCGTGCCGGTGTTCTACGGCCATTCCGAGGCGGTGCATGTGGAAACCCGGGACAAGCTGACGGCCGAGCAGGCGCGCGAATTGCTGGCGCAGGCACCAGGCATTACCGTGCTCGATCGGCGCGAGGATGGCGGCTATGCCACCGCGGTCACCGAAGCGGCCAACACCGATGGCGTTTTCGTCAGCCGCATCCGCGAGGATTTATCCCACGAGCGCGGCCTCAATTTCTGGGTGGTATCGGATAATGTGCGCAAGGGTGCGGCCCTGAACAGCATCCAGATCGCGGAACACTTGGTTCGGGACTACCTGTGAGCCGCGGCTGAGCGCCTGGCACCTGCCGGGTCAGCTGCACTGGCCACAGGCCGATGGTCGCCAAGAGGTGGATTCAGGTATCATGCGCCGAGCCCTGTGGGCATTCGAAGAAACACCATTACAAGCTGTTTTGGGGGACAAAATGATTCAGGCAAGGCCATATTACCTGCTGCTGGTTGCATGCATGCTGCTGTATCCATATCCGACAGTTGCGCTTACCCTCGGCGCATTGCAGCAGGGCTCGAAGCTGGGCGAGCCGCTCGAGGCCTTCATTACCGTATGGCCCGATGCCTCCATGGTCGACGAGCCGCTGTATGTGCAGATTGGCGACGCCGCCGCTTATCAGCGCTTTGGCCTGACCCGCAGCAACGCCATCGATTTGATGACCATCGTGCCCAGTCGCTATAGCGCCGGCATGAACAAAGTCGTGCTGCGGGTGTCGTCGAGCGAGCCGATTGACACGCCTCTGCTGGAATTGTTGGTCGTGGCGCAGACCGAGAGCAGCAAGGCCGTGCGCACCTACAGTGTTCTGCTGGATCCGGCGGAACCAGTGGCAACACCCGAAGTTTATCGTCCGGTACGCCGTGGCGACACGTTGTGGGCTATAGCCGAAACCTTGAAGGAGCCGGGTGTGACCACGCAACAAATGGTGGCTGCCCTTTATGATCACAACCCCGACGCTTTTGAAGATGGCAGCATAAATCGCATGCGCGTGGGCAGCGAATTGACCATTCCAACTGCCGAACAGGTGCAGGCAATCAGCCATGAAGAAGGGCTTTGGCTGGTACGCCAATCTGATCGCGAGCGACAGCGCCTTGCGGCGGCTCGCGCGCGTGCTCGCGCCGCCAGCGAAGCCGCGGAAGAGCCGCCTGCAGAGCAGTCGCAGGCGGCGGATGAGCAGCGCGCAGCCGGCGGCCGCCTGCGTCTGGAGCCGGTCGCAAGCGACGAAACAGTGCCGAGCCCACGGGCTGATGAGGACGTGTCGGCACCTGTCGAATCCGATGCACAGCCGGAGCGCGAGCAACCTGCGCTGGGTGCCGAGGAGGCGGCCGGCGTCGCGGATGATGCGGCAGCAGATGACAGCTCCGGCGGCCTGATAATGCCGCAGCTGCAGCAAATCGGGCGCCTGGTGGATGCGCCGACGGAGTTCCCTGCACCCGCCGGGCTTGCTCCCGCCGAGACGGAAGTGATCACGAAGCCGCACGAACAGCACCTGCAGGGCTTGGAACTGGTCGTGGGTTTTGACTACAAACCAGGCAATGCGCCTTTCCGGGCGGAGATTGTCGAGCTGCCGCAGGCCAAATAAGGCCAGATCGAAGTGTAGCGTGCGCTGGGCAGCGGCTATCGAATATGACGGGACGGCCTACCATGGCTGGCAAAGCCAGGCTCATGCCAGCAACATCCAGGATGAGCTGGAACGGGCTTTGAGCCTGGTGGCAGACCAGCCGGTCCGGGTCGCTGCCAGCGGGCGCACGGATGCCGGTGTGCATGCCGAAGCCCAGGTCGTGCATTTTGACAGCACCGCCATGCGCAGCGCGCGCGCCTGGTTGCTGGGCGGCAATCGTTATTTGCCTGATGATATAGCGATGCAGTGGATCACGCCGGTGAACGAGGCTTTCCATGCCCGTTATACGGCATTGGCGCGCGATTACCGCTATTGGATCGTCGATTCACCGGCGCCGACGGCGCTGTGGCGCAATCACGCCCACCACAGTCACTACCCGCTGGATGCACAAGCCATGCACGAGGCTGCCCAGGCGTTGCTGGGCGAGCATGATTTCAGCGCCTTTCGTGCCGCCGCCTGCCAGTCGAGAACGCCGTGGCGCAACGTCCACAGCATCGCCGTGCGCCGCAGCGGCCACTGGTTGTGCATTGACGTGCGTGCCAATGCATTCCTGCATCACATGGTGCGCAACATCGTTGGCAGCCTGCTGCTGGTGGGCGACGGCCGGCGGGCGCCGTCCTGGCTGGCGCAGGTGCTGGCCACGGGCGAGCGGCGCCAGGCAGGCATGACCGCGCCCGCAAGAGGCTTGAGCCTGCGGCGCGTGCTGTATCCAGAGCACTTCGGCATCCCGCCCGCGACGCCACTGCCGGTTACAAGGTAAAATAGGGCGTCATGCAACGGGTACGGGTTAAAATCTGCGGGCTTTGTTCTGCCGCCGAGGCCAGGGCGGCTGCTTACGCCGGTGCCGATGCCATCGGCCTGGTGTTTTATGCAGCGAGTGCGCGCAAGGTTTCCGTGCAACAGGCGCGCGCCATCAGCGCAGCAGTGCCACCATTCGTCAGCCGGGTCGCGTTATTCCTGGATGCGCCGGCAGAAGAGGTGGCCCAAGTCGTGGCAGAGTTGCGTCCCGACATGCTGCAATTCCATGGCCGCGAGCCGGCGGCTTTTTGCCGCCAGTTCGGGGTGCCGTACATCAAGGCGGTGCCCATGGGCGACAATGACATCGTGCTCGCCGACTGGGCCGCGAGTTATCACGATGCCGGTGCCTTACTGCTCGATGCCCACCGCGCCGGTGCGGCTGGCGGCCAGGGCAAACGCTTTGGCTGGGATGGGGCCACCGCCATGCCGGACAAACCGATTATCATAGCTGGTGGCTTGTCGGCGGCAAACGTGCACAGCGCCATCGAACATTTTTCCCCGTATGCGGTTGACGTCAGCAGCGGCGTGGAATCGGCACCGGGAGTCAAGGATCACGCGCGCATGGAGGCCTTCATGCGCGCGATCAATAACGCAGGACCAGCATGACAGCACATACAGACAGCAGCGTTGGCCAGCATCAGCAATTGCCGGACAGCCGCGGCCATTTCGGCCCCTACGGTGGGCGCTATGTGGCCGAGACCCTGATGGCGCCGCTCGAAGAGCTCAGCGCGGCTTATGCGGCGGCGCGCCAGGACCCGGAGTTCAATGCAGCCATCGATCGCGACCTGGCGGATTACGTCGGCCGCCCGAGCCCGATTTATCATGCCGAGCGCTTGTCGCGCAACATCGGCGGCGCCCAGATCTGGCTCAAGCGCGAAGACCTGAACCACACCGGCGCGCACAAGATCAACAACACGGTCGGCCAGGCGCTGTTGGCCCAGCGCATGGGTAAGACCCGGGTGATCGCCGAAACCGGCGCCGGCCAGCACGGCGTGGCCACCGCTACGGTTGCTGCGCGCCTGGGCATGCAATGCCTGGTCTACATGGGCAGCGAGGACATGCGCCGCCAGGCCACCAACGTCTATCGCATGCGCCTGCTGGGCGCCGAAGTGCAAGGAGTGGACTCCGGCTCGCGCACGCTGAAGGATGCCATGAACGAGGCCATGCGCGACTGGGTGGCCAATGTCGACGATACCTTCTACATCATCGGCACGGTGGCCGGGCCGCATCCGTATCCGGCCATGGTGCGCGACTTCCAGGCCGTGATCGGGCGCGAGGCGCGCCGGCAAATGCTGGAACGCCGCGCGGCGCTGCCGGATGCGCTGGTTGCCTGCATCGGCGGCGGCTCCAATGCCATCGGCCTGTTCCACGCTTTTCTGGATGATCGGGACGTGGCCATCTACGGCGTGGAGGCCGCCGGGCGTGGCCTCGACAGCGGCGAGCACGCGGCGCCGCTCGCGGCCGGCAGCTCCGGCGTGCTGCACGGCAATCGCACCTACATCATGCAGGATGCCAACGGCCAGGTGCTGCCGACGCACTCGGTGTCCGCCGGGCTCGATTATCCGGGGGTCGGCCCCGAGCACTCTTGGCTCAAGGACAGCGGCCGCGTCGACTATGTCGATGCCAGCGACGATGAAGCCGTCGCCGCCTTCCTGGAACTGACCCAGGTGGAAGGCATCATGCCGGCGCTGGAGTCGGCCCATGCGCTCGCCTATACGCGCAAGCTGGCCGTTACCATGCGCCCTGACCAGCATATTCTGGTCTGCCTTTCCGGGCGCGGCGACAAGGACATGGCCAGCGTGGCCGAAGCCACCGGAGAACCACTGTGACGCGCATCAGCAAATGTCTTGCCGCTACCCGCGAAGCCGGGCGCACGGCCCTGATTCCGTACATTACCGCGGGTGATCCAAACCCCGACGCCACCGTCGACATCATGCACGCGCTGGTTGCGGGCGGCGCCGACATCATCGAGCTCGGCGTGCCATTCTCCGACCCCATGGCGGATGGCCCGGTGATCCAGGCCGCCTGCGAACGGGCACTGGCGCATGGCACCAGCCTGGCGGATGTGCTCGCCATGGTGCGCGAGTTCCGCCGCAGCAATGACGACACGGCCGTGGTCCTGATGGGCTACCTCAATCCGATCGATCGCTTCGGCTTCGAGGCATTTGGCCGCGCGGCTCGAGACGCTGGCGTTGACGGCGTGCTCGCGGTTGATCTGAGTGCGGAAGAGGCGCCAGATGTGTTGCCTGCACTGACCGCCGGCGAACTGGATGCCATCAGCCTGATCGCGCCGACCACCAGCGACGAGCGCATGGCGCGCATCTGTGCCCAAAGCTCGGGCTTCATTTACTATGTGTCGCTCAAGGGCGTTACCGGCGCCGATCGCATCGAGGTTGATGCGCTGGCCGCGCAGGTGGCGCGCATCCG
>Ga0079226_10002397_pt1 | contig 14460 bp, 13 predicted proteins | sample Poulit2014_FD_76345 | JGI IMG/M metagenome (GOLD analysis project Ga0079226, IMG submission 76345) | Agricultural soil microbial communities from Georgia to study Nitrogen management - Poultry litter 2014 | ecosystem: Environmental > Terrestrial > Soil > Agricultural land | place: USA: Georgia... | reverse complement strand
TGATAATTCATAAATGCTTCCTGATAAATGGAGTAGACGATTAAGTTCGTTTCATTCTGCGGTCCCCCACTTGTTAACATGTCAATTTGGCCAAAGGTTTGGAAAGCATTGATTAAAGAAACAATAACAACAAAAAATAGGGTGGGCGATAGCATCGGAATTGTAATTCTTCTTAACTTGTAAAAATAACCAGCGCCATCAATATCGGCACTTTCATACAGATAGGAATCGATCGATTGCAGTCCGCCCAACAAAATAAGAAAAACAAACCCAAGATTCATCCATATCGTTGTAATAGATACAGAGAACAGTGCCCAATTCGGATCCGTCAACCAGCCAATGGAATCTATTCCAAAAACGCCAACGATCTGATTCAGCCATCCCATCGTCGGGTTAAATAAAAATAGCCAAAACACTGAACCTGCTGCCACGGATATCCCCATTGTGGAGGAATAAATTGTCCGGAAGAATCCAATTCCTTTTAGTTTTTCATTTGCTAAAATAGCCAGAAATAAACCGATCAAAACAGTTCCGGGGACGGTGTATAGTACAAATAAGAATGTTGACTGAAGGCTTTTTAATAATACCGGCGATGTAAACATATTTATAAAATTATCGAGCCCGACAAAAACAGTCGGTGTTCCACTTGAATCCGTTAGAAAAAAACTTAAATAAATCGTGCGTAAAAGCGGATAAAACAGAAATACAGTAAACAAAACAATAGACGGAGATAAAAACAGAATTCCTTTTAAAAAGCGGAGGAGAGCCTGACGCTTTTTGACTCTTTCAACTTCTCCTGGTGTGTAATCTGTAGTGTGAACCGTCGCCTCACTCATACCACTTGCACCTCTTGTGTCAGCCCTTTCCCGGTTGTTGCCGATTTTAGAAGCAGGCCAGACTCCGTATCAAAAAAACTGATGTTCTCAATAGATATATGTACAGGGACTCGCTCACCGACACGGATATTCCACTGGCCAAGCCATTTAGCCGTCCATAATTCAGTTCCTATTTCAAAGGAAATTAAGGTTTCATTTCCTAATTGTTCAACATTTATCGCTTCCAGTTCATGTGTCGGCTCTTTCTCCTGGGCCGGAAAAATATGTTCTGCTCGTATTCCCGCTATAAGTCCTTTTTTCCGCAATATCTCATTAAGTTTTCCTGTTCGGGACAGAATTTTCAAGCTCCTTTCTATAATCACTTGTTCGCCCGTAAACGTAGCCTTCCCCATATTCATCTTCGGGGAACCAATGAAGGAGGCAACAAACAGATTCGCCGGTTTATTATATAAGGTGAGCGGGTCACCGACCTGCTGAATCTCACCGTCATGAAGAACCATAATCCGGTCCCCCATTGTCATTGCTTCCACCTGATCGTGGGTTACATAAATCATCGTTAACCCTAGCCTTTTTTGGAGTCTTCTTATTTCAACACGCATATGGGCTCGAAGCTTTGCATCTAAGTTGGATAACGGCTCGTCCATTAAACAGAGCGGATCTTCACTGACAATGGATCTTGCTAGAGCAACACGCTGTCTCTGTCCTCCCGATAGTTCCTTTGGCTTTCTTTTCAGTAACTCGCTGATTCCCATCATCTGCACCGTTTCCAGCAATCTTTTTTGTTGTTCCTTTTTGTCCACTTTTTTAGCTTGCAAACCGAATAAAATATTCTGCTCTACTGTTAAATGCGGATACAAGGCATAATTTTGAAAAACCATAGATAAATCTCTATCTTTCGGAGGAAGATGGTTAACAGGTTTCTCATTCATTTTTATAGTGCCCTCGCTAATATCCTCCAGCCCTGCAATCATACGCAATAATGTACTTTTTCCAGACCCTGAAGGGCCTACCAAAACAAAAAATTCGCCTTTTTTAATAGAGAGATTTATGTTATGAAGCACATTCTCTTGTTGATTAAATGACTTTCGGACATTCAGTAACTCGACTTGGTTCATCGTTTCGCCTCCTTTTCTTCATATTTAAACATATAAAAATAAAGAAAAGAGGAATTTTACAAAAACCTAACCAAATGTTTACAATTTTCTAATATAATTGCATTGATTTTACAATCCTAATAAAATAAACGGTTTTTAAGCTTCATCGTCCGTAGACCAAATGACTTCTCATTCGGACACCTCTCTCATAGCGTAAAAAGTTAAATGAAAGGGTAAAAAAAGATCTAACACCAAAAGCACCTGTCCAAGTGCCTTTGATGTTAGATTCAAATGAAGGATTAATTAAGTTTTGCTAAAATCTCCCGTATAAATGCCGGCTCATCCTGAGGTGTTCGTGAAGTAACGAGGTTGGCATCAACAACCACTTCCTCATCCACGTATTTTCCTCCACTATTTTTCACATCGTCACGAATTCCCGCAAAACAAGTGAGTTCCTTACCTTCTAGAATATCTGCACTAATCATGACTTGTGCTCCATGACAAATCGCAGCTACAAGTTTGGATTGATCATTCATTTTCTTTACAAATTCAACGGGGCCTTCATGAATGCGCAATGCTTCCGGTGCGCTTCCACCTGGAATAACAACAGCATCAAATTCGTTAGGATCCGCATGTTCTGCCGCTTCACCCGTTACATAGGAGATTGTTTTCTTTTTACCTTCGCATGTTTCTCCTTTTTCATTACCTAAAATCACGGTTTCGTGACCTGCCTCTTTTATTGCCTCATAAGGATTTTTCATCTCCGAGTCTTCAAATCCGGAAGCCAATAAAAATGCAACTTTTGCCATAGTCATCATCTCCTCTATATTTGCTATGAAGAAAGAGGTTGAGACAAAAGTGTTTTGAACAAAGTAAACTACGAACCATACCGCTACGGAAATATACTTCGCTTTCTTAGATAATCTTTTTCTTTTGTCCCAGCCTCTTCCTTTTCATATTAGCTTATGATTCAAACCTTTTTCAACACTAGGACTTCGTGAGCTTCTCACACAACCCATTCCATGTGGAACCATATCAGATCCCTAAGTTCTTATTTATACATATTTTTTAAATCATCTTGAATCGTTTTTTTCTCGAGAGGTACCCCAATTCTATAAGCAGAACGTGTAACCATTAGTGAAGATAGAGGTGCTGTAATGAATATGAAAAAAATAGATAATAAAATTTTAGCATTCATAACACCCTCAGGTATAAAGTAAATAACGGTAGCAATCATTAATGAGATGACTCCTAGTGTAGAACTTTTACCTGCCGCATGCATTCGGTTATAAACATCTGGCAAGCGTATGACTCCAATAGCACTTAATAAAGTGAAAAACACGCCTATTAAAATGAAAATACTCACAATGATTTCAGTCGCGGTCAAATACAGCACCCCTTTCAACAAATTTTGACATGGCAACCGTACCTATAAATGATAATATACTTAAAACAAGGATAACATCTGAATAGGCCAGGGAATCCTGAAGCATCATAATGACCCCAATAATGCCAACCAATGTAACCCCTAGTGCATCCAATCCCAAAATACGATCGCTAATTGAGTGACCTTTAAGAATACGAATGAGGAACATAAAGACTGAAACAGTTAATATGACAAGTGCAATATACAGTATGACCTGGAACATTACTTTGTCACCTCCATAATGGCTTGCTCAAACGTATCATGAATATCGTTAATCATTTCTTCCTTATCCGGCATATCAATCGCATGAATATAAATCGTTCGACTGTCATCGGAAAAGTCCATAGAAATTGTTCCCGGTGTTAAGGAAATAAGTGCTGCCAGGAGAGTTATCTCAACTTCCGATTCAAGCTTTGTTCTAACTGCAAAGATTCCAGGCTGATTATCCAACTTCGGATTAAGAACAACTTTTACTACATCAATATTTGCTTTTATCAATTCGCTGATAAAAAGCATAATCAATTTGATGATTGCCCATACCCGAGATAAATAAAAATCAAATACAAGGAAACGGCGTAAAATGAACAAAATTAAAATACCAATCAGATACCCGAACATAAAATCAGTAAAAGTATAACTATTTTGTAAAAAGATCCATATGACAGCAATAAGTATATTGACTACAATTTGGAATGCCATAATAACTACTCCTTAAGTACAGATTCAATATAAATCGAAGGATCCATAATTTGTTCTGCTACTACTAATGAATATTGAAAAATAGGTTCAGCAGCTAGTCCTAGAACGATGGTTAGAGCGACTAACGGTACGATAGGAACCAATAATTTACCTATTGGAATTTTAGCTTGCTCACTGGTATGTTTTTGTTTCCCCCAAAATGCGTATCCGAAAATTTTCATCATGGAGAATAGTGTTAAGAGACCTACTAGCAACGCAACGCCTGCGATAATATATTGTTTTTCTTCAAAAGCGGCTAATATAATCGGAAATTTACTAAAGAAACCACTAAACGGTGGAATACCTGCAAGCGATATAGCACTTATGAAGAACAGCCAAGCAAGTGCTGGGTGAGTTTTAAGCAATCCACCCATTTCCTTCAAATCAGTCGTTCCTGTGACACGCTTTGCCGCTCCCGAAAATAGGAAGAGAGCTGTTTTTACAATCATATGGTGAACAATATAAAAGATGGCTCCGGCTACCGCAAGCGGCGTATAAATTCCAAGTCCCATGACCATGTAACCGACTTGACTGATGATATGGTATGAAAGTATTCTTTTGAAGTCAAACTGCGAAACAGCTCCAAGTACACCGAGTAACATAGTAAAGCCAGAAATCGTGACAATAACACCTTTATGTGTATAATTTAACTCATGATGAAAGATGAGTGTAAAGACACGAATAATCGCATAAATGCCCACCTTAGTTAGCAAACCACCAAATAATGCTGCTATAGCAGCTGGTGGACCGAAGTATGATCTAGGCAGCCAGAAATATAACGGGAAAAGAGCTCCTTTTATTGCAAAAACAATAAAAAATAGCATGGCAATTGTATTTAAAATGCCTGTTTGTTCAAGTTCGGCAACCCGTTCTGCAATATGTGCCATATTAAGGGTACCAGTAACAGAATAAAGCCAGGCAATGGCTATAACAAATAAGGCGGAAGAAAATACATTAATAATGACATACTTAAACGATTCACGAAGTTGATATTTCGTTCCACCATTGACAATTAATGCATAAGATGCCATCAACATAACTTCGAAAAATACAAATAGGTTAAAAATATCCCCAGTTAAAAATGCGCCATTGACACCTACTAGCAAAAAGAAATAAAAAGGATAGAAATAAAATTTCTCTCGCTTCGGTGTGATTGTCTTGAAAGCAAAGAATAAACAAGCAGCGCTTATAAGACTGGTTAATAATATCATGAGGGTCGCTAGTGTATCCGCAACCAGTACGATGCCAAATGGCGCAGACCAATTACCAGCTTCCATAACGATAATACCGTCCTGATAGACCACTTTCACCAAGTAAATTGATAACGCCAACATACCAAGGGCCGTGACACCACTAATTATACGCTGAAGCTTATGGTGTTTTGCGAGTATTATTAATACAGCTCCGATAATAAACGGAATGATTATCGGAAGGACAACTAAATTATTCATCAGCAGATCCCCTCAATTGCTCTAAATCATCTGTTTTATGTTCTTCATACGTTCGGTACGCCATAACGAGCAATAATGATGTAACTCCAAAGCTAATCACAATAGCTGTAAGTACTAATGCTTGTGGTAATGGATCCGTATAGGTATCAGCCTCTAAGCCCAATAGCGGCGCTTCCCCCCTCTGAAGTCCAGACATTGTTATAAGTAGTAAATGCACACCGTGTGATAATATGACAGAACCCAGAACGACTCTTAATATGTTTCTAGATAGAAATAAATAAATACTTACTGTAAAAATAACTCCTATCAAAATTGAAATTAGTATTTCCATTAATTATCATCCTCTGCGATTGTTAAAATAATCGTTAAGGCGGCTCCTACAACGACTAAGTAAACGCCTAAATCAAATAACAGTGCTGTTGTTAGCTCAAACTCCCCCAAGATAGGGAGGTGAAACGATCCGAAAAATTGCTTTAAAAACGGATATCCAAAAATGGTACCTATTATCCCTGTAGTAACAGCAAACAATAATCCTACTCCGATCATCGTGCTAAAATTAAAAGGGATTGCCTTCGTAATTGTTTTCATATCAAAAACTAGATAGAGTCCCAGTATGGCACTGGCTGTCATGAGACCACCAATGAAGCCACCGCCAGGAGAATTGTGCCCAGCAAAAAACAGATATAATGAAAAAGTAAATATAATTAATGAGATAAGTCTCAAAGACACTTGTAGCATCATATCATTTGATTTAAATTGGTTCATACATCCTCACCATCCTTTAGTCGAAGCTTGATAAGTGATACAACCCCGATAGCAGCAATTCCAAGAACAAGAATTTCTAACATTGTATCAAGTCCACGAAAATCAACTAGGATAACGTTCACAATATTTAATCCACCTGCAAGCGCTTTAGAGTTTTCAATAAAGTATTCAGAAATTGAGGCAAAGTTCGTCTCACTTCCAAATGCAAATGCACTCAGAGACACGAGTGTAACCATTGCTCCCACACTAATTGCAATTACCAAATTCACTAGCTTAAACGGTAACTTTGATTTTTCCTTTTTTAATTTTGGTAAATGATAAAAGACAAGCATGAATAATATCACAGACACAGTCTCTACAAGTAACTGTGTTAGAGCTAAATCAGGTGCACGAAAGATAGTGAACATTAAAGAAACTAAGAATCCTGCAACACCTGTAACAATAATCGCTGTTACACGATTATTAATAAATGGAACAGCAACAAGAGCTACGATCAAGGCAATTGTCAGAATCCACATATATGGATCAATAGGTGATAAATTTGCTGTATTGATGGCAAATGCATCGTAACGGAACATTGTGTATCCAATAACCAAAACAATAAATACACACATATAAATGAAATAGTCTCTTAATCTTCCGGTCATTTGCAGTCTTGTTATGACTTGCGACCCTTTAATCAATCCATCATATCCACTGTCATATACGTAATTAAATAAATCTCTTTCTTTTTTGTAGAAGGATGACTGTGACCACTTATTCATTGTAAGGAAGAGTAAACTACCTAGAACAATCACGCCTATCGTCATCCATAATTCAAGATTAAAACCGTGCCAATGTGAAATATTCACACTGAACTGTTGTCCCGGTTCCATAATACCTGGCAGAATAGCACTCATAGCTGGCTCGATCAATGTGTAGGCAAGCAAATTTGGAAATAGCCCAAAAATAACAACAAGCGCGCTGAGAATGATTGGACTAATTAACATTCCAAAAGGGGCTTCATTAACTTGCTTAACCTCGAGTTTTTCAGGCTTAAATCTTCCTCTAAAGGTTTTGAAAAACAATATTGCTGAATACAGAAATGTAAATATACTTGCAATCCAAGCAAGTACTGGCAGAATGGCTCCCCATGTGTCTAGATTGAAAATGCCATATTCAGTAACATTTACCATACCCGTGAAAAATAATTCTTTACTTAAAAAGCCATTAAATGGCGGTAAGCCGGCCATTGAAGCAAGCCCGATTAATGAAATTGTTGCGGTTATCGGCATTAGGGTCATTAACCCACCGAGTTTACGAATATCACGGGTACCCGTTTGATGATCAACAATCCCCGCAGTCATGAACAAGCTGCCTTTAAATGTTGCGTGGTTAATTAAATGAAATACAGCTGCGAGAATCGCTGTTGTATATAATGCATTATCTCCCGCATTAAAGTAGTATGCTGCTGAACCAACCCCCAGCAAACTCATAATCATTCCTAATTGGCTTATTGTTGAGAATGCTAATATAGATTTTAAATCTTTTTGCCTAACTGCTGAAACAGAGCCCCATACCAACGTTACAATACCTACAATTGAAATAATCCAGAACCATTCCGCAGATCCACCAAAAATAGGAGTAAACCTTGCGACAAGGTAAATACCAGCCTTTACCATAGTTGCCGAATGTAAGTATGCGCTTACGGGCGTTGGAGCTTCCATTGCATCCGGTAACCAAATATGGAATGGGAACTGAGCAGATTTTGTAAATGCTCCAAGTAAGATAAGCAGCATAGCGGGTAAGAATAATGAACTCGTTGTAACGAGATCAACATTTGCAATAATCTCCCGAATACTAAATGTTCCAGTCATAACATAAAGAAGGGATATCCCCCCAAGCATGGACAGTCCGCCAAAAACTGTTATGAACATGGATTTTTGTGCTCCATAAACAGATTTTTCTCGTTGGTACCAATAGCTGATCAATAATGCTGAAGATATACTGGTAACTTCCCAAAATATGTACAGAACAACGATATTATCTGATAATACGACCCCTAACATCGCTCCCATAAATAGCAGCATGTATACATAGAAATTATTGAGCTTTTCCTTTGCTTTGGACAAATAATAAATTGAATATAGGATGACCAATGCACCTATACCTGTGATGAGCAAACTAAACAATAAACTAATCCCATCAACATAGAGAGCAAAATCAATGCCCAAAGATGGTACCCACTTAATAGATTGCATGAGAACCTCACCGGAGCTTGTCATAGGCAATAGTGATAAAAAGTAAATAAATAATACAAAAGGTAATACTAAAACAAACCAACCGGTATGCACTTTTCGGATATACTTATACAAAAATGGAACAAATATGGCTAACAAAAAAGGGGCAAGTACAACCCAATGCAAAACTGACAAAGCAATTCCTCCTTCTAGGCGTTATAGACATCCAACTTTTGTGAAGTCTTAACGATTAAAATCTTATAACTAACTTCTACTTTAAGAAATATTTTATCCTTCATAAAGTGACAATTATCTTTTTAAATCCAGTAAGTCTTAATAAAAAAAGATTCACATTCTATTACTATGTAAGTGTGCAAATCCAATTTTTCAAAGAGAAAAACTCCCCTCTAACATATGCTATTTAATACTATAGTCCCCTAAATGAATTACTACACTATATTTAAACATTTCATTTCAATTATCACCATAGGATCTATAAAAATTACATTCTTATAACAACAAAAGAGCCTGTCAACCTGGGCATAGATATCCCTTGGTGACAGGCTCCTCCAAACACAAGCTTATTTTGTTAAATTTATACTAACACAGTTTTAATCAATTGTAAAATCATTTTAATTTCACCTATCTAGCTCTGAAAAGTGCATCGGATTGCGTCGTTTCACCAAATCCTAATCAAGTATTAATAATTATTTAACTTTTTACACTCTCTATAAAACGGATGGACTTCACTTTCCTAATGGATACCCCAATCGAAAAAAGAATCGCCCATTTTTTTACAATGATTCCCAACTTAGACGCTTCTCCCATATAGTAATGCGAGTAGGTTGATATCATGAGGAGGATGGAATACATGTACAATCCATATAATGAAACAAATTATTATGAAGGGGATGAGAGGCTTTTTGGTCTTCACGGATTAGGATCGCTATTTGGTAGTGGTTCGCAGCCGGGACCACCCGTCACTTTTCCCGGTCAGCCTTTCGTTCCAGGTTTTCCAATGGAGGGACCCCCTTCCAGTCCACCAGGAGGGCATGTTGGATTTCCTGGAGTTGGCGGGAATCAGGAGGCTGGTGCACCGACTTCCCCTCCACCGGCTTTCACACCGGAACAACCGGCCTTTCAAACGTTCGCGGTGGATCCAGGAGCAATCCGCGGTTGCTTATTCCGATTTACGTATATGTGGCTGAACAATAATGAAGCCTTTTGGTTTTATCCAACCTTTCTAGGTAGAAATTCCGTAGCGGGCTTTCGTTGGGTTGGTTTTAGGTGGGTCTATTTTGGCATTGACTTAAATCGTATCCAGTCTTTTCAGTGTTTTTAAACTTCACTTTTATTTAAAGCAATGACGATAGCCTTTTGTCATTTTAAAACAGCATCTGAGCCGACCAGATGCTGTTTTAAATTTACTTACTTTACTGAATATTTTTAAATAGGTATACTACTTGTAATCACAATGGACATTGGGGGATGCAAATGGAGAAGTTTCAAACAGAGATACGACCAAAAGATGAATTTTTAAAAGAAACAAATAAAACAACAATTGTGTTATTTTTATCAGGGATTGCTGTGATCAGTTCTTTATATATGACCATCCCTTTACTTCCGATTATTGCCGTTGACTATGGGATTTCACTTCAACGCGCAGCATGGGCCGGAAGTACTTTTTCCATCTTTTTTGCCCTTGGTTGTCTATTTTTTGGTGCAATCGCCGAACGGATTGGATTAAAAAATGTCCTAGTTGTGGGGATGGTCGGGTTAAGTCTGATTACATTTTTGATTGGCCTAGCTTCAGATTTTACCCAGTTGCTTGTTTTACGAGCGTTACAAGGAGCGATAGCTGCAACTTTTTCACCTCCTTCCATTACATACATAGGCGTTATGTTTCCTGAGAAGAAGCGATTAGCCACAATTGGACTCGTTACTTCTGGTTTTTTATTGTCAGGAGTGATTGGTCAATTAATTAGTAGTTTGCTTGCTGTTTATATAAACTGGCAAGCTGTGTTTTATTTATTTAGCGTCATTTATATTTTAGCTGCTTTTTTCTTGTTTATCACATTGAAGAAAGATTCGAATACGAATAAAGAAAAAACGTTTTTAACCGTGATTCGAAGCTTTCGTCTTCCATTTAAAAACCATTCACTTCGACTAAGCTTTGGCGTTGGCCTTACATTACTGCTTTCTTTTATTGGAATGTATACCGCATTGGAGAATTACTTGACAACTCACTTTCATTTTAGTGGGGAAGACATATTATATGTCCGGGCTGTGGGGATATTCGGGATTATCTTTGCGCCGTTTGCCGGAAAACTTGCGAATCATTTCGGAATGAAAGTGATTCTTTATACGGGATTTGGTAGTGCCATTACCGGATTAATCGGACTCGGCTTAAGCACGATTCCAGCTTTATCTATTTTCATGAGTGTTGTCTTCACTGCTGGAATTGCTCTCATTATCCCGACAATGCTTGCTCTCGCTGGACAACTCGGCGGCAAGCAACGTGGTCCGGCGACAGCCATTTACACTTTTTTTATGTTTAGTGGAGCAAGTCTGGGTCCCCTTGTCGCAACCCAAACCCTCCATGCAGGGTGGACCAATTTACCGTTTTTCATTTTTGCTGTCATTCTTGGACTCGGTTGGTTATTTGTTACGTTTATTCACGTTCCATAATATAACATTTCACTCTCTACGGATCAGGCCCTTACAGGATGTGTGATTTCCGCCTGGAATGAAATCGTTTTTTCATTCTTGAAGGGGGAATCTTACACCCCCTTACACTACGATAAAAACGGAATTGCAGTCCATTAAAAAACTCTGAACTCATCGTCTAACATGCCATTCGACGATCATTCAGAGTTTACTTGTTGACAATCAATCCATTCAAAAACCAAACTTTGCATCTTGTTCTTCCAAATACTTCTGGTAGGACGCCGCCATCCCGACCGTATCTTCAACCAACCGCTCCAATCGAAGCAGGACATCATCATCTGTTATCTCTTTCCGGTAAAAATGGATATCTTCAATAAAGACATACCTTGGCACAATTTGTGCTTTCATGTACGTTAAGATAGGTTTGAGTTGTTGTTCTGCAATTAAATAGTGTTTTGGCGTCCCGGCCGTTACGACAATACTTACAACTTTATCTTCCAGACCATCTGCCGGAAGTAAGTCAAAAATATTTTTTAACGTACCGGGAATCGATGCCTGAAAGATCGGTGTACCAATAATAATCGCATGGGCCTCCATTAACGCTTCGGTGACGAGTTTCGTATCCCCTTCATAGTCCATATAGTTCCGGCCATCACTGAATTGGACATCATATTCAGCCAAATCAATAAATGTTATCTCTGCCTCCGGGTTTTCTTTTTGGACTGTGTCCATGACATAACTCATCGCTGTTTTTGTTTTTGAACCAACGACCGAACCGGACAAGCCGACAATTTTCATAGATAGAGCCTCCTACTTTTTTGCTGTATGTTTACGAATAGCTGGCAAGATTTCTGTTCCAATCAGGTCTATATTTTTCTTTAATCGGTCAAATGGCACTCCGCCAAAATCCATTTGGCCGATAAAACGCTGGTGACCAAACATTTCATGTCGATAAAGAATCTTTTCAATAATTTGCTGTGGACTGCCTACATTCATAATATTACGAGGGTCTGCCCCCTGTGCAAATTGCCGTTTCGGAAAACCACGTCCATTGGTTAACTTCATCCCCTCATTAATATGTGGATAATACTCCTGAAAAGCTTGTTGTGTTGTTTCAGCCGCATAAAAAAAGCCTGCTGTTGCAATCGGAAAATCATCCGGATCAAAGCCGCTTTCCTCCAGTGTTTCCCTGTAAATATCAATAGACTGCTTAAAATACGCAGCCGGTCCACCTAAATGAGCGAGATACATCGGTACACCCGCACGTCCTGCTTTGATTGCACTTGTTGGTGTTCCTCCGACAGCCCTCCAAATCGGCAAGCTTCCATTGATTGGCCGCGGAATAACTTTTGCATTCCGGAGTGGTGCACGAAATTTCCCGCTCCAATTCACAACCTCATTTTCATTAATTAAACGAAGCAGGTCAAATTTCTCTTCGAATAATTCTTCATAATCACTCAAATTGTATCCAAGCAATTCATACAATCCGACTCTCGAAGCACGTCCGGCCACAATTTCTGCCCGGCCACCAGAAATTAAGTCAATTGTTGCAAAATCTTCATATACACGAACAGGATCTAATGTACTGATAATCGTTGAAGAGCTTGAAATTTTAATTTTTTTCGTTGCCTGAGCAATGGCACTCAGAACAACGGTGTGAGCCTGGGTTGTGAAATAGTCTTGATGGCTCTCACCTACACTAATGAGATCAATTCCGGCTTGCTCAGCTAATTGGGCGAGTTCAATCATTTCATCAATGCGCTGCTTCGCAGATATACGCTCTCCGGTATGAGGGTTCAGCAAATGATCCCCAAGTGTATAAATTCCAAACTCCAGTCCGTGATCCGGATTTATTCGATATGTTTGCATAAACCATGTCCTTCCTTTAACCGTAAATTTATGAAACGGGAACGTTATTCTTATTGCTATTATAAAACATGACAGCCTCTAAAGAAAGTACGCACCTTTTTATCACTAGGTATCCAAAGTATACAGTCAGGCATTTTACCCTTCATCAAATTGGAAACAGTCTAATGTTTTCTCTTACAAAATAAAAAAGGAAAAGCCTCATTCAACAGCTTTTCCTTTTCATATAATTGTAAACTCCACCGGCCTGCTTAGCAGAAGTGATCCGTTTTCTGCGGGTTAATCAGGCCGAATAACGGACGAATGAGTAAAGCCAAACCTGTTCCAAGCATAGCCATAATCATCCACACCCAACCGTGCAGACTGAAAGATGAGATTCCGCCGAAATAAGCTCCGATATTACAACCGAAAGCCAGGCGTGCACCATAGCCCATCAGCAAGCCTCCAATAATTGAAGCAGATGCCACACCAGGTTTAATTTTTCCTGGTCGGAAATTGCCTTGGGCTGTAGCGGCTATAAATGCACCTAATATAATCCCAAAGTTCATGACACTTGTTGAGTCAGCAAGAACCGTTTGAGAGAGAGCTTCCCCATTGGCACCTGAAAAGTAATCCCAGGAAGAAGCATTGATGCCAATCGCTTCAGCCGCCTTTCCACCCCATAGTGCAAAAGCAGACGTAATTCCCCAAGGTGTACCACGAACTGCTAAAACAAGTGCATTTAATACCGCAAGAATAACTCCGGAAAGAACAAGTGGCCAAGCTCCCCTGAAAATTTTCTTCCAGCCGGATGTCGTTTTCAATGGTTTCATTGAAGGGGGTCTTTTTCGCTTTGCAACTTGAACAGTAATCCAATAAATCACTGCAAAAATTCCAAGTTGAACAAGTAAGGCTCCAAAATAACCGAGCCCTGTCGACTCAGCTAATGAAAAAGGTTCCAGTGCTGGAGCGTCCATCCAAAATGAGAAATGAGAAGCACCGACTGTCGATCCCACAATAAAGGCAATCAAGGTTAAAATCATCGACGAACCGCCACCGCCCAAATTATAAAGCGTTCCGGATGCACAACCGTTCCCCAATTGCATACCAATTCCAAAAATAAAAGCACCAAATATGACACTTACACCAACTGGAGAGACGTATCCTTCTGGAACTGCACCAGTAAAACTGAAGCCCGTTCCAAGAATAAGGGCAAACAATGTTGTCGAAACAGCAAACATAATCATATGTGCCTGAATTCCCTGTACGTTACCCACTGCCATAAATCGACGGAAGACCGAGGTAAAACCAAAACGTGCATGAAGCAATGTAGCTCCTAAAGCAATTCCAATGATATATAAAATCCCCTGGGTCCAATTGGTGACAGTGACAATTGCAATGAACAAAGCAATCGCAGCC